>Ga0208299_1000456_pt1 | contig 38072 bp, 47 predicted proteins | sample 15_taG_FD_184089 | JGI IMG/M metagenome (GOLD analysis project Ga0208299, IMG submission 184089) | Marine viral communities from the Subarctic Pacific Ocean - 15_ETSP_OMZ_AT15312 metaG (SPAdes) (version 2) | ecosystem: Environmental > Aquatic > Marine > Oceanic | place: Pacific Ocean | collected... | reverse complement strand
AAGCCACGGAGACTCCTTCTGTATTCTTTTTACTTCAGCTTCATAGATTGAATCTTCTAGGTGGATTTCTCTACCTAAGCTATTGACTTCAAATTCACCGAACTCAATTCTCTGTAAGAGTTCGCTAGCTCCTTTGTAAATATATTGCTTAGGGATTTTACGTACTCCCCAGAATCTACGCCACCAAGTAAATTGTCTACTCATTATATTCGATCGAGTTCCATAACCAGCTCTTTAATATCTCGCATGGCTAATTCACATTCGTTGTTTTCTGATTCTCCATCTTCTACTTCCATTTCTGCTAGAAAGTAAAGGTCTCTAACTTCTTCGTCGATTTGAGGGTATTGTTTTGAAATCCCTTCTGCGTACTTTTTTAGATTTTCTAATGTCATGATGTCTGTTTAATTGTTATATTTAAAAATTGATTAATGTTTACGGTCTGAAAATGGAGGTCCTTACAGATCTCCATGAAATCTGCCCATAGAACTATTGAATTCGTCTTCTTCTATCTTGCGGATTCTATCTGATTCTTCTTTTGCGTCTGCCCAATCATCTGCAAATTTACACATGATTTTCTTTTCTTCAGGTAGGAATGTTTTAGCAATTTCGATTGCATATTCCATACCTTGCCAAACTTCTTTTGGGCTACTTTCTAATTCTTCTTGCATTGCCTCGATCAATAACGAGACTGGTGTTTTTCTTTTACTCATAAGCTGCGGGTGATGTTAGACCAGAATATGCACAGTATTCTTTTTCGCTGTCATAAACTAGTGTTGCGTTAAACGTTTCGATTAATTTCTTTTCATTAAATCCGGCGTGACCATGGATTGATTTACCTCCAGTTGCTTTCGCTTCTAAGACTGGCATGATAACCTCAGTTGGTACTTCGTAGATTTTTCTAATAGTAACTCCATCTCTAACGGCAAAGTACATATTATTCGTTTGCGCGTACTTTTCGATTTTGTTCTTTGATAGCCAATGGAACTGGAAAGTACCAGATTTACCCTTGTTTCTCATGTTGATTGCCTTATATTCTGTAGGCGTTTCAGTGGCATCTAAGGCATCGCCACCCTGGGTATTGTTACCATACTCATGGCCTAAATGATTTGCCATGAACATCTCTATGAACCTCTCATTATAGAATATATTGTCAAGTCCTAGTTCGTCTTTGGCGATCTGTTCTGCCTCTTGCAGAAGTGATTGTATTTGTTTTATTGCTTTCATATTAATATAATTACATGCTTTTTTTAAAATTTACATTAAATTCTTAAGATTCTACTCTATCGTGAACAGGAATCGGCGCTCTACCAGGAAATCTTGAATCTGAAGTGTGGATAAAGTTACCACCGAACATTGAATGTTTATTACTTTTGTAGATTCCAGCAGGAACTGCGTACCAAGCGTCTTCTCCAAATAGCCTTCTTTCTACTAAAACTAATTCATCATCTGGAATTAAGGTTAAATCTGCTAAATCAGTATCTGGACCGTGGTGCAGAATAATTGAGTCTTCTCTTGAAGTAAGACCGTTGTTTGTTGAATCTCCCATGGAGTTTCTAAGTACGAATGTTAAAATGTTTGACATAGTTTTTATTGTTTTTAATTACAGTGCTAATATACAAAAAATAATTGACATAAAAAAATATTTCGGCAACTATTTTGCTGCAACTAACAAAGTTTTTTTAGCTTTAATATGTTTACAATCTCCTCTAAAGAAATTCATTGCCGGGCAATTACAACCCCATACTCCATTTGCTTCAGTAACTTCATAGAATTTACCAGGCTTAGATGACTCTACTTTCCAAGTCTTAGCCTTAACTTTAGCCTTAGTAACTACAGGTGCTGGTTTTGGTTTTACTACCTTAGCACTCTTATCAAATTTGATTTGATCTCTAGTAGTTCCTTTAGGCACTGGATGCCATCCTGGACAGACATAAGACTTATCCATTAGAGTTACTATTGCGAACACATCACCATAACAGTGATCTTCTGGGAATGTATATGTTTTATTTAGCATAATTCAAACTTTCTAGAAACCCAACCATATTTTTCAATATCATCAGCATAAAACTCATCATCACCATACATAAAATATGCATCGGCTTGATCTAACCAACGTAAAGCAGTTTCTTTACAATCGGCACCTACAGACATTACATCTGCAACCGCTTTTTGAGCCCATGCCTTTTCATCAGCAGCCTGTTTTTCACTGATCTCAGAAAGATCATTGATAAAATCAGTTAACTCCTGGAAAGACCAGTTCTGGAATTTATACCCTCGAGGTCTAAATCCGTTAACATCTTTAAAAAGATCAGATACCCAACAAAGAGCGTCTTCGAATTGTTCTTGATTTGAAATAGAAAATGTAGTCATGGTTATTAGCTTTTAATTACAGTACTAATATACGAAAAAAAACTGACATAAAAAAATTATATGGCAGTTTTTTTGCAAAAGTTATTAACAATTAAGTTAAGTATGAAAGTAGTTCGTTTATCTGTTCTCTTGATCTCCAGCCTGCAACTTCTTCATCATGATCTTTAATAAACAAATCTGTAATGAATCTACCTTCAGGATCTATAATAGCAATTTCAAATGAATTGTATTTACTAGGACTTGTACAATTCTTACGAGGCGTGCAGTAAACCATTTCACCACATTGTACACTAAGAGTATAACCCTTTTCTCCAATTTCTACAGTAGCTCCAAAGCCACCGTGATGTTGCTTCTTAAATTTTAAATCTTTAAATTCCATCTTACTCCTGTTTTAGTTCTTTGATTCTATGCTTTAAAGCATTGATAGGGACTATCCCTGTTTCTTTTTCTATTGAAAGTATTAATTCCAACTGCTCGATTACTTTTTGGTTGGCATAAGACTCAATCATCTCGATACCTGCTTCATCGTCTGTATATACACCTAATGGTGTTTGTATTGACTTCTTCATTTTACTCTTGTTTTAGTTTAGAGGTCAAAGTTTTCTTGAATTTCTTTGACTAAAGTTTTAAGTTCTTCTTTGTTAAGAGTGATATGAGTAAAGAAGTCTCCTTGCTCTCTCATTGTTAATTGAAGTTTCATACCCTCTTTACCACCGCTGAATCTTGTCAATAACAATTCAGTAGTTTCCATTTCATTAGTCTTTTGACTGTGAAACTTTCCTTTAAGTGTTTTTAATTCTGTTGACATATCTTTTATTTTAAAAATTACCAGGTGCAACTTGCATACAAGTTAAACCCATATCTCTCCACATATCAACTACTTTTTGTCTATCATCAAATACACAAACTACATCATCAATATGGCCTTGTGTTGGAAATAAGTCATTAAACCATTTCTTCTTAAGATCGTCATCTGGCATAAATTGAAAGCCTTTGCTAGTCGGTCTCATCTTCAATACATCACATGGTACATCAAACTTTTTTAACCAAGCTTTAGTAGCATCTTTAGTTGCTTTAGATCTACCACTGAAAATAACAATCATGTGACCAGAGTCCTTAAGCACTTTAGCCATATCGATTACAGCTTGATGCGGTAAATCAAGATCAATGTTCTTAGGATCAAAGAATTTATCCCAATCCATTTTACCATTGTCTTTAGTAGAAATAGCTCTCCTCTTATCGATGAGGGCTAAAGTTCCGTCTAAATCAAATATTACTTTTTTCATTTCTTTATTGTTTTAATTACAGTACTAATATACGAAAAATAATTGACATAAAAAAATCTAGAGGCAACTATTTTGTAAAATAATTTGTATCTTGTATTTCTGCCATAGCTCTTTCCATTCTAGCAGCTTCTTCTAATGTATAAACATCTAGGTCTTGGAAACATAGCCCTGATTCTGTCTCTACAAAAATGACATCATCGCCAAGAGACTTAAACCCTTTTATTCTATAGACGACATTATCTTCTAACCTAACAATATGAGTTGCATCTCTTAGTCGATAAATTCTATCTTCAAATGTCATGCACCTTTTAACTTTAGATTTTCAAGCTTAAGCATAGTCTTAATATTCTTAAGGGATTTAGCTAAGTATTCAGATTGCATATTATCAGTGCATTCAACTAAAGAATATAATCTTTCTACAAGATTTACATAATTCTTTGCTCCTAACATGTGATCTGAGTTTTTACAACTCGTAATAACATCATGAGCCTTCTTGTTAATGCTTAGGATTAAATCTACATTAGTATCAAATTTCATATTAAGGTTTTAAATAGTTAAGTACTGCATCCCAGTTTTTAAATTCTTTTGTTCCAAATTGAATTAGTTCACCGTCGAATTCTCCGGCGCCATTCTTAGTTCTATCATCAATCAAGTAGTCACCTTTACATAAATGCTTGTTATGAGAAAGAATAAGTCTTTTGTAAGCATTCTCGCCTAGGTACTTTTCTACCCATTCTCTTTTTTGAGTCCATACCCAAGGAGCGTCCCATGGAGCTGTTGATAAAATGTAGCCTTCATATTTGTCAGACTCACATATTTTATTAAATGCATCTACAGCACCGGCAATAGGATCTGGATCTAAGAAAATAGCTGGTAACTGTTCAACCATATCCAGTGCATCAAATTGTTCTACAACTGCAGGTGGAAACGCATTAATTTTTTGTGCTAGGTCTACTAACACACCATCCATATCAAAATAAACTATTTGTTTAGTCATTTGTTCCGGATTTAATTTTAGGCTTTGTTCCTGGGAATATAATGTAAAAAAGAACCATTAGTCCTAGCATTTGCCAGAATGTAACGGGCCTTGCCCAGGTTACGGCTTCTACTAAAACGGAATTCCATAAGATAGTTGCACCAAAGATGGTGATAGGAATAATAATTAGTAAGATTCCTAGTGCTGATAAAATTGATTTCATAATTGTTTGCTTTTAATTATAGTACTAATATACGAAAAATAATTGACATAAAAAAATATTTCGGCAACTATTTTGCAGGATATTTTTCTAGTACTTGTGGTTTTTTAATGTCATACTTTTTAGACCATGTATTAATGAAGGTAAATCCTATTCCCAATTCAACAATATCATATTTATGTTCTACAATAGGTTTAGTTGCTCTACCATTATTAATTATATCTACATGTATATCTGTTACAATCATGTAGTATTTAGAACTAGACTTATTCTTTCTATAAACTACTACATTTGTTGCTTTACCCTTTTCTAACCAAGGATATAGTTTAATATTATTTTTTGTCATTATACTTTCCAAAATAGTTGTACGCAAATTAGACATACTGCTAAGGCTAAACTAACCCATGTTTTTATTGTAAGACCCTCTCCCATAAAATACCATGTTAAAAATGCAAATGATGTGATACCCATCGAGAATCCTAAGAATCTTCCAGGCCAAAGCAATCCATCATAATGTTCTGCTATTAACCTAGTACCATTAATAAAGAAATAACTAATAGTAGTTCCTCCTACAACAGATAGGATTAAAGTATTATTCTTTGCCCAATCATTTATGAACTGCCCGTTGGTTTGAAACCAAATCAAGGTCTGGCCTACTAAAAAGCAGGCAATTCCCAATATTAAACCTCTCAAAATAATTGACTTGTAGTAGTTAATAAATGTGAGATGAATGAATCTCTATGGTGTTCTGTTGGACCTGCTTCTTTAATTGCAGTAATATGTTGTTTTGTACCGTAACCTTTATTAGAACCCCAACCATATACATTACCACCTTCTAGGCCTCGCATATAATTGTCTCTTTCTGTTTTAGCTAAAATACTGGCAGCAGCAATACTTGTATAAATATTATCTCCGCCGACTACCGTTTCAAAAGGTTTACCATCAAATCCATGGAATTGATCTCCATCTATTAGAATGAAGTCAAAATCATGCTTTTTTGCAGTGGCCGCAAGAGCTCGTCTCATGCCTTCTAAGGTAGCCTTTAAAATGTTAGTGTTTTCTATTTGGTCAACATCGATGTGTTGAATGGAGTATGCTAAACAGTTATCCAGGACGAGCTGCCTTGCTTCGGTCCTCTGATCTTCTTTTAGAAGTTTAGAATCTTTAATAAGTTCGTGTTGGAAACCGTATGGCATAATACATGCAGCTACAGTAACAGGTCCTGCGAGTGCTCCTCTTCCAGCTTCATCAACTCCTACCTCAATAGTATTGGGGTCGTTTGTATGGCTGTATCTTAAAATTATCTGTTTAGACATAAAATATAACTTGTTTATCAGTTATACTTTAAAATAGACCTTTGTTTCTAGCTTTAGGTCCCAATTCTACGGGCCTATCCCATCTCATTTGTACTTCGTTTTGATAAAAGTCACATTTCTTATAGAATTCTATATTCTCTTCTGAACAGTTAAGGATTACTTTATAGCAGCCTCTTTCTACTGCTAGATCTTTTAGCCTTTCAATTAACATCGTACCAACTCCTCTTGAACCTGCAGATTTACTAACAGCAACATCTTCAATTAGTCCAACTCTATTGCCACCTCTAATTAATTTGTTAATTGTAATTAATGAAGCTACTCCAACTACAAAGTTATCAACTTCTGCTATATAGTAATGTATATTCTTATCTTCTAAGATATTCCACCATTGTCTACTAGACGGTGTGGTTATACCTTTAAAAGCTGAAGTTAAAATATCGCAAATAACACTAAGATCTTCTGTAGTGGCTTTACGTATTTTTACTTGATGTTGTTTTGAATTTTCCATTTGTCGTAACGGACTACCACCTCTTGTAATATTTTAGCCCTAACAATATCTTTCTCTGTAAAGATGTGAGTACCTACTCCTTTTACATCTTGTATAAGTTCGATAAAACTAGGTAGGCTAACTTGTGATGCCTGGATATCTGCTTGACTAACATCTCCAGTAACTACAACTTTACTTTTGCTACCCATTCTAGTTACGAATAACATTAGTTGTTTAAAGTTAGCATTTTGAGCTTCATCAAGAATCATAAGAGCATCGTCATAGGTATCACCCCTCATATATGCTAATGGTTCAAATCTAATTACTTTTTTTTCAAATAAAGTTTCAGTTAATTCATGACCTATAATTTTAACTAAATTAGATTTATATGATTTCATATACGGATCTACTTTATCTTCTATTCCACCTGGTAAGTGACCTAGCTTTTCGCCGGCTTCTTGAATAGGTTTACATAATATAATTTCTCTAATCTCTTTATTTTGCAACATTTGTAATGCACTGTAACATGCTGTAAATGTTTTCGAGGTTCCTGCAGGGCCGTAGCAAAATGTTATATCATTTTTAGCTATCATTTCAACATAGTCACGTTGTCCGTTTCTAAGTCTTATGTGTTTAATACCTGCAGCGATCGATGCTGCTCTAGAGGTTCTTGCCATAGTTTATTTATTTTTAATCACCGGCCATCATAACCAGTTCCTTTAACTTCATTAACTTATTACACTTCTCGTATTCTTCTAATGATTCAAAATACTTTACCATTAGATCTATAAATTTAGAACGTTGTCCAATACCATGTGGTATTTCTATTAACCGCTCTTCATCCTTAAATGCTACGAATCTATTTACCGTCTTGGTAAAGTTCCTTGTTATTTGATAATAACTTGCCCTCATTAGGCTATCTTTATCTGAATTCGTTACAAATCCGCTCATCACTTTCAAAATTCTTTTTATAGTCACTAACTACTGTTTATATATTAACAAATTTCAGTAGGGAAGGCTTCCCTTCTACCGAAAATTATTAATATATTATACTAATATTCTTAAATTTAGTCTTGATCCTTTGTACGTAATTTTTGGACGTATTTGGCTTTCTGGAGTTGAAGCCTTTTTTTCTGGGATGGTTTCGTGAATTGTTTACGATCTCTTAATTCACGTGATTGTTTTGTTCTTATCACTTTAGATTTAAGCTGTTTTAAAGCCTTATCTATACTTATCTTTTTACCTAGTTTTACTATTAACATAAATTTTGATTTACTTGTTTTTGCATTTCCAGCAAATTAGCACATTTTTCAAAGTCTTCTCTTTCTTCATAATGTTCTAACATACGACCTAATATTTCAACTTTTCTATCAATAGGCATATCAGATAATATTACATAAGTTGGATGTTCCATTATTGCTTGATAAAGAGCTGCAAAAAAACTAGATTTATTATTAACCATAAGACCCTCAATGATGATATCCCACCTTGAATAATTACGGTCGCCTCTATTTTTTCTAAAGAATTTATCCATTTTTATTATCTTGTACTTTCTTTATATATTCAAGTTGAATCTCATTTAGTTCAGGATAGCTAGGATTTATTTTACACATAAAGTTTCCTCTGAGTTGTGTATTGTATTGTGGCCATCCTCTTTCTTTTACTCTTAGCACTTTTCCAGGTGCAGTTCCTTCAGGAACTCTAATAGAAATTGGACCATCTAATGAATTAACCATAACCCTAGTACCAGACATGATTTCATACCATGGTAGAGAAACTTCTACCCATACATTACACTTATCATCTATAATAAATTCAGGGTTTATTGCTACATGTAGTGTAACGATCAAATCACCAGGAGGCATTTGACTATTAAATGGATTTGTTTGACCTTCACCTGCCATTTTAAATCTTTGGCCGGTTTGGACACCTCTTTTTAGATTAAGAGTATGTTCCTTTCCATTTAGATTAAATCTTTTATTACAGCCGTTAAAGGCTTCATCAAAGGTAATATGCATATCAACTCTAATGTCAGTACCTCTTTGATTCTTTTGCTGTTGGCTAAACATGGAATTAAATAAGTCTGAGAAGTTACCATCCATTCCACCCATATTACCGAAGTTGGCAAATGGATCTGCTTGCATAGCATCATATTGTTGACGTTTACTTTCATTGCCAATTACAGCATAAGCATCTGCCACCTCTTTAAACTTGTTTTCATCACCGCCTTTATCAGGATGGTGTTGCATACTAAGTTTCCTATAAGATTTTTTGATTTCTGCTTGAGTCGCAGTTTTATCTACACCTAGTGTTTGATAATGACTCACTCGCTTGTTTTATTTGAAGCGTTTCTTTTTATTTCTAAAACTTGTAAAGCTTCTAATTTTGCTTTACGTTTCTCCATTACAGTTTCACGCTTATTAGAAATTTCCATTGCATCTGCAATTCTCTTAAGCTGCTTTGCTATATCTTTAGCTATCTTGTCGTCCATGTCTATTCTTAATTAAGTCTGACTTTCCATTTTGAAAATCTTGATAAGGTAATGACTTATCTTTCTCTCCTTGATGAGGGCCATTAACCATTATAGTGTCTTTATATGGATTTGTTTCAACTCCTTTAGTTTTTAGCCATTGTACTAAATCTTTAACACTACCTCTAAATCTAGTAATTCTTTCTAATTCAGGATTGTCTTTTGACCAGTCTTCAAATAATGAAATATGTTTCATATTATAGTGGCCATACGCATACAGTTCCTGCATCATACCATTCGCTGTACCATCCTTTTTTATTCAACTCCTTTTCCCATTTATTCCAAACACCAAATTCTCTATTCTTATAGTCTTCAGAATAGTAATCATATATGACACTACCTTTGTATTCATCACCTGCTTCTCCAGAAAGATGTATGCCTCCTTCGCTACCGTCAAACTCTTCAGTAGTCCCAGCAAAGTCCATGTATTTTAAAATCCATTTCATCATAGAGTCTCTATCGACTTTAGCCTCATTTAATGTGATGTGTGATTCGAATGTTTTTAAATATTTCATAGTTGATTTAATTTGTTTTATTATCTTTTATATTGTTTTAAGAACTTCTTAATTTTGGATTTAGGAGCAGTACCATTTATGATATCTCTAAGTTCGTATCTATTAATTTCTTTAGTGTGAGTAATAGCTCTAACAATAGCATCTATATCTAAATCATGTTCATTTTGAAATTCAGTAGCTGGAACTCCTCCAACTTGACCATCTGCTAATTGATTTAATGAATGACCTTCTTGTGAGATATCATTAGCTTCTAATATGAATTGTTCAAATAATTTAATACGTTTCATAATTAAATTTTAAATATTTGTTCTACAGTAGTTTGTAGTTCTTTTGATTTAAAATGTTTCAGTATCTCTTTTTTAGCTGATTTTTTATCAGAACTAGATAAGTTATTAAATCGATCTTCTAATGATTTATTATTTTGCTTAGCAGCTTTATATTGTCTACCATCATCGATGTAATCAGCATAGAAATCATAAGACTTAAAATACTTTAGAAATATACCTAATGCCTTTAAGTGTTTTTCTTCTAAATTATTTTTTAGAGTTACATAATCTATTTTCTTCTTATTAAAGTAATATTCCCAACCTTGTTGTGCCTGTAATCTAAATCCAGAAACTTTGTACATGTGAATATAACCACCAGTCTTAAGCTCAACATAGAATTTTATACCATCTTCTGTAGATTGATCTTCAATAGATTTAATCATATCATCTTTAGGTAATAATCTTTTAAGACAAAAGTCTACATCCTCTCTCATGTCTACAGGAGAACCCCACTTGCGTTTAAAATCTCCGTATGCAAAATACTTTTCTAACGTTAAAATATACTTCATAGATTATATATCATAATAATATTTTTAATAAAAAAACCCGCGAAAACATAAAGTCTTCGACGGGTTCATTTCGGGGGCCCGCACCATCGTTTAGTGAAAGTGCGTAGTGTATATATCTTTTAAACTCGCTCTAATATGGAATTTATCTTTTCAAGCTCAGATTTTAGCAGTCCACATTTCTCGTAATGCTCTAGTTCTATAAAGTGTGTTATCATAAATTGTAACGTTTCTTTTAACTGGATTAGCTCAGATTCTTCCATGTGGCGAACGTGCCAATCAGAGATACCATTCTTTTTAATGCTATCAAAATTTGAATTTATAGCTTGATTAAGCATAGTCTGTTTATACGCCTCCATCTTATTTTCAAAGTCTGGATCGTTAAGGTAGTCGTCTATATTAAAATCACTCATTATCCGAATATTTTTCTAAGTACGTTAGTAGCTTGAGCATCGGTCTTTGCATTTTCATATACAAAGTCTACTACTCTTGATTGTGAATAGCCTGCGAAGTATTTATATTTAGCTTCTTCTAATAGATTTTTTGTTGACATAGTTTGTATTGTTTTTAATTACAGTACTAATATACGAAAAATAAATGACATAAAAAAATATTTCGGCAACTATTTTGAGGAAATCCCTATCTTATTTGATAGAGATTGTCTTCTTGTTATCTGAGCTGTTAAAGCTAAGTGTTAAGATACCATCTTTCATTGTAGCAGAAAGTGAATCCATATCTGTTTCATTTGGAAATCTAAATTGCTTAGTAAAAGCTGTTGCAAAGCTATTATCTTTCTCTTCAGCAGAGATAGTTAAGATTTGACCTTCAGTTTCTAATGAAATATCTTTCTTACTAAAACCTGGTAAGCTAACTGATAAAGTATCTTCACCTACTTTGTAATCTGGTCCTGTAATTCCTAATGTGTCCCAATCTTTTCTAGCAGTTGGGAAATTAAAGAATGAATCAAATGCGTCGTGAAATGATCCGTTATTTAGTTTTGATAAATTTGTTAAGTACATATTGTATAATTTTATTTGTTTTGTGTGCAACGATGCACAGTATACTATAGTGAAAAAAGTATGCCAAACCTAAATTTATGACAATTTGACACTTTTTCTAAAAATTTAGTGACAAATTGGCAATCCAGCAATTTTTAACATGACGTTTGCGGTAGCTTTAATATCTTTCTCGCAATAGATTTTGATTTCATCATGTTTGCCTTCGTGATAATATACTGAAACTTCTTGGCCAGACATTGCGTCTTTAGGTGAAGGAATACCTAAGACCTCTGTAATAAGTCCTAGTTTTGCAGAGTCCCATCCTCCAAACTGCCAGATATCTTTTGTATCTAGTAAGCAGGTTTCCCAAGGTTTTTGTTTTTGTAAGTGGAAATGCCTAGGAATGGCAATCCCATTAATTAAAGATCTTTTAATAATATATGGAAAATCGAACCCTTTGATAAAGTGTCCTACCCATTTCATTCCTGGGTACTTTTGCATGACCTTAGAGGACATATCGTGAAAGTCCTTTAGTATCTTACCTTCATCGGTGCCATTGAATGAGACAGCCTTAAAACCATTAGGAAAGCCTGTTTCATCAAATTGTAATTGACCAATAGAAATACAAGCAATTTTACCCCATTCTGGATTTAGACCAGCCATTCGAGGCCACATCTTATGTGGATCTGAATAGTCTGCTAATTCCACCGGATTCTTTTGATGGAGTTGCATGGTTTTTAAATCCCAATACTGTTTTAATTCTGGGTTCTCGTCAATGATCTCTTGAAACGTCTCTTTTTGAGTTGCTGTTTCAATATCAATGAATATCATTTGCTTTAATTCGTCTATTGTGTACATACTTTAAATCTTTAATCCTTTAATACTAAAAAACATCTAGCGTTAACTAGATGTTCTTTATACGTTCGAAGTCTTATTTGTTTCTAATAAACTTCCAGATTAATCCTATAAATGTGTTGGCTTTGTATTTTCTGCCTTTGTGATTTAATAAGTAATCTTTTCTTTGTTCTTTTCTCATAAGTTTTGTTTTTAAGTCATCCAACCTCCAGACGCTTCCCAATCTTTATGTGAAGAAAGTAGTGAATATCCTTCAAATGATAAAGTGATTTCAACATAACCACCTGTAATAGATGTTGGACAACTCGATTCACTTAAGTACCAATTAGGTGCTTCTTTTATCCTTCCATTAAGGAAATCAAAAAGTGGATCGATGTGCATGTGATGTACCCATATATTAATATGCATACAGCTATAATTTGGTTTACCCATTATTCTACGCTAAATCTTTTTTTATCAAACCCAATAGTTGAGTCAATATCTTTCTTCTGGTACATATCTATCTGAGCTCCGTCGCTTGGATTTAGTTTTTTACCATAATAATCTTGATAGACTTTTTTGTAGAACTGTGCCATTACACCATAGAGAGGAGCAAACTCTGAAGACATTTCAACTACCCATGGTTTCCCATCAGTATCTACCATTAGATCTATCGAATAAATATCTAGATCTTTATGAGCCTCTGCCATCTCTTCGAAAACTGGATTCCAATCTTCAGGCATTTTCTTTAAGTCTTTTAATACGTACTTAAAGAGCAGCTTATCTTCTTTTTTCTTTGTCATCTCTTTGGTCTCCTTATTACCGTGTACTCTTTGTACCCACATAACAGGCTCACCTCTCCACATCATTATTCTATGTTCTTCGTCGATGTCTATCTTCTCGCTGAACACTTCAAAATCAGAAAGATCCATATCATTAGCAGATTCAAGAGTATCTATTTTAATAATACCTCGTCCAGAATATCTATTATCTGGTTTAGCTATGATAGGAAATTCTAACTTATCTATATCTTTTGCATCTGAAAATGTCTTCGGCACATGTTTAGAGTCTTTATGTGTTGCATGCCATTCTACTTTCGATGCGATTTTCATCTTCTCCTCTTTAGGGTTATAGATTAATTCCTTTGGAGTACCAGCGTCTAACAATCTTTTAGTATGAATGTTACAGAAATTAATTACTGGTAAGTCAGCCACTTTAGGCTCATTACCTTTAGTAAATAATTCCATGTACTGATTTGCATAAGTGCTATCATCAGTTACATACTTAAAATCTGTAAGTTCAGTAGATACACACATAATAACTTTATGTAGGTCTCCATTGCGCTCGTTAAGAAAAGTTTGAAAATCTTTAATAATCATAGATTATATATCTTTGACTTAAAACTATGAAGGGAATACTTCAATAGTTCTTTCTTCTCGAACTAGATCTGCCCATACTCCAGAGTATCTAGTTCCTTTTACTATATGATTATCAACCCAGTGATAATTACCACCTCTAGGTTTTTCCATTAGTAAGCCATGATATTTAAAGCCATGTTTATTTAACCAAGTCTCTGTAATCTCTCTTACCTCTTCAGTTCTTGAAGTAAAGAATGTAATTACATGTCCTTCGTCATACCATTTATTAAGTGTTTCTACAGCACCTTTATATGGTAATACTACTGACATTCTTTCTGGTTCTTCGTTTGGTACGTCGTCAGTAATTGTACCATCAATATCGATTAAGTAATTCTTAGCACCATTTTTTAAAATAGGCGATACTAAGTGCCCATCATCTCCAACAGTTTCGTTGAATGTAATCTCTTTTTTCATATTATATTGTTTAAGTGTTATCTTGGTTTAAGGCTCTTCATGAGATCGAATAAACGATATCATAACATACCTCTTACCCATTGTAATGGGTCTTGCACCATGTCTGTGTGTTAACATTCCAGGGTGAATTGATGCAGTTCCAACGTTAGTAGGATTTACTAACTTTTGGTATTTAGGAAACCATGTACCTCCTCCAGAAAATTCATCATTTAATTTTACCACTAATGTTAAGTGACTTCTATCATGATGTAATGAGAGGTGAGATTGTCTTTCGGTAGTATATCTTGCCATGAAGTTTTCATTTGAGAATCCTTCCCAAGTTGCGCCTTCAAGATGCCATATATGAATTACAAGAGGTCTTACTACTTCATCTAATACTCTATCATAAATAGCATCTAGACCTATATCTTGTAGTAATACGTCATTGGTGGGATAGAATTCATGTCTATCAATAGTCCAATTGTTTTTAGCCTCTGCCATTGCAATTACTTCTTTACAGAATTTAGGAGTAAATAGTGGAAATTCATATAGGTTATCTCCTAAATCATCTATCATTAAATCCCATTCTCCTTTAGCTACAGATAGTGTTAAGTATTTTAATTTCCATGCTTCCCAATCAGAATCATCTAATACTTCGAAATAACTGTTGGGCTGTGGATCTTCAATCGCTGCTGCTACATCAGTTGTAGGAGTACCCTCGTTATGTTCATGGTATGTTTGATTAGGTGAACCTTCGTGTGGTTCTATTGTAGATTCTTTCCATCCTCTTGATTGACCTATAAAATCTGGATCTCGTGTAGCAATAAGATTAAAGGATTGAGGAAATAAATTTGCAATATCTTCTCTTCTATGTGTATGTCCTAATGCACTTAAATATTCATCAACTGGAATTACATTCTCTCTTAATCCACCTGATAATAGTTTTTTAGCAACATTAGAATTCTTAACAATATATGCGTGCATATTATAGAAGTGTCTAGGCTTAACCCAGTTTTCATCTATTATATCTTCTTCTATATCTTTTTCAATAATATCTCTACCTAATAAGGCTACTTCCCATTCAGTGCTTGAATGAGGATCTGGTAATTTAGAAATAGAATTACCCTCACCCATTAAAAAGTCTTCTTCTAATATTAATGATAAGCCCATGCCATCAAACATCATTCTTTCCCAAGCTTGTCTATGTGAAATTGCACATCCTACTTCACCTGGTAAGACTGGTCTTTGCCACCAATCATTCCATGCGAACTCACTATCTTCATTTAATTGCCAGTTAGGATAAACATTATATCCCTTTGCTACATCACCAGACCTACCATCAAATGCTTTTATTACTTCATAACTTGTATTAGCAAAGAAATCACAATCTTTTAATTTTTGTTCAATTAATTCTTGTTGCTTAGGATCATCTTCAATGCCTAAGCTAATAACATAAATTTTATTAATTCTCATTTCGTTTCTCTTTTATATAATTTAATAAGACTTGATACCATGTCGCTCCTTGTTGGTCCCATGTAAATCTAGTCTTAACTTTCTCTTTTCCATCTCTTATGGCTTTCTCCATTATACCAGAGTCTGTCATGTTTAATAATTGTATTGCATTATCAAACATTGTTTCATCCTCTGTAGCAGGTACAATAATACCATCTTGTACCACATACGGTAATGCCGCAGTATCAGATACAATACAAAGAACTCCAGCGGCTTGCATTTCTAAAGCAGTAATACAGAATGTTTCTTCATATCTTGTAAGATACATCCAATAACTAGCTTTTTGCATTGCAATATAAAGTTCTTCATGTGAACAAGTACCCATATCGGTAACTCCAAAATCTTTTAACTCTTCTAATTTATCTAATACGCCGTCCATATTATACCAATTCCTATCATCAATAACATGTGGATCAGAATATTTAGGATAGTATACATCTAATGTAGCTTCGGGTCTTATGTGTTTTACTTTCCACCAATTGTCTAATAAATCATTTAAACCACGATCTGTTGCAGATGACCAAATAAATTTATTAGGATCTTTAGCAACATTAGCAGTAAACCAATCTAGATTAACACCATTATTTAAAGATGCTAACATACCATCCCATGGTTTTTTAAAATTATCTAAATTAAGTCTTTTAAATTCTTTAATAGCCCATTGAGTAGGAGCCATTATCCAATCAATCTCATGGAATAATCCTTCTTGATCTTCTAATTCTTTGTGTTCATAATATTCATGGTAATCTGTATTGTGTACCCAGAACATGGTTACTGTAGGTTTTAGATTAACCTCTTTTAGGACTTGTACAAAATGTAAATAATTAACACCAATTACAGCGTCAAAATGATTTTCTGGTAAATCTTTATATTTGTCTTTGAATTCTTGAATGTTTTCCCATGCAACACCATTAATAAGAGAGCCATTGCTCGAAAATACTTCGCCGGCACATACAACTTCTACACCATGTCTTACAAGACTTTCAGCAATATTTACAACTGCAGTTTCAGTTCCTCCTAATCCACTTGATTTGCTATCCCATTTTTCAAAACGATATCCAACCCAAAATAATACCCTCATACGTTTATCGATAATGTCCACCGCCTACCCAAAGAACGATAGACTTTCTAGTACCTTTAGTAACTTCACTTACTCTATGCATCATGTAACTTGGAAATAATACTCCAACTCCTGTGCCTCTTGGACATTGAATAGAATTAGCGAATCCTTCAGGACCGCTACCTCCAGTAGATATTTCTAAATCTCCACCTTCGTATTCATCATGATCTGATAATTGAATAGTAATTGAAACCTTTCTTTTAGAAGGTAACTTACCAGGACCAATATCTTGGTGCCAATCATAATGCCCTCTTTCGTGAGCATAATATTCTGTATATTGTATCTGTTCTAAAGCAGTATATAGATCGAAATCCCATAGGCCTTTATTAGCTTCTTCTGCTAGGCCTTTCATTTTACTATAAAGCCAAGACCAATCAGCATTTTGAGGAATCCATTTTACCATAGAAGATCTAACTCCATTAGGATCGTTATCTTCTGTTACTGCGCCATCTGCTCCTATTGTTGTAGCTCTTTGTATTGGTAGTTCGCTAGCTAATGCGATTATTTTATTGACTTCCTCTTTTGTTAAAGCGTTTTGAAACCAATAATATTGTTGTGGGTCGTTTTCCGGTTGTTCAAATAAATTGTATGCCATAAAGATAGATCTTTAAAAGTTATATGATAAAAGATTAAATTGTTTCTAATTTATCTATCATCCTTTTCAAGGAAACTTTATGAATTCGGAAGGGTTGTTCTTAAGAAGTAATTACAGCAGTTGCAGTTAATTGAGGAACTATAACAGCATTACTACCAACTGGTTTTAATGTCATAATAATAGTTTCATCTTCTTCTGCTAATCCATCTGCTACATAATTAATAGTTATCTGAGCTTGCCCATTAGTAAATGTAAAGATTCCAGTACACCATCCATCTCTTTCTTCATTCCAAAAAGGTCTTTCAACATAACCATCTTCATTTTCTAAGATTGTAGTTCTTTCTTCTACTGTCATTATATTCCACTGAGCTCCTTCAGTTGCACAAGTAACATCATATAAATCTGCAGTTCCTGTTAATTTAAAACCAACTTCAGTTCCGTCTGCAATATCATCTGCAGTTAGAGTCCATGTTGAAGAACTTCCTTCAGGTCCAGATGTTGGAGTTACTGTTAATTGGAAATTAGAAGCTCTTGGAGCATCTGTTGTACTAGCAGGTCGAACAGGATATGTTTCTGCAGGAGTTATACCTAAAGTGACCTTTGCAGCTTCTGCTCTAGCATTTAATTCATTAATTGCATCTAAACATAAAATATATAATGCTTCATAATCCACCCAGTAATAATCTTCTTCAACATCTAACCAGGTCATTTTTCTAACTAGGGATGGTTCAATTGCCATTAGTTCTTGTGCAATCAATCCAATTCTTTTAGGTTGAACTCCACCAAACTCAGAAGGTCTATCCCAACCAAATTCTTGGCCTAATTCATTCATATAAAAATAATATGTCTCTAATGCTTTTACTTTATCAACAGCAGACCCAGTTGGTTCTACTATACTAGATGATAGTGAATGCTGAGCAGCAGGTTTTATATCCACCTTAAATGCAAAAGTATCTGATGGATTATTTAAACTAAAATTTTTATTGTAATTATCTGACATATCTACTTGTTTTTATTATCTTGGTTTTCCGCCACCACAATTAAATGATTCTTCGGCACTTTGCTGTGATGCACAACCACTAATATAATTTATTTGTTGAGCACAGAAACAAAACGTTCCAGAACCAGCTGATATTGAAGCAGAGTCACCATTTCCATCATTGTAATAGAATGTTGTAAAGCAATATACGCTAAAGCAATAATATAAGGTAGATCCTCCACCGCCACCTGCTGGACCTTGTGGACCCGCAGCACCAGTTTGACCTTTTTGACCTTTTATACCTGTACCTCCACTTGAAGAACCTTGTGCTCCTTGATTTCCAATTGGACCTTGAGAACCTGTTTTACCAATAGGACCTTTAGGACCTTGTGCTCCAGTAGGACCTTGTGCTCCAACAGGACCTTTAGGACCAGTATTACCAACAGCACCTTTAGGACCAGTATTACCAACAGCACCTATCCATCCAGTCCAACCTTTTGAACCTTGATCACCTACAGCTCCGACATTACCTTGAGCACCTACAGCACCTTGAGAACCACCGGCACCGATGCCACCTTTAGGACCGACAGGACCTTGTGAGCCTCCGCCACCTTTAGGACCGACAGGACCTTGTGAGCCTCCGCCACCTTTAGGACCGCCACCACCAGTTCCACCTTGACCACCTTGGCCACCTTTAACACCGATGCCACCTTTAGGACCGACAGGACCTTGGTTACCAATTGCACCTTTATCTCCACCTGGACTTGAACCAACAGGACCTTGTGGGCCTTGATTACCAACAGGACCTTTAGGACCTGTTGCACCTTTTTGACCAACAGCACCAGTTGCACCTTTTGCACCTTGATTACCAATTGCACCTTTAGGGCCAATTGGACTATCTCCAGTTCCACCAATTACACCTGGATATCCAATATAACCTTTACTACCTACAGGACCTTGGTTACCAACTGCACCTTTAGGACCGGAAGGACCTATATCACCAACAATACCTTTATCTCCAACTGGACTATCTCCTACTCCACCTTTTGGACCTTGAGGACCTTGTGCACCTATTCCACCTTTAGGACCGACAGGACCTTGTGAACCGCCACCACCTTGTGGACCTTGATTACCAATTACACCTTTATCTCCACGTGGACTTGAACCAACATTACCAATTGCACCTTTATCTCCAACTGGACTATCTCCTACTCCACCCTTTGGACCAGTAGGACCTTGTGAACCTATTCCACCTTTAGGACCTTGAGGACCTTGTGAACCACCTCCACCTTGTGGACCTTGATTACCAATTACACCTTTATCTCCACCTGGACTTGAACCAACAGGACCAACAAGACCTTTAGGACCTGTTATACCTTTTTGACCAGTAGCACCAAGCGCACCTTTAGCACCAGTATCACCTATTCCACCTTTAGGGCCAATAACACCGGGAAATCCAAGGTAACCTTTAGTACCCTGAGCTCCTTGTAAACCAACAGCACCAGTTGCACCTATTCCACCAATTGCACCTTTTGCACCTTGGTCACCAATTGCACCTTTATCTCCACCGATACCTTGTGGACCTTGTAAACCAATTGCTCCATCAGCACCTATTCCACCCTTAGGGCTAGCACCAACTCCACCAGTTCCACCTTTAGGACCAGTTGCACCTTTGACTCCTTTTCTACCTTGAGGACCAGTTACACCTTTTACACCAAGTGTACCTTTTGCACCAATATTACCTTTAATACCAATAGTACCCTTTGTACCGATAACACCTTTTGCACCTTTAGGACCAGTAACTCCAGGTATACCTTTAATACCTTTAGGGCTATTACCAACTCCACCTTTAGGTCCGATTTCACCTTGAAAACCAATGTAACCTTTTTGACCTTGTGGTCCCTGTACACCAATAACACCAGTTACACCTTTTTGACCTTGTGGTCCTTTTGGTCCTTGAGGACCAAGATCTCCACCTACAGTATCACCTATTCCACCTTTAGGACCTTGTGTACCTTTTGCACCTTTAGCACCAATAGTACCTTTAGCACCTTTGATACCTTTAGTACCTTTGATACCTTTAGGACCTTGAGGTCCTTTAGGACCTATTAATCCAGGTTCACCTACAACACCTTTAGAGCCGGTATCACCAGGAAGACCTTTTTGACCAATATCTCCACCAGCAACAAATGCTGTACTAGGATTACCTTTGATACCTTTGACACCTTTTTTACCAACGCCACCTTTAGCACCCTTGGCACCTTTAGTACCCTTGGCACCTTTATCTCCAGAACCACCACCAGTACCTTTAGCACCTTTATTACCTTTCGAACCTTTAGCACCTTTATTACCTTTCAAACCTACATCTCCAGCATCACCAGGTTCCCCTATAAGATGCGGGAAGTTATCAGGGTTAAGGTTATCAGTAGTTAGTACTGGGTTCCCTGCAATAAGTATTCTATTGTAGTCAGCCATTTGTTCTCTTTCTCTTTATATTAACTTATGAAGGTAAATTACCTTCAATGTTTGTTATTTTAGTATCTAATTCTTTAATTGCTTCTATTAATACTGCAGATAATTTAGAATAATCAACTCCTCTATAGTTATCAGCACTTGGTAAATCAGGAAGTTGGAATACTAATTCCGGGAATTGTGCTTCAACCTCTTCTGCAATTACACCATATCTTGGTGCAGTACCTAATCCTATTGATTGAGCATACTCATTTGGATTCCAAACAACTCCTCTAATAGCATTAATTTTAGTTAATGTATTTCCAATTGGACCTTCAATATTCTTTAATCTACTATCAGATGTTCCAGGAGGTCCTGTTGGACCAGTTGCACCTTTTTGACCTTTTTGACCTTGTGGACCAGTTGGACCAGCGCCACCAGTTGGACCTGTATTACCTTTAGGACCAGTTGGACCGTTATTACCTTTAGCACCTGTAGGACCTTGAGGACCTTGTGGACCTGTATTACCTTTAGCACCTGTTGAACCTGTATTACCTTTAGGACCAGTTGGACCGTTAATACCTTTACTACCAGTTGGACCTTGTGGACCACCAGGACCAGTATTACCTTTAGGACCAGTATTTCCTTTTGGACCTTGAGGACCTGTAGGACCAGTGTTACCTTTAGCACCTCCACCACCTTGTGGACCAGTATTACCTTTAGCACCTCCACCACCTTGTGGACCAGTGTTACCTTTAGCACCTTGTGGACCTGTAGGACCAGTTGGACCTGTAGGACCTTGAGGACCAGTATTACCTTTAGCACCTCCACCACCTTGTGGACCTGTATTACCTTTTGGACCAGTATTACCTTTAGCACCAGCAGGACCTTGAGCACCAGTTCCACCAGTGTTACCTTTAGGACCAGTTGCACCAGTTCCACCAGTTGCACCTTTAGCACCTCCACCACCTTGTGGACCTGTATTTCCTTTTGGACCTGTAGGACCAGTTGGACCTGTTAAACCTTTAGCTCCTTGTGAACCAGTAGGACCAGTTGTACCAGTATTACCTTTTGGACCAGTATTACCCTTTGGACCAGTAGGACCTGTTCCACCAACATTACCTTTAGGACCGGTAGCACCTTTAGCACCAGTGTTACCTTTAGCACCTCCACCACCTTGTGGACCAGTGTTACCTTTAGCACCTCCACCACCTTGTGGACCTAAATTACCTTTAGCACCTTGTGGACCAGTAGAACCTTTAGGACCAATAGCACCTTTAGCACCAGCTGGACCTGTATTACCTTTAGGACCGGTAGCACCTTTAGCACCAGTATTACCTTTAGCACCTCCACCACCTTGTGGACCTAAATTACCTTTAGCACCTTGTGGACCAGTTCCACCAGTATTACCTTTAGTACCTTGTGGACCTGTATTACCTTTAGGACCGGTAGCACCTTTAGCACCAGCTGGACCTGTATTTCCTTTTGGACCAGTTCCACCTTGAGCACCAGTTGCACCTTTTTGACCTCCACCACCTTGTGGACCTGTATTACCTTTTGGACCTAAATTACCTTTAGCACCAGTTGGACCAGTTGCACCAAGATCTCCTTTAGGACCTTGACTACCCTGTGGACCAGTTGCACCTTTTTGACCTCCAGCACCTTGTGGACCAGTACTACCTTTTGGACCAGTACCACCTTTAATACCTTGAGCACCTTGACCACCTTGTGGACCTGTATTACCCTTAGCACCTTGAGGACCAGTTGCACCAGTATTACCTTTAGCACCTTGAGAACCAGTATCACCTCCACCACCTTGAGCACCAGTAGGGCCTTCGCCACCTTTAACACCTTGTGCACCTTGAGGACCAGTATTACCTTTTGGACCGACAGGACCTTGTGGACCTTGTAAACCAGTTGCACCTTGTGGACCTTCAACACCTTGGTCACCCTGAGCTCCTTGCGGGCCAGTATTACCTTTTAAACCTTGACCACCTTGAGCACCTTGAGGACCAGTTGGTCCAGTTCCACCAGATGGGCCTTTTACACCTTGAGCTCCTTGAGCACCAAGATTACCTTTAGCACCAGTTGGACCAGTTGCACCAGTATTACCTTTAACACCAGTATTACCTTTAACACCTTGTGAACCGCCGTCACCTTTAGGGCCTTGACCACCTTGATCTCCTGTTATACCCTGAATACCTATATCTCCTTGGTTACCTATAATACCTTTAAGACCTAATGCACCTTTGATACCTTGATCTCCTTTAGGACCAGTACCACCAGGTTCACCTTTGAGACCTAACGCACCTTTTTGACCTTTTGCTCCTGCATTACCTGTTCCACCTTGTTGACCAGCAGGACCGTCATCACCTTGTGGTCCAACAGATCCAGCAACACCAGTTGCACCGACACCTCCCTGTGCGCCTTTTTGACCTTGGTCACCTTGACCACCACCGTCACCTTTAGGACCAGTAGTTCCTGTAATACCTTTAGCACCTTGGTCACCTTTGTCACCTTTAAGTACGCTGAAATTTGTCGGGTCAAAATTACCAGCGTGTAATATTGTGAATCCCGATATAGTTGCGCCTGATTTTAGATTAGCCATTCTTTAAGTCTTTCTTTTTTATTATATAATTATATATCTTTATTAATTAGTTTTACACTTCTGTAAAATCCCAGAAAAAAGCATTTCCTTCTTCTGTAAAATTAGCAGGATCAATTTCTATTAAAAATGGGTACATAAATTCAGCCCACATATCAGTAGATTGATATTGTTCAACAAGTACTTTAGTTCTAATAGTAGCAGTAGCGGTTGTCATAACAGCGACCTGGCCTAATGTTACGTTTTCTATACCATAACCAGTTATACCACTTCCCTTCGCGTCTTCATCCCATTCATATTCACTCCAATTGGCCCAGTAATTTTCTATCCAATTACTTACGTCTGTATTACCCATCCATGACGGTAAATAAACTCCTGTCATTAATTTCCATTCTTGTCTATCAGCAGTTAAACCGAACTGACCAGCATATACGCTTTGAAAAGCATGACTATGACCTGTTGGAATTGTCGCACCACCACCAAAACTAACGGTTCCTCCAGCAGCTGTTTTTCCAGTTGCACATAAAGAAATTCTATTAGGTGCAAGTCCTGTGTTTGTATGGTTATTTGCCCTTACACGAACCCAAATACCTGACATGTATATTTTAGTATGATCTATTGTAGATCCATTTCCTAAATATGTTGTTGTTGAATGGTTTGCAGTTGCACTCCAAACATCTCTAGTCCAATAATGAGTTTGATTATTATTAGCACTTGGATAATTAGTAGCCTGAAATCTAGGATAATTATATCTACTTTGAGGGTCCCCAGTATCTACAGATGTGTTTGTAGCTTGAGCCGACTGGCATTCACTAGAATTTCCATAAGAAGTATTTAAAGAATAAGTATGTGAAGATCCTAATAAGTTTCTATCGCCTTCAAAGAATTCTTTAAAGCTTGATAATTTACCCATTTTAAAATCACCAGGACTTTCAATTACATTCAAAGCATTTATATGCCATTTATGTACAGCAATTGCTCTTGCTTCATCAGGGCCTAGTCCAGCTTTATATACCTCTAAGTTTCTAACATCTATTGCATTGTAAGAATCATATCCTTGACCAACACCCGAGCCTGCACTAACTTCTAAAGAAATAGTTAAATATCGATCTGAATTATTTGGCTTCTCAATTAATAATTCGTTTTTTGTCCAAAGGTCAGTCGATTGTTGAGAGTCTGTAGAATTGATTACATTAGCAGTTGTAACAGTTCCAGTTGAATTCTGATACTTCATTCTAAGTCTTATATTACCTCCCCAATAAACAGCACCTTGTCCTAGTTTAGCTTCCCATGTTGCTCTAACATATTCCTTTCCAGATACTTTATGGTATTGATCTGTACCACCATTTCCTTGACTATCTATAAATGTATTATAGGTACCATCACTCATATCTAAAAATTCATTACCATTACCCATACCTGAAGCCATATCCATACCATAACCAGCATGGCCTATGTTTTCTAGAGTATGTTCAATAGCTAATTCTATTGAAGCATTATCATGAGATTTCCAACCACCTAGTGATTCGGCTAACATACCTATACTACCTATATTAGTTAAACATGCAGCATAAGAATAAGTCTTAGGTTGTGTATTATTTGCTATCGTTACTTCATGTCTCCATGATCTAGCTGCTAACATTTGTGAATGTAAACTCGTGCCACTTGAGATAGAATCAGTATTTATGATAACCATAATTTGACCATCTCCAGTAGAACTGCCTAAAAACTGACCAATACGAGATGCCATGCTCGATGTTCCAAATGAATTTGATGGAAAACTATCTATATCAATCAAGGCAATCCCTGGAGATGTACTTGAACCATCGTATGAATAGTTTGCATCTCCATAATATTGAAATGTTAATAAATGATACGCGCCGGCAGCCGGAGGATTCCACTCGAGATATCCTTCTTCTTCTAAATTATTATCTATCGTGCCCGTTTCAACCTCATTATCACCTTCCATCCAAGCTTCTGGATTATTAGGTACCCATCTTACAAAAGCTGACTGTGAACTAGAAGTAGACGACTTACCCTGAGCTTCGATGAAAGTATCTGTATAACTTCCAGCTACTGCTATATGTGTATGTGACGCTTCTCTGTATTTATTTAAATCTAAACTCATTTATCTTTAATTATTTAATTAAAATTGAAATCTCATAGTCGAACCGTTTGATGTTATTGTACCTCCAGCAGGGAATGTATAAGTTGGAGTGTTTATGATCTTATCAACATACATTCTTCCGTCTACTGTTAATGACATTGCTCCAGTGTTTGAGGTAGCAGTATTAGCTGAGAATTTCCAACCTCTAGATGAAGAATTATTCATGTGGAAGTTAGTTGCATATCCGTTTAGATAACCATACGTTTGGCTATTTGTCATACCGATCGCGTAAGCTGAATCTGTGCCCCATAATTTATATTTGGCTGTATTGTCAACAGATTTAGCTGCAAAACCAGTAGTTGAAATTCTCATGCCAGCAATAATTGCTGTGGTTCCGTCAAATGTAGCTTGAGACTCGCCATTGAATGGAGTACTTGATGACCCCGTCATTGTAACGATTCTATTATTTACATTTGTTCCACTGGTGATTGATACAGCAGCATCTTCACCGTCAGAACCATCGGCACCTGACGTACCTGAAGAACCTGATGTTCCACTTGAGCCACTTGATCCAGATGAACCAGATGAACCTGAAGTTCCATGGTTACCGTTTGTACCATCAGAACCATCAGCACCAGATGTTCCACTTGAACCTGAAGTTCCTGAAGAACCACTTGATCCGCTTGAACCTGAAGAACCTGAAGTTCCACTTGATCCAGATGATCCAGATGAACCAGATGAACCTGAAGAACCACTTGATCCAGATGTTCCATGGTTACCGTTTGTACCATCACTACCATCAGCACCTGATGTTCCTGAAGAACCTGAAGTTCCAGAAGAACCAGATGAACCACTTGATCCGCTTGAACCAGATGTTCCATGGTTACCGTTTGTACCATCACTACCATCAGCACCTGATGTTCCACTTGAACCTGAAGTTCCAGAAGAACCAGATGAACCTGAAGAACCAGATGTTCCACTTGAACCGCTTGATCCAGATGAACCAGATGAACCAGATGAACCTGAAGTTCCATGGTTACCGTTTGTACCATCAGAACCATCGGCACCTGACGTTCCTGAAGAACCAGATGTTCCACTTGAACCAGATGAACCACTTGAGCCACTTGAACCTGAAGTTCCAGATGAACCTGAAGAACCACTTGATCCAGATGTTCCAGATGAACCGCTTGAGCCACTTGAACCTGAAGTTCCTGAAGAACCACTTGATCCGCTTGAACCAGATGTTCCATGGTTACCATTAGCACCGTCAGAACCATCGGCACCTGACGTACCTGAAGAACCGGATGTTCCTGAAGAACCAGATGAACCACTTGATCCGCTTGAACCAGATGTTCCAGATGAACCACTTGATCCAGATGAACCTGAAGTTCCATGGTTACCATTTGTACCATCAGAACCATCGGCACCTGATGTTCCACTTGAACCTGAAGTTCCTGAAGAACCAGATGAACCGCTTGATCCACTTGAACCTGAAGTTCCTGAAGAACCACTTGAACCACTTGTTCCAGAAGAACCGCTTGATCCACTTGAACCTGAAGAACCAGATGAACCTGAAGAACCAGATGTTCCTGAAGAACCAGATGAACCACTTGAACCTGAGCTTCCAGATGAACCAGAAGAACCAGATGTTCCACTTGAACCAGAAGAACCTGAAGTTCCTGAAGCACCAGTATCTCCTTTATCACCAGTCGCAACTAATGAAATTATGATATCATTATTTACTTGGAATGGAGAAGTGGCTGAGTAACCAGCATTGGTAACATTAAGAGACCACCATGCCCCTTGATCTGCTAAACCATCAATTGCATATAATAAGTAATCGTCTGTATTAAATTTTTCTGATATTCTAATAAAACCTTTAACTCCAGATGTTACAGATCTTATCGTATTCATAAATGATTGAATACTAGCACTTGAGTTATCAGTTTCACTTATGTATAATTGTGTTGCTTGTCTTTGGGCTCCAAAATTATTAAATTTTACCGCGCCAATATAAGGAGCTGCAAATGTTGTCCTTGAGTCTACTTGAAAATCAAATGAAGCACCACCGAAGTTACCATCAGCACCAGAAGTACCTGAAGAACCACTTGAACCGGATGAACCACTTGAGCCGCTTGAACCTGAAGTTCCACTTGAACCACTTGATCCTGAAGTTCCACTTGAACCACTTGAACCAGATGAGCCAGAAGAACCGCTTGTTCCGCTTGAACCAGATGAGCCACTTGTTCCACTTGAACCACTTGATCCGCTTGAACCAGATGTTCCAGATGAACCAGAAGAGCCGCTTGAACCTGAAGTTCCATGGTTACCATTTGCACCATCAGCACCTGATGTTCCACTTGAACCTGAAGTTCCAGAACTACCTGAAGAACCAGATGAACCGCTTGAGCCACTTGAACCTGAAGTTCCAGAAGAACCAGATGAACCTGAAGAACCAGATGTTCCATGGTTACCATTAGCACCATCAGAACCATCGGCACCAGAAGTACCACTTGATCCAGATGTTCCTGAAGAACCACTTGATCCTGAAGAACCTGAAGAACCAGATGTTCCAGAGCTACCTGAAGTTCCAGAAGAACCAGATGAACCTGAAGAACCACTTGAACCTGAAGTTCCAGAAGAACCACTTGATCCTGAAGAACCAGATGAACCGCTTGAACCAGATGTTCCGTTTAAATCACCTGTCTTTTGCCATGAACTTCCATTCCATGTATATACATCACCATTTTCTGTAAATCCTAATTGACCTACAAATTCACCAATACCTAAATCATCTAATTCAGCTCCCGATTTAGCACCTGAATATCCAGAAGAACCAGATGTTCCACTTGAACCAGATGAACCAGAAGAACCACTTGAGCCGCTTGAACCTGAAGAACCTGAAGTTCCGCTTGAACCTGAAGAACCTGAAGTTCCTGAAGAACCAGATGAACCAGATGAGCCAGAAGAACCTGAAGAACCAGATGTTCCATGGTTACCATTAGCACCATCGGCACCAGAAGTACCACTTGAACCAGATGTTCCTGAAGAACCAGATGAACCTGAAGAACCAGATGAACCAGATGTTCCATGGTTACCATTAGCACCATCAGCACCAGAAGTACCACTTGAGCCTGAAGTTCCAGAAGAACCACTTGAACCTGAAGAACCAGATGTTCCACTTGAGCCGCTTGATCCAGATGAACCTGAAGTTCCTGAAGAACCAGATGAACCTGAAGAACCAGATGAACCAGATGTTCCATGGTTACCATTAGCACCATCAGCACCTGATGTTCCACTTGAACCTGAAGTTCCAGAACTACCTGAAGTTCCTGAAGAACCACTTGATCCAGAAGAACCACTTGATCCAGAAGAACCAGATGTTCCAGAAGAACCAGAAGTACCTGCTAGGTTTCCTACTTGTACCCATGCTTCACCGTCCCATTCATATATTCTTCCATCATCTAAAATACCTCTTTGTCCATTAAAGTCTCCGTCTCCTAAACTAGGAACTGAAGCTCCAAATTTTATCATTGTTCTACCTGAAGAACCAGAAGTTCCAGATGAACCTGAAGAACCTGAAGTTCCAGATGAACCTGAAGAACCTGAAGAGCCACTTGAACCGGATGAACCTGAAGTTCCACTTACACCGGATGAGCCTGAAGTTCCTGAAGAACCACTTGAACCAGAAGAACCTGAAGAGCCACTTGAACCTGAAGTTCCAGAAGAACCAGATGTTCCATTAGCACCATCAGAACCATCGGCACCAGATGTACCTGAAGAACCTGAAGTTCCTGAAGAACCACTTGAACCGCTTGAACCTGAAGTTCCACTTGATCCTGAAGAACCAGATGTTCCACTTGATCCAGATGAACCAGATGAACCTGAAGTTCCTGAAGAACCACTTGAACCAGATGAACCTGAAGAACCTGAAGTTCCACTTGATCCTGAAGAACCTGAAGTCCCGGAGGATCCAGACGTCCCATCTAATGGCTGTGTGTTGTTTTCCCACTTTCCTGTGGAAGAGTTATATGCTAAATAATCGCCATTTTGAAGGCCTGATAGCAAAATTTCTTGTAATTGTTTTAACTTTAGTCTAGACATTTAATACTGTTGTATTTTTACGCGTTATAGTATATATCATTTTGAAATTATGATCGTGGTCAGAATTTCATGTAAATTTATTATTAATAATCCCAAATACCGTGGTAGTGGCACCTGACATAAAAACCATCATTAATTAGCATTCCATCACCTTCTTTTCTTATTGCTCTTGCAAATAAAGTATCTTCAGAAATACCACCTGCAGTAGGATCTGAAATATGATCTTTCCATGTAGATATACAATCAGATCTATGGACCGTTGCCCATGTAGTTGATTGTACATTTTTACTAGGTTCATTCATAGAATACTTTTGCCATTTGCTTTTTAGGCCTTTAATTTTAAAAGATTCTTTTATAGGACCAAAAACTTGTTTTGACTTTCCATTCTCTAACCATGCATTCATTGCAATGTTTTCTATCCAATTAGTCATTGCACCCCATTTAAAATCTTTTTCCGGATTTTGTTTACACATAGCATTCCAATGTGCTCTAATAATTTTTGCAGAATTAGGCATTAAAAAATCATCGGAGTCTATATATGCTGTTAAATATCCCTCTGCCAACGCGCGTGCAGCTTGCCTGGGCAGCCCTCTATAATACTGATTGTTACTACCATCTTTTGATTTTTCGTACATTGTGGGCGTATTCTTGTCAACATACACATATTCTATTTGTGACTCCTTCTTAAAATGTTTGTAATATAGTTTATGTGTAATTTCACATCCATCTGAAGCAATTACTAATTGAGTCCTAGGATCTTTCATTGCCAAAAATGATTTGACAGCTCTAATAAACTTTTTATCTGAATCTTCTCTACTGCCTTCATACTCTCCTAAATAAGATTGCATAATCCAGGTAACATCATATTTAAATGCCATATTATATTTATTTGTTTTTTGTGGCGTTAGTTTGTCCCATCTTTCTATTGTCCCAACCAATATGCTTTACATACCCATCATTATCATCTTTAGAAAGAGAGACTATCATAAACCCTAACTTCTGATATAGAAAATCTATAATATGTTCATGTTTTAATTTTGAGAAACTTCCATTAATAGGACCTATTTCCCAATCAGCCTTTCTTCTTAATCCAGGATTCCAACTAAAACCTGCATAATCTTTAACTACAAGATCTGTTTCACCTGGCCTTTGTACTGTAAAACTAACTGGCATAACTCTTCTTACATTTACACCACCTGGTAAAGTAAATATTCTCTTTTCTATTTGATTAAGTATTCTATCTGATTTTGGTCTAATCCAAACTTGTAGAACCTTAGGTTGAGTTTTTAAAACTTTTAAAGAATCTTCTATAAAACCACCTCTATAGAATTCCCAATCTTCTTCACAATGAAATATGTACTCTGTATTAACATTAGAATACATTCTATCAATAGATTCGTTTTGGCCTATGTTATCATTATTTAAAAATAACTTAAACCTACCGCCCCATCTTTCAAAGTTTAATTTCTTTAATATATCATGTTGTTCTGTATCTCCAGAATCTTCTACAATAAACCAGTCTTTAATAGGGTATTCATTAAACTTAATAAAACTATCTACAGTTTTTACAAGCTCATCCATTCTACCGCAACTAGTTAAGCAAAAAGTTACTTCTCCCATTATTTATATAAATTTGTTTTCCAATCATAGTCATAAGATAGCCCTGAGGTTCTTACACCAACCATAAGGTCTTTAATTAATTTAGTATAAGTATCTACTAAACCATCATTAAATACAGTGTATCGTTCCATAACTGCTTCAGATCGATCTCTATAAGCTTCTAGATTAAAGTCATGTTGCTCAATAGCCTCTTTTAGTTTTTCATAACCTTCATGAACATCAAAGTCTTCATAATAATATCCAGCATCTTTAATCATCTCAGCATTATGTACAAGGGGGAAGTTTAAATAGAGTATATCTAGATAAGCATAGTTAAGTGGATTTTGCCATTGGTGTGAAACTATAATATCAGCATATTTAGCTAATGTAGCCACAACAGGTAATCTACCGTAAACTCTAAGATCTGTATTTCCAGGAGTTGTAAGATCTAATTTCGTTACAATACTTTTCCAATATGAATTTTTAATTAAAGCTTTTGAGCTCATTAGGTTTAAGCTATCCATTTTATTACCATCTCTTTTCCATTGCTCTACTATCATTATAGGTAACATATTAAATTTTACCACATTTAAGTTAGGCTCCATAACACAAAACTTTAAATTTTGTTTATCTCTACCTGGCCTATAAATTGGAACTCCATGTGATGATATGTCTTTACTTAGCGTTAACATTTCTTGATACTTTTCAATTTCTTCATCTAAGAAACAAGGATCCCATATAAAAGGAACAGGAATAACTTTTTCTTTTGGTAAATTGTAAATTACTGAATAATAAGATCTATTTTGTAAACCTTGTTGAGGAACAAACCATACTTCATCGATACACTCTCGTTGGTATGCAGCGCTTCCCATTTCTCTAGGATTTTTCTTAGGAAAGATAGACCTCTCCATATCAATTACATAATTATTACCACAATGGTACTTAATAGCCTTTCTACCTAATTTTCCAGATTTCCAATTAATTATAGATTCTTCATCAAATGAAGTACCTAACATTATTAATAAATCTATATTGCGATGTGCTGTTGACCATTTTTCTGTTGGGAACTTATCTAAATCCCACCTAACAGTTGTACTATTGATTTCTTTTACATGTTTTCCAGTATCTACTATTGTAACGGTGTGGCCTGTTTTATTAAGTACATTACATAAGAATAATGCATTAAGTTTTATGCCATTAATCCAAAGGCTTTCTTTTTCTTCTAAAAGACTGATTGTAATACCTATACGCATAATTATGAATTTATTATTTCTATGTTTTATATATCTGTAAAATAAAAAAGGGTCCCCGAAGGGACCCTTAGTTTCTAATAAATTAGAAGATTTGATCTGTTATTGCTTATAGACTGTGACCAGTAACGTAAACGTGATCTGTTACATCAATTGCGTAACCGATACCTGTTAACGTGAAGTTGATCCCGTCAAGTGTAGAATAACCGTCAGTCATAGTTTCCGATCCTGGAATTACAGGGTGGATATTATGACCATTAACGAATACTAATAGATCGTCGCCTTGACCAAACGCTACTTGCTGAGGAACTGAGAAAGTCGTAGGACTTAATACAGTTGCTCCGTAGTGTTTATACGCAGTCATTAACTCTAAAGAGTTGATTGATGCGTCAGAGTTAGATACAGCTCCAGTTAATGCAGTTTCTAAAGAATCGATAGATGCATCAGCGTCAGCTTCATTAGCGTCAACGTCAGATTGAATACCTGCAGCTTCAGTTTCTAAAGAATCGATAGATGCGTCAGCGTCAGCTTCGTTAGTGTTAACGTCAGACTGAATTGCAGCAGCTAAAGTTTCTAAAGAATCAATAGATGCGTCAGCGTCAGCTTCGTTAGTGTTAACGTCAGACTGAATTGCAGCAGTTAAAGTTTCTAAAGAATCGATAGATGCGTCAGCATCTCCACCGTTAGCACCAACTACTACTTCTAATGAGTCGATAGACGCACCAGTGTTAGCAGTTAAGTCAGAAACGATACCGTCATTTAGAGTATCAACAGATGCTACGAAATCAACGATTTCTTTGAATGAATCTAAATCAATAGATGATCCGTTAAGCATTGCATCAATTCTACCTTTTTCAGTAGCTACTTCAGCAGAAATTGCTCCGTCTACTACTTCTAAAGAATCGATAGATGCATTTACTACAGTAACTCTGTCAGCTGTTGCAACCTCTAATGAGTCTACAGAAGCATTAAGTTTACCATCAGCAGCAGCTCTAGTTGTAGCTTCAGCACCGATTGCAGTACTGTTAGCTCCAGCATAGATCTCTAAAGAATCAATTGATGAATCAGCTTCACCAGAAACAGCTAGCGTCCCAGCTAAAGTCTCTAAAGAGTCGATAGATGCATCAGCGTCAGCAGCGTCATTTGTTACAACTGTCTGTAATGCAGCAGAAGCAACTTCGATAGAATCGATAGAAGCGTTAATTGCAGTAGTGTCTCCACCTGATGCAACTTCTAAAGAGTCAACAGAAGCTTCAAGAGCGTCAATTAATCCAGCGTTTTGATCCGCGTCGTTGTCGATTAATCCCTGTACAACAGAGTTAAAATCTTCAATTTGTTTTGCTTTTAATCTTGCCATGTTATATGTGTTGTTTATTTAGGCCTAAAGAGATGTTAGTATCTCCTCAATATTATATATTAAAGTTTTTAAGTTTTTTAGCTATATTCTGATCGATCTTTGTCATATTATACTAATATTTTTAGGCAAAAATAAAAAGAGCCTATCTAAATGAATAGAAGGCTCTTTCTTAAGAATTATTTATATTTAATCTAGTTAAACATCGTTAGAAGATGCATCATAATCAAAATCAATTTCATCAGATGCGTCTAATTCATATCCAGCAACTGATCCCATCCAATATAGGATATCTCCAGCTGCAATATCAGCTCTTAATTTTGCTGTAGTTCCACCATCTGCGGAGAAATATGAAGGTTTTGTCTTCACTCCGTTACCAACATCTGTTTGTAAACCATTTACTCTTACGATAACATTACCATCGCTAAATGGAGTATATGTCATTGCAGCTCCAGTTGAATCTTCATCTGCTGTTGTAACTGCAGAAGTAAATTCTTCAGAAAAAGAAACTCCTGTTTCAGCAACACCGCCACCACCTTCAGATTCTATTAATAATAAGAATGGTACTCTACCTGAGTTTGAAGAAACTGCACCGCCAGTATTAATCCATCCACCAGTAATAGGTGAACCTGTAATATTAATTGGACCACCAGCTGCTCTATTCAAAGTTAAAACCGGAGCACCAACCGTAGCTGACTCTCCAATCCCTGTCCATGATGCGGCACCTACAACATTATTACCAAATGCTGCTGGATTTACATTAGTTAGAACAACTTGAGTAGCTGCTCCTGTTGTTGAGATTTTTACAGTTTGTCCATCGTATGAAGGCATATCTACTAGTTCTGCTACAAGATCTAAACTACCTGCAGTAATTGCACCTTGGAATTTAGTTAGCATTGCAGCTGGAGAAATTACATCGTAAGTATCTCCTAAGCTTAATGTATCATCTGGGTTATCGAATAAAATAGTTTGCGCTGCATTTACACCGTCACTTATTGTAATCTCACCAATTGCAGGAGATTGTCCTTGTATACCTGTTACAATATAAGAATCACTTCCACTATAATAATCATTAGATGCATAGTTAGGTTCAAAATCACCACCTTCAAGACTTACTGGAGTTGCTGCTGAAGTCGCAGAAACAAAAGATGTTGAAGTTTTAGTATTAATTAAATCTCTAAATGCAGTAATATCTGCTACACTATCACCATTAGGTCCATTAAAAATTTCAATGCCATTAAAGTTAATTACATCATTTGCACCTGGAGTTGCATCACCTACAATTTGTGAAGATGCAACTTTAGTATTTAAGTGCATGTAAGAAGCTTTACCACCTTCAGTAGTAGTAATCTCACCTGCATTATTTGGATCTGTATAATAAACATCACCTGGAGTAGCAGTTAATGATTCTGGCTCTTTGTAATTTTTAAGAATATCATTGAATGGCTTGATTAAAACATCTTTACCATTTCTAATTGTCTCAATTACTGTACCTACTTTAATATCGGAACCACCTACAGCACCATATTTTACTAAGTCTCCAGAAGTATTAATAGTTACTACATCACCCTTCGATAAAGAAGGAGCTACTGAATGTGTAAATTTAACTCTATCATCAGCTTCGTTTACAACGAAACGAGATTGTATTTTATCTAAACCACCTGGCTGAAATGTTGAAGTCTCTGTAATGATTGCTTCACCTTCTGAATTTTGGCTAAATACTATAATTGGTGAACTGTTAGTAATACTATTAAGTGCATTTAATCTATATGAAAGCATATCAACATCTTCTGCTACTAAAGCAATTGATGTTTCAGTTTTTTCAGAAATAGATTTAATCCTCAATACAGTACCACCTCCAGCATCAGTAATCCACATTCCAATAGAAATATCGATAGCATTATATTCATTAGCTTTTCTACTTGAACCATCACCGGTTGCTTTTGGGTTTATTGCTAATACGAGATCATAACTTTGAAATTGAGATTCCATCCCAGTTCCATCAACTTCTGCATAAAGTTGTTTACCAACGGAAGTAGTTACAGTTCCTGTTAACGTTATTGGAGTAAATGTTGACATATATACTTTTTGTTTTATTAGGAGGACGACCGAAGCCGTCCTCAATTTAATTTATTATTAGAATCTAAACATTACAAATGCGTGGGCTTCTTTAGTTTCATTTCCGAAACCACCAGCTTCTCTAATTGCGTCTAGATTTTGCATTGAAAGGTCTAACTTTAATTTAGCACTTCCAAAGTTTGTCATTATATCTGTTGTTACTTGATTACCAATACCAAAGTTAGAAGGGTGAGAACTTTCAGTTGCGCCTAAAGCGTAATACTGAGCGTTGTTACCACCACCATCTAATTGTGTAATTACATATCTAGATGTATTCGCTTGATATCCGTATGCTATTATTTCTTTTGGAGGAGTAAGTTCAGCAGTAAACGTTAAATCTACTAAGTTACCTGAAATTGTTCCAACAGAAGCACCAGTTGTTTCAAAGGCTCCAGTTCCAGAAGGATCTAAGAATTCAACTCCACCAACAACTTGTGTTGAGCTATATTCAACTCTAGCAAAGTATAATGTTCCAGCGCTTCCGCCACCTTCACCAGGTTCACCTTGAGGACCGGTAGGACCAGTAGGACCAGTAGGACCGGTAGGACCAGCAACACCTTGTGGACCTTGAGGACCTTCAGCACCATCGGAACCATTTGTTCCATTTGTTCCAGGAGTTCCTTGTGGACCTTCAGCTCCAGTAGGACCGGCAGGACCAGTAGGACCGTCAGCACCAGTAGGACCAGCAGGACCTTGTGGACCAGCATTACCTTGTGGACCAGTAGGACCAGGTACAGTAGAATCTGCACCATCAGCTCCGTCAGCTCCATCGTTACCAGGCGCTCCTTGAGGACCAGTAGGACCAGTAGGACCAGTAGCTCCGTCAGCTCCATCGTTACCAGCATCACCTTGAGGACCAGCAGGACCAACAGGACCAGTAGCTCCATCAGAACCATTTGTTCCAGGCGTTCCTTGAGGACCAACAGGACCTTCAGGACCTTGAATAGATCCACCACTTACCCATGTGCCTCCATCCCATATCCATAGAGAATCGTCTGTTTGATTTATATATGCGTCACCTTGTGTATTTCCATTTGCAGGTAATTCGCCAACATTCGCGACGCTACCTTTCATTGTTATTCCAGTTCCAGTTGAACCAGCTTGACCTTGAGGACCTTCAGCTCCTTGAGGACCAGTAGGACCAGTAGGACCGGTAGGACCAGTAGGACCGACTGCACCGTCAGCTCCATCAGCTCCATCGTTACCAGCAGTACCTTGAGGACCAACAGGACCAACTGCACCATCAGCGCCATCAGCTCCATCAGCTCCATCGTTACCAGCAGTACCTTGAGGACCAACAGGACCAGTAGGACCAACTGCACCATCAGCGCCATCAGCTCCATCATTACCAGCAGCTCCTTGAGGACCAACAGGACCAGTAGGACCGGTAGGACCAGCAGGACCAGCATTACCTTGAGGACCAACAGCTCCGTCAGCACCATCAGCACCATCAGCTCCGTTTGTTCCAGCAGGACCAGTAGGACCAGTAGGACCAGGTACAGTAGAATCTGCACCAGCATCACCTTGAGGACCAGCAGGACCAACAGGACCAGTAGCTCCATCTTCACCGTTTATACCAGCTGCACCAGGCGCTCCATCAGCACCATCAGCACCAGGCGCTCCTTGAGGACCAGTAGGACCTTCAGCACCATCGGCACCATCAGTACCATTATTACCATCAGCTCCATCAGAACCGTTTATTCCAGGATCACCTTGAGGACCAGTAGGACCAGGTACAGTAGAATCTGCACCAGCATCACCTTGAGGACCAGTAGGACCGGTAGGACCAGTAGGACCAGCAGGACCAGTAGCACCATCGGCACCATCAGCTCCATCAGCTCCGTTTGTTCCAGGTATACCTTGTGGACCTTGAGGACCAGCATCACCTTGAGGACCAACAGGACCAGTAGGACCAGCAGGACCAGTAGCACCATCGGCACCATCAGCTCCATCAGCTCCAGCAGGACCAGCAACTCCAGGATTACCTTGAGCTCCTTGAGGACCAGCAGGACCGGTAGGACCAGTAGGACCAGGTACAGTAGAATCTGCACCATCAGCTCCATCAGCACCATCAGCACCATCAGCTCCGTTTACTCCAGGATT
>Ga0208299_1000455_pt1 | contig 38146 bp, 29 predicted proteins | sample 15_taG_FD_184089 | JGI IMG/M metagenome (GOLD analysis project Ga0208299, IMG submission 184089) | Marine viral communities from the Subarctic Pacific Ocean - 15_ETSP_OMZ_AT15312 metaG (SPAdes) (version 2) | ecosystem: Environmental > Aquatic > Marine > Oceanic | place: Pacific Ocean | collected... | reverse complement strand
GCTGTTAATTCCCCATAAGTAGAAGATGTAGTTATCCCTGACCTAGATTCCTGTATGGATTCCATAAATCTATAAGTAGATGATGTGTTCGCCCACACAGCACTTGCCTTAAATGTAGAAGGAGAGTAATTTTCATAAGTAAGATTGCTCGACACAATAGTACCACTCCCAAAATGATCTAGTACTGATAATTTTCCAGTATGTAGAGTTCCTGAAGGCATATTATACTGTGCAGAACTAGAGTCCTTAGCAAATCCTATACCTATGGTTCCACTATGGTAGAAAGATCTAGGACCTGTATACCCAGCATCAGATGGATAAGCCCCACTAACTGCAATATAAGCAGCATGCAATCTGGAGGTGTCAGCTATGTTCCAAATCATTAAATTATCACACCCAGCAGGAGAAGAGGACGCATCATAATAACTTCCATCAGTGTTATACCACCCTGTTGGGAAGTGAACATTCCTAACTTTAACATTACTACCACCAGCAGCCCTAACACACATTCCACCCTGACTAATTTTTGCCATTTGTGGACCTAATGTACTATAGGTATCATTATATAATATTCTGAAGGCACTTGTTGCAGTATCATTCTTTAAGGTTTGGGTATATCCCCCTTGAGCAAATGTAGAAAGTTCGTAAGCATCCCTAAATCCAGTCATATTATTAGTAATAATATTTTTCCAGTCATTGCCTGTAACTTCGAAGGAATTAGGATAGAATTGCAAGCCACCACTAGCACATAAAGTATTTTTATAAGATCCTGATAAATCATAATCTGTATTAGCAGATAAATTTATATCATTATTAATCCTACTCCAATACCTCTGAGAATTTCCTACATCTTCAAATGATAATTCTGAGTTATTATCTGCCACAAAACAGGCTCTCCCACTATGAGCTTCAATAACTGGGGTCGCTGGATAAAGACCTCTGCCCCATCCACTAAGAGTACAGTCTGGTGTACCATTTTCTGTTAATGGAATTCCTGCACTAATCCTAGACCCATCTAATGCGGCTGCATCTATCCCAAAATTGTAAATAACATTAGGCCCTGTAAAGTGTATAGAAGATCCTTTATCTGCTAAGTAACCTAAAGAAGCGCGAGATGCATTTCCTGTAGCGTAACAAATAGTATTCTGAAGAGTAGCTTTATTAGCTAACCCTACCATATTTACAGATGCATTATTAGTACTATGTAGGGCAGCAGGAGAATGATATACAGAAGCTCTTTGAGACAAAGAGGAGGAACATAAAATCTTACTACAAGTAAACTGGGCAGTAGAATTATCTACCACAATAGCAGGTTTAGATAATCTCTGCGTAGCATTTTTATTTTCCGAAATAGCTCCTATATGCTCAGCATACATTTCCATATTATAAAGAGTAGTAATATCTGTAACAGATTCTGTAGCACTTAATGTCGTATTAGGATAGGTAGGTCCGTAAGAGGACCCTGCTTTAAGAACTACATGCTGACCATTATTTAGAAATAAGATAGGGTAATTTCCGCTTTCCTTAATATTCCCAGTATAAGTGTACTGTCCCACAGCATTAATGTTTAGATTCTTATTATACTTAAAGGAGCTATTGAACATTAAAAGACCAGCATTCTGAGCATACTTACTATGTAACTGCTCTACTCGTACAGCAGAGTCATAAGCTTCTATATTATTGTAACTTTGATATACGCTAGTGATACCGTTCATTTCATATTTTGAATTAACTAAATACAAGTTGGTTTGGTTTACTCCAATCTCTGTAGAAAAAGTTTTGCTACCTAGCATAGCTCCTTCAGTTATAGCATCTCCACCACGAAGCACAGAATTATCTAAGTAAATTCCGTAATCATGGAAGTGACTAGCTAACTTAGCAAATACTCCACTAGTATAAGTATCCGTTACAAAATCGACTTCACTATTAGTAATCTTGAATCCATAAGTTTTAATAGTACCTCTATCAGTAGCGTTATAGTTTCTAGTAGCAAAAGCTTGTCTTCGTAGGTTAACAGTAGAGTTATTTATATCAAACCCTGCGGTAGTACATCTCATAGAACCACAGTTCTCTAAGGTAAAGTTGACACAATTATCTACTTTAAACCCAGTAGTAGATGTATTTGCACCATCTACTATAAACCCTCTTACATAAATAGGCCCATCACAATTTTGAGCCTTTACCGAAGTGAACCAGTTTCCCGCTACAAGACCATTAGCTAGTTGATACCCCACTGGATCGCCGAATGCGTACTGTGGTCCATACATATGAGCATCATCTAATTCACTAATACAAGACACATCTAAAGTCGCTATAGTATCATCCTGCACTAGAGATTGAGCAGGAGCCCCTGTGTTAAGGGTTATAGTATTGGCATACATTACGCCAGTACTTCCAGTTCTCCAATCAACAGTATTATCAGCTATTCCTGGATAGGCATAGGCTGGGGGAGCGTAGGTATCTCCTATGCTCACCCCTCGTCTCCCTGGCAAAATAATGTTTCGTACATCTGTAGTCTTATCGTTATAGAATACACTTGAGGTATTAGCAGAAAGAGATATAGCACTCATGCTTGATAAGGTCCCAAACACTTGAAGAGCAGACAGTCCCCATGGTAAATACCAGGGTGCTTGGTCTCCATTACCATAGTTATTAGCAGTTATAGTAGTTGTATCGGCATTAGATGCTAAAGGAGCCCCTGCCCTGTTAACGATCTCAAGAATACCATCACCTTCACACTTAATATTATTAAGGTTTAGTTCGCCCATATTCCCTGCGACAGCTACTTCGATAAGAGTAGGCATTCTAATTATCTCTGGAAGAGCTTCTATGGCAGCAGACACTGTAGTAAACATATTGGCACTTGCAGCTATACTATTATCAATGGTAGCAGATACTACCAAAGCCATTCCAGGAATACTAGACAGTGGGTAGCCCAGCTTCTCCCATAGATAATAGGTTCGTTCCTCTAGATCATATAAAGGAAGGTTATCTTGTTCCCAATTATAGAAAGAAGAAGTGTCGTGCTTTGTTACGAAGGGGTTCCAATAATTGAATATTGTTACTCCCCCAGATGCGCTATATAAATCATTTTTATTAAACATTAGAACTGTAGTGTCCAGCGGAAGATGAGACTAAAATCACTAGTCTTTGTTATTTCGGTAAAGGGTCTGTAGGCTACTAAGATTGGAATTACGGGAGTTTGTCCCCTAGGATTCCTCATAAATAACCCTATCTCACTAAGGGCTGTATTATTTAAAGTAGCTCTATCTAAAACTAAAGTATATCTTACTGAAGTATCTGTAACCTTATGAATATTGCTAAAGCGTATTCTAGCGAAAGGATGAGGACCCCCCAATGGAGACCCGTTTTCTATAGTATATAAAGTTTCTAAAAATAATGTAGTGTCTGCCCCCCACCTCGCTTCGGCAGTTATAGGGGCTTGAAGCTGATATGTAGACGCTCCGTAATCATTAAAGTTTCCAGCAGACCCTATCAAGAAATTAAGTATTTGGTAATCAGTTATCTGAGTCCCCCCCGAAGCAGCGAAAAGGTGAGAAAACCCCACCCCCATACCAGAAGTGATTATATTGTGATCATCAAATACTATCTCTTCCTCTCCATTCTCATAGAGTTTAGAAATTTGTAAATGCCCCGTAGGTGTTAGTGCAGTATTATTACTCATTATATTTATATAGGATAGTCTTAAGTAGTAGTCGAATCTATCAGGCTCAACTCCCAATCAATTATATAGGAAAATTCATTATTTTTAGCAAGGGGTGGACTAATAACTTTATAAGCAGTAAGAAAGGGGTTATCAATCCCAGCAGTACCATTAGGATTCTTTAAGAATAACCCTACTTCTTTTATAGTCTGATTATTTGCCAATTCTTCATCTATTAATAATCTTACATTAGCTGTATTATCATTTAACGAAGTAGTATACCCCTTAGGTATTACCAAGAAGTCTTGAGAAGAGGTTATATAATACGACTTCTCTGCATGTATATACTGGTATGGGGTAGCTGAAGGGGTATATTCAAACTGAAGATTAGCTATATAAAGTTGTTCTCTCGGAGTAACCTCATGATCGTTTGTAGAAGTAATAGCTCCTGTCGTAGGGTTGATACTTAACGCTCTTGAGAAAAGGGGATAATTAAATGCCTGTAATGCTATCCCAGATACAAGCCCAGTATCCACATCTATAACTTCATCAGGAACATTATTCCAGGACACAGATATTCTATAAAAATTTCCACTAGGCCCGAATCCAGAGTTGGGAGTGTCAAAGCAGTCTTTCCCTGGACCATTTCTAGTGGCATAGTCGGCCTCTGCGTCTGCTGGAGTGTATATAGCTCCATCCCTACAATACACATTTGCAGACACATCCCCCCCAGTCACACCAGACCCGTAGGAGCCCTCCCACTTGTCCCTACAGTCACCCGTGCATTGAGAGTACCCATCTATAGCCTGTGTGATCTCTGGTGGATACCACGCAGCCCCAGGGGTGCTGGAGGAGGAGTACTTTAGGTCGTATCTGTACTCAAACCGTACTTGGTTGTACCCCGCAACGCTATCGCCCCCTAGTACTGCTGCGGTCCTATTATATAACATTAATTTTCCCACTGTGGGGGTGCTACCAGAAGTTGATAAACTAGAAGCGTAGTATTCTGGCATATAGTAGACGGATAATGTTTGATTTTTCTTACCCTGATTCCAGTAACTGGGTTTTCTCCCATCATTATAAATATACTCTGTACTTCCTCTAAGACAAGATGTAATACCTGCTACATTACTACTGGAATTATATTCTATACTCCATGTTGGGGAAGTAAAAGTTGGACCTGAAACAGTATAATCAGCACTTAACTCAAGGGGATGAAGAAAATAGTTTTCTGCTTTTTTCTCCCAAGTATTAGCACACCCAGGAATCCAGGTAGTTTTTCGTGGCCCAGGGGGAATAGGTCTAGGATTAGATTCAAAATTATTTGTATAACTACAAGACAATTTAGTGGTATCAGGAGGATCTACAAAATTATCAAAAACTTTACCTCTTGTACTTGGGATTATAGACCCAAGACCATAAATATCTCTTTTAACTACAGTAACAGCACTATCTGTGCCGTAAGCGGAGGGATCTAAAGGACTCTTAATAGTCCAAAAATTACTTAGTAAAGAAGATGCGGGTACATCTGCTGAGACATCAAAGGTACTGAGATTGTAGTTTTGATCCCCTAATTGAAAATACTTAAACTGATAATCTTCTACTTCTCTAGATCCTCCACCACATAAAATATTTACTAAAGCATGTTTCATTCCTTGGGAGACTTGGTTAGACTCCTCTAGTATAACCGTAGACTCACCAGTTCTTTTATTAAGCTGCCTTATTTTAAACTTACCTCTCATAGGAACTTCACCTTCCAATATATATCGAATCTTTTATAAAAACCAAATACTCCAGGTGCAGTTCTAGTCCTAGTTCCTCCAGCCATCTTTGTTATATTATCCGTGAAAACTAGTTTATTAAAAAGTTTATACCTTCTTACTGGATCCTCTACAACACAAGTACCTAGAGGAGGTGCAGGCCCGTGACAATGGCGACTGTATGGGGGATTTGCAGTGATGTTATCCTCTCTTATCTTCTTAAGATCAAGCCCCCACAACCCCAAAGTATCTACTCCACCGAAAGCATTTAGAACCGTACGGTCTCTTTGAGCCCCTGTATCAGCAGACACATTATCCATTTTTATATGATAAGTTATTTCTCCAGTAGAAGAAAAATCAGAGACAACAGTTTTTACAAACTCAGAATATGCGTTTGCTGGTATTACTGGATTAGCCGTACCATCTCCCGATAACTCCCAATACCCAAACCGATCTAAACACTGATCAGCCGCCCCAGTACTAAATTTCATACTAGATAAGGGGGTAGAATATCCAGCAAAATTTAATGCTGATACAAAATTTAAGGAAACCATTTGTCCATTTCCCGCTCTAACTCCATAAGCTCCCAAATAGCCTACATGCCTCCCTAGACCCGAGTCATACCCAGAAGTATAAGACCATTTAGTGTTATAGGTGCTTAACTGTAAGTATCCGCTAACTCCATACCCTAAAGCATTAGGTAATTGCCCTTGAGTATACTTTATATCTAAAGCATCTTCAACTGGAGTTATAGCTCCTTCTGTTAATACTCTATCAAGGGGGTTAGGAGAAGGGGTTATAGAAGAAGTAAAGGGTATATACGCTGATAGTCCTTTATTACCTTCTTGATCCTCATAAATAGCACTTAAAGACTCGCCCCCAGCACCACTTAAGATATAATACTTAAACTCCTGCCAAGCTGGTACTAGTATATTTCTGGCATAAGGCAGGGTAGCATTAAGTAAAGAGAAAGCTAAAGTATCATCTCTAGGATTAATGAAAGAAGAGGTCTCAACATAATTAGTAGGCACTCTCCCAAGTTCTAATTGTGGACGACTTATATAAATAGATCCTGCGGAACCATCAACCGAAGAGGTAGATCCGTATGCAGAGGGGGAGATACCCACAGAGGGATATACAATAAAAGAGGTCATAGTTCCATCTGTTGGTCCTGAAGCATTTAAAAAGATTCTATTCCAACCTCCCCCCAGATCTTTTATACCACCAAACCAATTCGCACTAGTTTTATCATCTAGTAATGTTGCATTCCCACTAATATCCCACAGGATTAATGTCCTACTAGTGTATCCTCCTGAGCTAACCTCAAACGCTGACTGACCTACATAAGGAAACGATGAAGTTCCTGATAGCTCTACTGGGGGGTTCTTTTTATTAAACTTAACATCCACGGACCCAACAAAAGAAGTACCACTAAATATACCAGAAACAGAAAAGTTACCTAAGGTATCATCATACTTTATGTCCTGCTTAAAATAAGCACCAGAAGTATTAGCAGTTAATAAAGTTCCACTAGCTCCACTAACACCCCCTAAAATTACATTAGAATATGAGCTTACCTCAGATAATTCCCACCCAGAAGTGTCCTTAAGATCAGAGTTATGTAATAAATTTACAGTAGTATAGCTATGCTGATTTTTTCTAAAAGCGTCTTTGTTTTTAGACATAGAAAACCCTTGAATCTCATAGTTAGAGGCATCAAGCATAGCCGTATTTTCAGTAGTAGGAAATTTAATAGAGGATGGGGTAGTTAACAAATCAGTTATTTGCTCAGAAAAACCTATGGTGGTAAGGTTATCCTGCTCTACAAGTAACTCTTTCTCCCCCTCATGAGTTATTCCATATATTTCAACTGAACCTTTCATTAGTTCTCCACCCGCAATTCTGTATATTGATTATTGTTATCTTTATACTCACTATAACCACCCGTCTGTACCCACATAGGAGCTACCTTATAATTTAACCTACTTCCACCCAAAGGTCCAAACTTTGGGGCACTAATAGAATATTGTCTAGATGCTAGATCTTTCTGTAATCTATTAAACTCTCTTAGTACTTCCATTACCTGTTCTTTAGTATAGGGAATATAAACCTCATGATACTGTTGTATGTTAGAACCTTTTGTTTTTCCCTTTATAGTTAGAGGACTAGGAAATAAAGTAAAACCTTCTCCCCCAGTAGTGGAAGCCTCTAAAGAAATAGTACCTTCTAAAGTCTTCATTTTATCCGCAGAGTGAGCAATTAACTTAAATGTATTACTGGAATCACACCCAACGGACATATCTAAAGAAAATGCGCTATTAGAGTTCCCGTCAATAGGCATCTCTGTTACCATATCAGGGTCATCAGTGGACCAAGAGGGATATGTAGTACCAGCACAACAGTCACTAGGGGGGGTACAATCAGTCGCACCATGCCACACTTCACAAATTTCTGATATATCGTACCCATCCTCAGTCTCCCAAGCAAGAGCCTGTTTATACGGCCCTGTTCCATTCAATGCCACAGGTCTACATACGGTTCCCACCTGGAAATCACCAGCTACGGTTGCTCCTATAGGCTTACAATCGCCTTCTTCTGGCGCAACACCAGCGAACCATAGCTGGTACTCCCAATTGCCAATAATTTTTCCAGGACTAGTATCTCCTGTAGTATGACTATAAGATACAGTAGGATAAATCTTTTTTGCATCAACACCAAAAGGTCCTGTGTGAACTGAGTCTGGGAAGAATATTTGTGTTCCGTTAGCGTCCACAGACCACCTCCAGGGAGCTATTAAATCTACTTGCGAGTACAGAACAATTTTAGATTTTGCAAATCCATATGCTTGAGCTTCCACAAAGGTAACTTTGCTACCTCCTACAGTTTCTATATTCCCTGAAGAATCAGCTAATAAAGTAGTTCCAGAAGGAATAATATTACCCTCTGAATCCATAAATATAAAAGCATCTGTAGTAGTTTCTTTTGCCATAGCATAATTATTATAGTTAAAAGAATGCTTTAGTTTAGCTCTATCTTCTTCTCTCGTATCTACAATTGAAATATAATCTATAATACCAAACTTAGTATTTGTGCTACCCAAATCTATAAGCTCCACTACATAATTCTGATCAGATCTATGAACTTGATTATGCTCTTGGTAATAAGAAAGATGAGTTTTAATAGGTTGATTTAGAGTATTAAAATGGAAAGTAGTTTTTCTAAAGTCTCTTTCTTCCATATTTAATAAAACATCTTTGTCTGTAGTGGAAGCTAAACAAGCAGCACCAGAAACTTCATAGGTCTCTGAATAATCTAAATTATGTACTAAGTTTTGTCTGACATACTGAATAGCTGTAGTACCTGATACTACAGAAGAAGAGGGTATATATTTCCATTTACCATTAGGCATATAATTCCAAAATCCGCTCTTACCCTGCTCATCAAGCTCTGGAGCAGTATGCAACCACACCCCAAACGATCCTCCCCCCAGCAGGGGTGAATCTTTAGTCCCAATCGCAGCGTTTACATCTACTCTAAATGTATGTTCTGGGATTAACAGGTTGGTTGCCCCCCCATAATCCTTTACGCTGAATCTCAACCTAGATAAACCCCCGTCAGGCTCCGTAAGAATAATATTGTTGTTTATTAAATAGTTATCATCCCCTCGTACAGCAGTGCTAGGATCTAAATCTACTATAGTAAACTTGGAGGTTCCTGTAATAGAGTCCACAAACTCTACACCTGACAAAATATAAGGGTTCCTATATTCTGATACTTGGGCAGGAAGGGCACTAGGGGCAGTTGCGGTGATATTGGCTAAGGATACTAGATCCTTTACAGAGAAAGACTGTAAATCAATCAAATTCTTATTAAGTAATTGGGAACTAACTCCAATATCTACAGTGCCAGAGCCATCAACTGTAAATTTTCCATTATATAAAAGAGGTCCAAAAGTATGGGAAAGGATATTTAAGCCACCATTATCAATAGTGTCTATGGTAGAGTTTCCCACTCCATGACCAGCAAAGTACTGTAAGTAATCTAAAAATAATTTATGTATACCGTCTTTAGATCCCCTGCTCATAACTCTTTTGCCTAAAGCTACATCATAAATATCATCTAAAGTAAAATCGTATTTATCCCAGAGTATATTTTTAATAGCAGCAGACCCGTCCAAATAAGAAGAGGTGTCTAACATAAATTTATTTTTCTTTGCTATATAATTTGCTTCATAATCAATCTTACTATCTATAAATGAATGAAGGGCTCTGGAAAACTCTGGGGTCCTCTCCCTAGCTACATAATCATTACAAGTCCCAGAAGTTATATCGGTAAGTCCTCTAATAGGAAAGGTAGAGGATGCAGCTATACCACTCATTGTTCTCACCGAGTCTAGTCCCCAACACTCTGACCACACATCCAGGTTATATGGAAAAGAAGACACCTCATATAAATCGTAAGGATTAATAACCTTGTGGTAATTAAATATAAGATTTAATAGACCTAAAGGTTGATACTCCACATCAGTACCCTCTCCACTAGTATTAAAATAGGAGGGCATATTAAACCCTGTTCTGTTATAAAGCCCACCCTTTTCAAGAGTTTTAGAAAAATTTCTTCGTCGTAAATTATTTCTAAATAGGTCTCCAACAGGAGGGGATTCTGTGCCCGACCCAATTAAATTAATTTTATCATTAGGTTTATCTATGAAGCTTCTAGTGAACACTGGCTTACCTGTATGATTTACTGTAGCTCTTCCTGAGTTGGCGGGGGGTGTGTAACTGCTCCCCATAGTTCCTGGCACCCTTCTAATATCTACACCCGATACAAAGGATCCCCCTAAAGTTCCTGATACAGGTAAATCATACATCCAATACCTTACCGAAGGGCATCGGTATTCAGAAACCACCGCTGAATCAGAGGCATCTAAGTTTATCCTAATTCTAGGTATAGATTTAGCAGGGGAAAACTCATCAATTACAGCTAAGGATTGAAAGAAATCTTCTTTTAAAAACTCATCTGATAATAAGAATGTTCCTGAAAAAGGACCACTGGATACATCTACATCAAAATGAGAAGATTTACCATTCCATAAAGGGAAGTAATCATACTTATCAACTTCAAAGTTATTTATTATGGAATCTCTGTTAGGTGGTTGATGTATAGAACTTGTTAAAAAGAAAAACCCATTGTTATAAAACTTAGGATCTATACTACCTCTAATGGTATTATCCTCTATGAAACTTCTAAAAGAGGCTGCCACAGGCTGAGAAACACCTAAGCATACCAACTCATGTTCAAAGAAAGCGGCCAACTCTTCAGACATATCACAATCTTTATAGAACTTCTCTTCTTCCCAAGGAGGTATAGGAATCCATCTTCCTCTATAACTAAACATGAAGTCAGGATTGTTTGTATCAAACTTAAAATTCTTTACATAAAATAATTCTGGGAATAGCTGCACTGCCCTAAGCAACATATTATCCATGACATATCTTATATTAATATCCATGTAAGAAGGGTTATAATTCCCACCAGCATACATATCCCCCTCGGATTGAGTCCAGGAGGTAAAACTATCGAATACAGTAGTTTCAGTTTTTAATAGATAATAAATAAGGTTAGGCACATAGGATTCATAGAACTCTGATATACTAGAGGACTGAAAAGGGGTATTAGGCAATACCGTAGTCATCGCATTATAAATTCCTTCCTTAGTTCCTTTTTGTTTATATAAATTTACTGCATTTCGTAGCTGTCTTCTCCAGGCATCTGGGCTAGAGCCATATAATCTCCATCCAATTAAATCACCCAGATAAGGTAATAGGTTATCTGGACATTTCTCTATATCAAATATTGAGGCTAACTTAGTAACACTATTATTTGTGTCATAAAAAGAATAAGAAAATGCTTTAATAAGTTTAGAGAAGGCTCCAGCCTGTTCTTCCCCAGTTAGAAGCGTCCCATTATCCATATAATCAACAAAGGCATCTTCTACATAAGTATCTCCCTCATCTGCATACTGATTACTATAGACTATATCTACTAAAGTCTCAAGCATATCCCTAGTCTGTGTTCCGCTAGTATATGTGCCTCCAGCGGGGCGAAGAAGAGAGGGGAGTAAAGATGTAAAGGCTCCCGCTCCTAAGCCTGACAGGTCTGCCCAATCATTCCATATATAATGGGATGCCCCCTTTACCCCCTTTACTGTATCAAAAGTACCGTTATTAAAATATAAATCTGTTAGTGCCTCAGATACATAGGAAGATGGAGAATAAGAGCTAGTAGTGGATCCAGAGGTATTTAAGAAGTATCCCCACCCCAATAAGTTTATTAAGTACTCATGGGTTCCTGAAGCAGTAGTAGAGAACGCACTAGAAGTATCCACCGCTAAATTAGAAGAGTTTAATTTAATTTTGGGTAATACTGTGTCTTCTAAAAAAGATTTAAAGGATGCAGAGGTGGTATAATTTGTAGTGTCGTATCCTAATGGTTGAAAAAAACTTAACTCTAATTTTCTAGCAGTTATCTCTGTTAAATTATTCTGCTTAATAAACCAGCGAGATAGGCCAGCGATACTATCAATATCCGAAAAGTTATTAGTAGCAGATATATCAAGAAGGTTCCTAGTATACAAACAAAACTTAATGTGGCTATTGATTAGCTCATCATATAAAGTCCTTTGATTACCGCTCAGAGCGAAATCTTTTTCAAAGTATACCTTGGGGATTACTTGTGATATATTATCAGAGTATGTTCTTTTATATAACTTTTGTTTAGACATAATTAATATTTACAACTAAGTTATTCAATTGTATAACTTCATTAAACCCTACAGTAATATTCTCGTCAAAATTATTAATCTCTGCAAATCTAACTTCAGGGATACCAAAAACAGTTTTCATTAAATCTGCGAAAATTATTGAATCCCCGAAATCTAACGCATCAGACATAAAATACTCCCTAACACTTTGAGATACATTTGCTACTATACTCTTCTCTAATCCTTGCAAAGACCTATCCACATGAGCCGTTATTATTAAATCTAAAGTTCTTATAAGACCATCAGAAATAACTACATCGTCTGTTACCATTTTTTTAGGTTCAATGGCTGTAAGCAGACCATTCTTAAAAGAAATAGATGCTTTTTGTAATTGAGTATCTGTAGCTTTCTCCAGAACAAATATATCAATTATGTTAGCGGAGCTAAAAGCTTTTCTAGTAGAGGCTACAGCCTTAGCAACAGACCCAGCAGGACCCACATAATTACTAGCAAAAGAAGTGTAATCCTCTAAGGAGACTAATCTATCCTGTTGCTTAAAGGATAAGGGTCCATACTTCTTAGCATGAGCTACGGTCTCAGCTTCAGACCCCCCTGTAGACATTTGGGATTGTGTAACCCTTAGGCTACTAGGACTAGCATTATAAGTAGCTCCTTCAAGAATAGAATTAATAAATGCATTAGGTACATTTCCTCTAGTCCCACCCCCTACTCTATAAGTAACTATATAGGAAGAATTGGGTGTTGGGGACTTTCCATTACTACCATCTCCGAAAACTAATTTAGCTTTGTAGTTATCTAAATAAACTACTTGAAATATTTTATCATTAGTAGAAGAAGCTTGATAGATGTTCTCAACCTGCCTATAAGCTCCTGAAGTAGTGCTATTCACCCCACTCACAAATACTTGAACACTGTTTTGTATAACAGGTGCTTCATTTAAAATTATAGATTGGGCTACTCCTACATTAGAAAAGGTTCCTGTTTGGGTAGCAAACGCGCCCTCCAACATAACTGCTTCCCAGGTACTACTACTATCTCCTACCCAATTAGTTTGATCAAATACAATGTCTGCGTTAGTATTAGTTAGGTTAGGTACTATACCATTAGTAGCCTTATATAAAGTAAAGTTTAAAGGTTGTTGGTCCTGAGGAGAAGTAACAGTAATCACACGGTTAGCAGTAGGGATTACGAGATCCTCATCAAGAGTACCTGTTTCCCCCTCTATAGATAAGTTAGCAGTAGCTTGCGCCGAAGTAGGCCCTTTCATCGAGACCCCCACTAACTGAAATAATTTTCTTACACTATCTCTATCCTTAGCTGTTTGTAAAAAGTTTTCATGAGCAAGCATGTCTGCCTTCATAGACATAACGGTTCCCATGTACGCAACTAACTCAGCTAACATTAGCCCCAAATCAGACTCAACGAAGTTATTATAATCTAAAGGATAAACAAGTTTAATATAATTAAGAAGAGCAGTACGCAAGGATGCGAAATCGGTAGCTGTGAAATCTACTAATGTTGATTTTTCATTATCCACAAAAGTTACCAATTTCATGAAATCAGAACCTACATCTGTAAACGGTACAGTTTGGCTAGAAGTTTTATCAATCATATTACTATATCAACATCTAATAGTTGGTCTCCATTTTTAGGCATTACAGTTAACTGTATTTTCATCCCTGGCATACCAAAACCAGTTAAGTTCTCATCTTGAAAAAACCTTATACTCATAACTTTAATATTAGAAGCGTAAGTATTAATAGCAGTAATTACCTCATCTGCAAGATCAGATGCTAAATCCTCTGTTAAAGGTTCGAATAAATATTGTTTTAATCCAACTCCATAATCAGGTAACATTACCCTCTCTCCTAGATCAGTAAGAAGTAGTTGCGTTAATTGGCCTTTTATTAAAAAGTTATTGGTTGCCTTATTAAAATAGGGCTGTCCTGCAACCCCACCAGGAGGCCAAGATAATCCAGTAATATTCTTAACCGAAGTTTCAATAACATCTCTTTGTACCTGGGGAGAGGGGAGTTTTCCGTATAAAGCCATTATAAATCTATATTTTCGAAGAAGGTTTTCTGATGAGTGTAATTAGTTAGAACCTCATTATTATCTAGAGCTTTTGAATAAATCTTTAAACTTCCTACATACCCATTATACGAACTTATTAGTCCTGCGCCAGGATCGAGGAATCCTCCAGACGAAGTATCTAGATTAACTGGTCTTCCGTCCGTCCAACCTCCTCCCACTATCCACGGAGTAAAGAAAGTATTGTTTAGAGGTCCTGTATCAAACAAGTCTACTCCAGCTTTTTGGTTTACAGTACTTTCTTTATACTCAAAGCTACTTGTAGTGCTAGTTCTTGGAGATACAAAGGTAGGTACTTGTGGAGAGCCCCCTGAGTCTTTTCCAAACAAAGTAGATAAAACTCCCGTCTTAATTAAAGACCCATTAACATATAACAAAATCTTATCTGTCTTAGGATCACAAACAATACTTATATTAATAAATTTATCAATACAGTCCTCTAAACTATTTCCATCTACTGTAGTCTTATCCGATACCACAAATTTAAGAATTTCCGAGTCGGTAGTCTCACACCCAAAACCCTTTGCAAACCCAACAGCACTTCCATTATATGAACGGGTGGGGGCTATAAAGAATACTGTAGATGGTGTACCTATATTTAAAGTTCTATCACTACCTGTATCGTAGTAAGAAATTCCTAAAGTACCGCTCACTCCAGAGGCACCCCCGAATGCTGGACCCGAAGTAGTAAGACCAGAGGTATATAACCAAACATTAGCATCGTGGGAAGAAGCTGTATATCCATCCCCAGGATATTTCAGTGAAAAGTTTATTGAACTACCTGCCCCTACGGAGAAGGTTCCACTAGCTTGTTGAAATGCGATAGGCTCCCCAAAGCTATAAGTACCATTAGAAGAAACATGCCATGTACCAGTATCCCCTGTTGTGTATCCATGAGCTAGTGGAGTAGCAGAAACTGGGGCTATACTATCCACAATAGCCCCAAAATTTTCTCTAGGGTTAAAATCATTAGATCCAGGTACTACCGCACTTCCATCATAATACATTCTAGGGTCTCTAGACCACCCCATAAGAACTCCTTTAACAAACTCCGAAGAATCTGTTAGAGTTATGGAAGAAGCAGCATCAGCAGCAGTTATACCCCCTGTATTTTCGCACCCTAAGAGTACCCTATAGTAATGAGCGTTTGCCCATTTACCAGAAGAAGAACTTAAATTGAAATCAAAAGCACTAGTTTCGTAAGGATGCTCCCAAAATCCTCCTTCTTGTTGATGTAACCCAGGCATATAAGTCCAAAAATTAATAGTTGCACCACTAGTTGAGTACAATAAGTCTCTATACTCATTGGAATCAGGAAGCCTAACATAATTTCCTGCGTCTGCTATTTCAAAATTAGAGTTATTAAATGTCTCCCCCGCTAAACTATAGTTAATATCGGGTTTATCCAAACTAACCATACCGTTTAAATACGGAATACCCAATCCTTTTTGGAAAAGTAGTGGGGGGGAAGTGCTAACTGTCTGCGCTCTGTTCTCTACACCTAATGCATTACAATTTATAGTATTAAATGTTGTGGATTCTGGTGTTTGAATGTTAACATCTGTAAAATTGTAGACTGCTATAAGACCTTCTGTAGTAATTCCCGTTACTAACGAAAGTACTGGGGCTTGTGTTTCTAATTCTTCTCCGTCTATAGTACTCCCTGCTCCTATGGGGGCAACCATCAAAGGAGTTATGACTACATTTTGTGTACTTTCATTAGCTCTAACAAATTTAGGTACTATTGGTAGTACAACCCCACTCACTTCCCCATGATCAAAGGATAAATTCTTCTGTTTAGCCATCTCTATGTTGAGATTTATAGAACTAAGGAAGGAAAAGTTGTTAATAGGGACTTCCCCTGGTTGATAAACCACTGTAGCTCCGTATAAATCAGGTGTTTTAACTGCTACTTCAATCTGCTTCTTCCTTTTATTGATTTTTCTAGTAAAAGAAGCCCCTTCTGAAATTATTTGCTGCTCATAATTAAGATACATCGCAGAATCAGGCCCATAACCGCTTAATCTAAGATCTTTTAGGTTACTATGAATGTCATCTAAGCGTTTATTCTTCTGAGAAATTAAAACTTGAAGAAAATGGTCAGCAGTATAGTAAACTTTGATAAAATCCGACTCATCTATGTTGTTTATATCAAAGATAGTGTCAACATACCTTCCTAAATCCTCTAAAGAGTAACTACCTCCTCTTCCACCAAGGTTGGGAGAGTGATCTAAGGTCCATTTCTCAGCCGCAGGAACAAACTGTAGGTCTGCGGTGGTGGGAACATCCTCTCCGTCAGCATAAGTTCTAGTTTGTGAGTCATAATAAAGACCATCAACAGATAACAAGAACTGACCTTGCTTAGATTGAGGGGGGCCGAAATCAAGTCTGAAAATAGGACCTTCATCAATCTCAGACTCAAACAAAGGCTCTAATGAAGGGTCTGCTGCACGATCCATTAAAATCTTATTAATATACTTTTGTGTAGTCGTACAATCATCCAAAAAATCGTTCGCTACTTTTACCTGCATCTCGTACATAGCCAATTGCCCAGGGGAAACCGCTAAATCCTCTGGACCATCGACTACTGATCTATTCACCCCTCCCTTCATCCAATCCTCAAAAGATCCTACACAATTATTAATAGCATCTAATTGGTCACCAAAAGACTGAGCAAGCGCACCTCCCACAGCAAGCACACCCATGACTGTACCAACACCAGCAGCTAAAGTGGACGCGACTCCATCTACACCATTCCTAGAGCTATCTGATATAAATTTTAATTCTCCTGTTTCGGAATCATACTCAAGAATACCAAATTTTTGAAATATAGCTTTACTAACATTAGCAATTGCGCTCCTTGAGGCTTGCATACCCTCCGCAAGGGCACTATCAAAGGCTAGAAGTACAGGCCCAGGAAGTAAAGCTAAAAGATCAGCACCTAAACCGAGAATACATGTAGGCATCCCAAACTGGGTTGCTATACCAGTCATAGGGTTAGATAATAGATTTGGATTATAATTTATAGACATAGTAGTTTATATTGGGACCGAAGGCCACTGCTCTTCATTATTTAGTGTTTTTAGTTCTGGGGGGAGACCCATGGGGATAACAGGATTAAGTTCAACAAGACCTAAATCTCCTGGAGGAGGAGTTGGTGGAGGATAAGAGGCAGCCCAGGATTGAGATAAAATACTACCTCCTGAAATATTTACATGCCCAGCAGCATTTATGTTAAAATTTCCACCGCAATTGAAGTCTATGTTTCCCGCTGAAAATACTTGTAATCCTCCACTACCAGCCCTAATCTGAACTACACCCATAAAATTAGAGGCATCTATAAAAATTCCTTTAGGCAATAATGGGTTCTGGATAACTTCGCTTACACCCTTAGTACTAATATTCACCGAATTAGAATAAGATGTAATATTTACCTGCCCCTCATTAGGATTGAATGGATCATAATTAGATGCGCTATTCTCTATTGAGACCTCACTACCCCCTACTGTGGCTATAGAAATATTTCCTGTCCTAGATCCTAAATTAAGATTGCCTTCTGTTTCTAGTGTAGAAGATCTAGGGCCATTTATACCAGTATAGTCATCACCAGTTATAATTAACCCATCGTTATGCTCATTCTGAAATGTCTGAAAATCTCCATTATCAGCCATTAAGAGTATTTTCTTCGTCATACTCTGTAAAGTAGTTCTCCAGCCTAACTTATCTTCAGATGCTGAGTCGTTAATTTGCAACTTAGCACCACCAGAAGACTTCATCATTACTCCCCAGGGTCTAGTAGAGAGTTCAGTAAGTTCTTCTGATCCTAGAGTACTAGTATAGGGCTGTTTACTTACTCCAGTAATCTTAGCTTCGTTATCAGCACCTTCTTCAAAATTTATTCCAGGAATAGAACCAAGATAAAACCATTGGTGTGCATTCCAAGCTCTAGCTACTAAAATATTAGACCCTTCTGTTGGTACAGCATACATACCAGCAAAAGTAGAATTTTCATTTCCTTCAGGGGGGCTATAAAAAGGGGTGGTGTAGTGAACTGGGAATTCCTCAGGATCATTAGGCCAATGGCATGACATAGTTCCTGCTTTATATGGATCAGAAATATCATCCACTATAGCTACTTTTATAAATTCATCTGCCATTATATTATTCCTTCTTTACGCTAACCCTGTGTCTCCGTCAATATCAAATTCAAATGTCTGGGAAGGGTCCACACCCCATTTTGGTATAGGATTAATATCAGTTGAACCCCTTTCTTCTTCTGGTGCTATATCAAATCCTCGATCATAACTACTTCCTTTTTTACCCCTAGGTAAGGTATTTTTAAATATATAAAATTCAGAATACGCTTCTCCACCGTTTAGAACATGTCTCCATCCCGTAATTTTATACAGTCCACTATAGGTAGTATTATAGAGTGCTTTTTTGGTATCTCTACTAGTTAGTATAGGACTTTTAAAAATATTTACTACACATTGTTGCCCTAACAATGATAGATCGGAGAGATGAAACATAGGAACTGTTTTTATAACTCCTCTTGTGCCCCCCATTATAGCTGTCTCCCAAAAAAATCTTAAATATGTTCGTAGAGCTAGTTTTTTACCATCCTCGTTGTCAGTACTGTTTAGTCGTGGGAGAGTGTACCCTTCTTCACTTGGGGTAGCTATAATATCTACTATATTTTTAGTAATTTCATCTAAATCAAACCCTCTGCCAGTTGCAATTAAAAAATCTGCTCCTGTGTAAGATTCTGCTAATTTCTTTAATTCTTCTTTTATATCTAACCCCAACCAGAATTTATCCTCAGGTGTTGGAGCGAGTAGGGGGGCATTAAATTTTAATGCAACAGTAGCTTGAGCAGCTTGATCCAACGAATAAGATAAAATATTTGAATTAGGAGTATTGGATTCAAATACAGGTAGTGGTATGGCTGACTCGGTAACCCCCAGTATTCCTGTTATAACACTTTGGGCAAGACCCCCCAGGTTAAATGCCCCTTTCTTCCCTGGAGTTAGTTGGGAATAAGGATCAGTGAGGTGTTCGTTTTTATTTTTTAATTGCCAAGAACTAGGAAGTCTAGTATGAAATAATTTATTAGTTATATACTCTTTAATTGCTGTTTTGTATTTATCTGTGGTAGGGGTCTCTGCTGGTAAAAGAACTTTTAGTCCACCACCATACATTTCCATCTGCATAATAGATCTTTCAGCTAAAACATATAAAGGAGCATCAAGGGTTTTTATTGCATACCCATACCTAGTATAAGAATCTTTTTGTAACATTTGCAATATTTTATAATTAGACTCTGTGTACAAACCGTAGTCTAAAGACATTGTATGCTTTTTACCTACTTCTGCATAAAAATCGTCAAAAGGTTTCATAAAATTATTATATTGATTTTCGCCGAGCGTAATCTCCATATATTTCTCAGAAATATTAATAAAAACAACCTCTTCTTTCTCTGGTTTTTCTACCTTACTAGCTTTTGGTTTCGCGGCTTTTTTCGCTCCAGGTTTGGGTGCCTCCCGCGCCTTTTTCTGTTCTTCTTTTCTTTTTTCTATTTTCTCTTCTTTTTCTTCTTCTGTTTTTTTTCCTTTGTTTATTGTTTCTTTTTTGTCTACAGGTACCATCTCCCTTGTAACATTAAAACCTAAAAGTGCCATATGTTTTTCAAGATTTGACATAAAAGCATGATTCACACGCGCTGATCCACCAGATGTATACTCTGGTATATCTAATAATAATTTTGGTACTATATGAATAAAATTAGTTATACCAAAAGCTTTAGCCCACTTTCTGTGAGTCTCTCCTATAGCAGCCTGTATATCCCGCGTAGAAATATTAATACTAGGAGGATCAGTACCCTGTGATTTTGTTTTTATGGACCCTATTCTAGTACGAGTTATGTGCCTAACCTTAGGAGGAGGAGATGTAATTGGATTGTTAAATAATATCTGGTTGTTAGCGGCTTCTAAAGTTATATCAAAAACAATATCAGCTACAAAAGTTAGTTGTAGTATAGGAATTCCATGATCTTCAAAAATGTAGTCAGCATAGCGTAACATGCATATAAAAGGTCCAGCCCAAAGGCTCGTATCAGAACCAACACCATACGCTACATAGAATTTAAGATTCTCATTAATAAACTTAGCTTTATCTATCTCTGTAGCAATTAGTTCTTTAGCTACAAACTCATCAATAACTTCAGCAGCGGCTTCTTTGCCTTTATCAGGCTTAGGACCGCTGACCTGCGCTGCTGCCGCTGCTGCCGCTGCTGCCCGTTCAGCCTCTACAGCCTTCAGATGCTTATCCTTAGACTCCAATTCTTTTAGTTTTCTTTGTCTTTCAAGCTCAAACCTAGTTGTTTGTAGATAATCTTTTTCAAATAACTTATTTATTACTTCCCCATGGGGGTCAGCTATTCGAATACCTAATTTCATTTTTTGACCCGACCCTAGAGAATGCTCCAATCCTAAAAAATCAGTATTTGATCCGTCAAATAAGAATGTACCCTTTTTTAAATTCTTTTTAACTACTAAATCTTTTACAAGTACTCTTTGTAAGTCGGTCCTATCCGTAGAAAGGGCTATACTAACCGTTTCATGAGGTAAAGGACTTAGATCTGTAGCAACTCCCTTTCGTAATTCAGGTCTACTCACTACAAACCCTCCACAACAGGTATTAGCACTCTATCTCCAGAATTAAATCCTTCAAAAGGATCTGATATATTATTAAATAACTGAATATACCACCAAAATTCTGAAGTATCAAAAAAGATATTAGATATTTTATCAGGTCTATGTTCTACTGTAGGAATACAGTGTGCCTTTTGGTATGGGATACCCCCAGGAATTTGAGTTATAACTTGTTCTATTTCAGTATTAATAGAAGTAGTGACATGCACCCCTTTATGTGTTATAGTTTTGCCACCGTAGTCATATCTAGATGGATAAGATTGGTATGTGCCAATTTTAATCATTAGTGGGCCTTCCAAGGGTCTGTAGTTAGCCCCGTATTTGAATTAATAATATACTCCCACCCAGCTAGAGCATCTCTTTCAACTTGAGTGGCAGTACCTCCACTAGACCATTTACCCATAGTTCTAGCTTCCAATAAAGACATATTAATTTTTATAATCCTGGGGAGTAGGGTACGCTTATCATATCCTGCTCCAACCTCTGCCTCTATACTGTAATTAGTACATATACATGGAATATTTTCATACATCTGCCCAAAAAATAGTCTTACAAGTGGTGGACCATATCTAGGCTTCTCTGAATTATTAAGTACAGTAGATCTAATAGCTACAATATAATCAGTAATTAAGTTTATAATCTTTCTTTGTTCTTTTCTCGCCCGAGAATTTAGATTTTGCATAGGAGATTGTATTCTTTGGAATTGATATAAAGCCCTTTCTTCCGCAGGTAATAGGTCATCATAAAGTACATCGTATTTATGTGCCCCATCCTGATCAGTACTGATAGCTTTTTTAAAGTTCAACATGGCTTCCATATCCTCCCCTTTAGATACATTAGGGTAATTAATATTAAGATACCCAGGTGTTAAACTATAAAGGTGAGGAAGAGTAATATTAAAAGAGAGATTTATCTGTCTAGACTTAGCTCCTGTATAAGCAAATAACTCTCCTGCTCGTCCTATAGGACTAAATCTACTATAACTTGCATCTTGAGACTCTCTAATTCTAGGATTTTCAAAAAAGGGTATAGTCTTTCCTAATTTCTTATTAGACCCATCATAATAAGTAAGAACTAGCTTACCTACCCAGTTAGGGTCTCCTAATATTGGTCCTACTCTGTTAACTTTACTCATCTAACTGAACTCTCACTAAAATCTCCGCGCTCTATTTTTTCCCACAACTCCAAATTCTTGTTTTTCTCTTTCATAGTTCCCCACATAATATTCAGTAATCTATCCTGTTGCGATGCATAATTCTTCATTCCGTGAGCTACAGCAACGCCCATGAGCCTAGCAAGGGGATTAGTGTCGCTTAAGTCAGTCAGCATTTCCTCTGCTCTATTATTCATGAGTATACTATCTATCCCCATCATACCTCTGTCAAATTCATACCTATTTGATGCTTTATTATGTTGCCATTCATATATTTTTTCTATATTTGCTTTCCAAGAAGCATACTTACCTACATCTCTGCCCTCACCAATAGCCTCAGTAATAATACTTTCAGCGAACGCTTTTTGAAAATTTCTGGCCTCTTTAGTTCCAAGTTCAAGACCCGTACCCCCCTGTTTATCTAAACCTTCACGGGTAAAGAGTCCATATGCTTGGGCTACCTGAGACTCCGATCTTGACAATGGTGCCCCTCCCAGATGACCAGCAATCCATATAAAGGCATCTGCTATAGTATTCCAACTTGGAATCATATCTCCAATCTGATTTGCTATACGGAATACATCACTAATAAGTCCCTTAGGTCCTAATAGATCGTCTTCGAATGTTGAGGCTACTACTTGCCCCGCATCCTCCAAAGTCTCAGCAACCCTCAGGAAAGAGCCCATATACTCATCAGTAGAAGTTTTAAAACTATCAGCCCCTGTGCCAATATTCGCTCCAGCCTTTTTCATTTTTTTAGCGTTCTTAACTTGTATAGATAAAAGACCACCCGGACCAACAAGGTCTTCTCTGAGAAACTTCAAAATAATTGGATCTTCCCTAGCCGATTTTAAGTAGTTTTCAGATGCAACCCCTGCGATTTCCGCAGTTCTAAATAAAGCATCTATTCTCTCATCAACAGTGGCATCTCGTCTTAAGAATTCTTTTCCACCTTGATGCATACCAAGCAGTATAGATTGCTCAATATTCTTAGGGTTAACTAGCTCTTCTGCAAATTGGCCTAAAACTATTGCCTGTTGTGCTGGCATATCTTCACTAGCGGTTACAAGAGCCTCTAGAACAGGACCCTGAAGCCCTATTGCAGCCATAACTGTTTGCATATCTCCCAACTGTGCTGCCGAACCAATAGCCGCTCTAGCTGATTGTCCTGTATATCGTGCCACATCTACAATCCTTTGGGCTATCTTAGTTTGTGTCCTGAGGTCAGCACCCTTCTCACTCATACTAGACATAAACTTCAACACATCTTGACCTTGACCACCTTGTTTCTCTAACCAAACTAATTGTTCTCTTAAATCTTTGTTTATTTCCTTATATCCAATACGGTGTAAGTTTAACTGCATCTGAGAGTGTTGGGCAAGAGTTCCTATACTGTACCCTTGATCTTTGATAATATCCCTCATTTTTTTCTGATCAACAAGGAGATCAGCATTCTGAATCCTCATTTCAGCTAAGGTCTTCATACCACCAACAACACTACCAATGAGCATCTCTATACCTTTAGTTACAATACCTCCAGCTATCGCAAGGGGTTTCATAGAGTTAGCAATACCCCCCAAAGCTTCTTGCTGCTCCTCTATAGAGGTACTAAGTTTTTCTAGGGACTTTGCTAAAGCAGCTAAATCTTTAGGTGGCATTAGGCTTCTCCTTTCTCTACTTCAAATGTGTTCGTCATATTATTCAATATATAAGTTCTGTAGTTCTTTCTACCAACTAGAGACATTAAACCCTTCTTAGAGTTATTACTCTGCTTTTTAGTGTACTTAGCATCCTCTACTCTGTCTGCCATACTTTTATTATAGAGTTGTATTATCATCCCTGCTGTCTGACTCCATACATTATTTAGTTTAATCGCAGATAAATACCGTTTTGCCTTACCCTTATCCTTACCTGTTTTATTCATATGAGTGAAGACACCATACCTCCCCCTCTCATTTCCTATCACCATTACCAAATGAGATCCATCATTGAATTTTCTAGAAGTATAGGAAAAAAATAGGACATCCCCTGGTAGTATAGAGGCTGAGGAGACACTCGACTTACTAACCTTTGAGGATTTATCTTCGTCATCGTCCCCCCCTGTGAGGCTATTAGCGACAGCTTCAGCGAAAGCTAAAAATTTTTTCGACAAAGATGTTGACATGTGCAGGGCTCCTCCCTAGTATATAGTAAAATAAGGAATTAATGAATGGTATACACTAATGATCATGAAGATATTAATCAATTACTCTATGAATTTACAGAATTACTAGATTTTACATTAAGTAATTCTTTTATTGAACGATGGAAAGGTAAATATAGTATTAAGTTCCTTAAGCTATTCCAGACTAGATTAATGAAGTCTATGAGTGATAGAAGACCTTTAAAAATATCTACTTTATATACATTTTTAACTAAGAAATGTGATTATTCTAAAGACCAAGTATTAAACTTCTTTGATTCTGTAGATATTAATATCTATTCTCCACTCATTAAGGGTAATAGGAGTGATATATAATGTTCTGTAACCAGATAAGTAATACCAAGAGAGACCTTTGGAGGCAATGTAGACTGAAGTATCGTTATCGCTATGTAGATTACCTAGAGGAGACTGACCCAGGAAATATGGATGCTCTCCAGTTTGGGTCATATATACACCAGATCTTTGAAGAAGGGGTGGAATGTACCACTTTGGAGCAATTACAGGAAATTGCCCAGAATCTACGGGAAACCTATAAATTCGGTAAAACCTACGAACCTAAGATAATTACCTGTTTGAAGAACTTTTTGCGTTTAAATGCCTCTTTCCCAGAAAAAGGGCAGGTTGAGCTATCTTACAAGCAAGACCTTGGTTGTGTTGAACAAGTGGGTTTTGTGGACAGAATCATCAAAGGCAAGGAAGGTGGCCTGTTAGTGATAGATTACAAGACTGGCAAGCGTGAGAAGAGTAAGTTTGAGCTATTTGATGATCCTCAAGGTATGAGCTATGTGTACGCTGCTCATAAGACATATGACATTCCTGTTGATAAAATCACCTTTGCTCACTACTATCCTCTTACAGACAACATGGTTACTGTCAAGTACACCCCTGCTGCTCTTAGCAAACATAACAAGCGGATCGTAGAGGATGCCTGGAATATAAAGAAAGCGAAGAAAGTTGATTTATTACCCTCTGAGAACCAGTATTGTAACTGGTGTGGTTTTAAGTCCCTGTGTCCCGTATTTAACCCAGCCCAACTAGTAGAAGAGAGATTACAAAATGCAACAAAAAAACCTCGACGCAGTAGTAAGTAGCGATTACATTCAGGATTATGTAGAAGAGCATCTTCCTGAAGGTAGGTGGCAATCTGGTGGAAGAGAATGGGTCTGTGCCTCCCCATACCTCCAGAACGACTACAAGAGGCACTTCAGCATTAATATTCATAATGGTCTCTGGCAATGCTTCAAGACTGGTAAGAAGGGTAACTTCATCCAACTCTACGCATTCCTTGAGAATGTTTCTCCCAGAGCAGCATGGTCTAGGTTTGTCTTTAAAACTCTAGAGAATGATGAGGTGTATGAGCCTCGCCCAGAAGATGATATGGTTTGGGACTTGGAGATTGATAACCATGAGTGGTTTGAGCCTCTTACACCCTCCTCTAACCTAGATGACCCTCTTATGAGCGATGCTTTTAAGTATCTCTATGCCCGTCACATCTTCCCAGAGAAAGAAGGGGAGTACTACATCTGTAGAGAGGGGAAGTATAAGGATCGTCTAATTATTCCTTACATTGAAGATGATGAGATTTATTACTTCCAAGCCAGAACTCTGAAAGATGACAACCCTAAATATTTAAACCCAGGAATCGAAGAGGGTGCCAAAGCAGGTAATATTTTGTATCCTTTTAACCCTGGGAAGGTTATGGTAACAGAAGGTCCTCTTGATGCTATCTCTCTAAAGAAAGCAGGATTCAACGCTACCTGCACCAACGGATGTAATGTTTCTGATGTACAAGCTCTCCAGCTAAAAGACCATAATGGTCCTATTGTAATGGCTTATGATAATGACGCAGCAGGTAAGAAAGGTATTAGAGTTTTTGAATCCACACGGAAACGCTTGCGGATGGATCCTTTTTATATTTGCTACCCTCCTTCTAGTTACAGCGACTGGAACGATTTTCTATGTAAGAATGGCCCTACCGCAATAAAAAATTGGGTAGAGCCAAATACATTTAAATATGAGTCCTTCTATAAAGTGAAGGAAGAGTTAGGGCTGCTTTAGCTTTTCTTTTCGCAGCAGTCTTCGCTTAAAACGACCTTTTCTGCTTTGCCCTTCTTAGCCTTCCTCATTCCCTCCATACGGGCTCCCCAGTCTCCACGGTCCATACCCCGCATCCTTTCCATAATCGCGCCACGGGGACTCCCAGAGCGTCCACGGGCCTTTCTCATGTCGTTGACCTGCACAAGGAATAAAAATCCCACCATAGCAAGTAAAATATTTTCTTTCGTTAAGTATTTCATGTTAATTTTCTAAATTGGGAATTTTTATTTCGGGGTTCCCCATCTGCAATTTAAGACCCCAGTTTTCCATATCTCTCTTGGTCCACTGATCTTCAAGCTTCCCCTCTAACATATCAAGTTTGTAGTTGATATTGGTTAGTTGGGTACTTATCCAGACCACACCTCCACACAAGGCTACGACCATTCCCAGCGGTATTAGGGTATCTTTCCCAAATACCGTTTTTCGATGATTGTCTTCGTCGTCCATTAGACTACCTTAAAATACATAAGGGGTGATAATATAGTTTCTTCCAGAATATTATATTTTAACTGTACAGTATAGGTTCCTGGTACGACAGTAGTAACATCAGTATCAAAAGTATAAATGAATGTATTATCTTCTGTTATTTCTACTAATCCAGTTGTGCCAGCAAAAGAAATTATAGTATCCCAAGCGGGGCTATGAATATCACCCTCATTATGATAAATTATTTCTATTGCTCCAGTAGTTATTAACCCCTCCCTTAATACATTTTTTATAGATTCACTGATATTCTTATTCTCTATAGTTATTTCTGTACCAATCTTTATCTTTTCTATGGACCCTTTTTCTATTCGTTTATTATATAATCTTTCTTTAGTTGTAAGTAAAAGAGGTTCTGTTAATAGGACTGCATTATTTTGGAAGAATTGCGTATCATTAATGAAGGTTTGCCACTTACAACCAGCACACAGTTTAACAGTCCAAACATCTATGTATTGTGCTGCGGGTTCCCCAGACAAGTTACCTGCCGCACCAATAAGGGTTCCATCCCTAAGTAGAGAGGATCCATTTAGCGTCCCGTCCAATACCACAGCAAGCCTACCTGGAGCGACTTCAAAAATACCACTAGTGGAGGGTCCTTTAGTGGTAACATAATCATCTTCTGTGAGAAATACTGGGAAGTCTAGTGTGGGATTAGCCTTAAAATTTTCCCAACCAGATAAAGTCCATCTCCATATTGCTGTAGCCGCAGCCGTATCCGTTACTAACCCAGTAGAAGCTTCTAGTATGCTACTTGGGGAGGTGTTAGCCTGTTTTTTAAATAACATTACAGAGCTAACCGAAGAATTATCCAGGGATACATACCCCCCATCCCTCATAAAGTTGGCCCTAAGTATAGTCCTACCATTAAAAGACGGTCTTTGGTGTCTTTCTGAGACAATAATATTGTGAAATGATCCCATAGAATACTCTCCTATGTATTATTTAGGTGAGGTTCCTGTATTCTCTCTATTTCTTTTAACATTTTCCATCTCTTCCATGTACATTTTTATAAAAATGTACCTTTCATCAGAGGTCATGGACTTTACATCGGTATATGAAAAATTTAAATGCTTCATAAGAGTGTAAGCCTCCCTAAATAAGCCCTTTAGATCGAGCCTAGCGGTTAGCTCACTGTAAAAAAAGTGTCTGAGATGGGGACATTTACTTTATTCTCCTCTCCACACTTGGAACACAAAAATAATGCCTCAGTCTTTATACCAAAATCATTAATGAGTAACCCGTTGATAATGGTACGGATATCAGCACTTTTTAATTTTTTAATAGCTTTTACAATAACCTTAGGATCCTCATACTCCCCGATCTTCTTAACAAATCTCCACAAGTTGTCTAAAATCTTATCATGGTTAGTTAAGTAATCAGAATCTCCAGCCCTAGGAAGACGCACCATAGCAGTAGTATTAATAACTGGCAGATCAATCTCTCTAGGATCGGAGAAATCTTCAGGGGCTTCTGTAACAGGTAATTTAGACAATTCAATTTCTAAATCATTATCTGTTTTACACTTTAGGCATTTAGCTGTAAGCTTAAAAGCATCCCCGAAGGAAATTTCTCTAAGTTTTAAAAGAAGAAATAGCTTGTCAGGTCCATATAAATTCTCTACATCTATATCAGAAACACATCTACTGAGAATAGATTCTATTATATCGTCCCCTACCTTTAGAGAAGCTATAGCTTTTTCATCTTCGAAGGTCATAGCCCTGATAGTAACCTCCTTCTTCTTCCCAGCGTACCCTATCCCTCTAGAAGGGAGTTTAACTCTCTGCTCGTTCGTAGTATGAGCATTAGAGAACAAATCCTCCAAAGCTTCGTCTACAGTTTTTTTAATTTCATCTGACATACAAATACCTCTCTGCTATTATAGCTCTATTATATATTATGCAAATAGATATAGGCATACTTCAGTCACGCATATACACAGACAACAATAAGCTACTACAAGCTTTGAGAGAACTATATTCTTTCTCTGTGCCTGGAGCAGCATATACCCCTGCTGGAAGGTCTGGTAGGTGGAATGGAAAAACTAATTTTATTACTGGGAGAGGGCAGTTCAGAACAGGTCTTCTTCCTAGAATTCTAGAGGACCTAAAGAAGATAGACTGTGAACCTATTCTAAACTACACTTATAAAAAGAATCTTATAACCGCTGATAGTTGGAAGATAGATGGGTACACCTTAAGAGATTATCAAGATGAGGCAGTCCTTGTTGGGCTATCTAATCATAGAGCAGTGATACAAGCCCCAACAGGTGCGGGTAAAACTCTTATAATGGCAGCTTTAGTTAAAGCACTTAGTGGAAGAAAGATAACTATATTATTCGATGCGAAACACTTACTCACACAAACTTATAAATTTCTTACTGACGAGTGCGGAATTGATAATGTTGGTCTATGTTATGGTGAAGGTTATATTTACGGGGATATTATGCTTTGTACGGTCCAAAGTATTGAGCATATCCTCGATACACATCTGGAAGAAACTGAAGTGCTGATGGTGGATGAGTGTCACAAGTTTGCTAATGGAGTTCATAGACTAGCAGCCATTAAGAGCTTCCCTAATGCTCAGTATAGGCTTGGATTCACAGCCACCGTACCAACAGAGAACATTCCCCTCCATAGCCTAGAAGGAGCTTTGGGGTACACACATAAGGTTCGAACCACTAAAGACTTGGTAGATGAAGGGCACCTCACCAAACCCAGCATACAAATGATTTCTATAAAGAAACCTAAGAAAGATCCTTTTTCAAATTGTGGTGGGTACTCTTACCAAGAGGCTTATGAAGCATACATAGTAAATCACAAAGAAAGAAATCAGAAAATAGTAGATATTGTAAATACCATAAGGAGTAATCATGACAATGCGCGTATACTTATCCTCGTCAACAGACTTGAACACGGTCAAAACCTTCAAACTCTTCTTGGGGGCTCATCTTTTTACCTTAGAGGAGAAGATGACATCGGGGAAAGGTATTCCACGATCAGAAGGTTTGTCTCTTGTCCAGAGTCTTCAGTCTTACTTGGCACCCGAATTCTGGAAACAGGAGTTGACATTCGTGAGATTACACATTTCATCAATGCTAGAGGTCTTAAAAGCCCAATTGCAACAATTCAAGCCTTGGGACGATCTCTCCGCTTGCACGATGATAAAGACAGAGTTTTCATCTATGATTTCATGGATTCAGGACGATATCTTACAGAACATTCAAGAAAACGATACAACACCTACAAAAAAGAAGGACACGAAGTAGAAATATTATGAAAAACCCAGATTATAAAAGTAAAGAACAATTAGAAAAGGAATGGGCAGAGCTTTCTGAGCCAGAAAGGAATGTGATTAAACAATTAGGAACAGATATCCTAAGATTCCATAAAAAAAAGAAGCATGTTTCTTTAGAAAACTTGGATACCTTAAATGGATACCTGGATACTTTAACTATTTTTGTTAAAAGTTATAGTAAGAGAGTTATTACCTTACTTAAACAAGGTAATAAGTTAGGCTAGTTAATTCTCTTACAGGTGAATGTAGAGCCTTTATTCATTAAAACAGTATTGTCTCCATCTAATTTACAGGTATAGTTATCTGCTGCACAATACCCCACCCATTTGATCATTATATCATGAGGATCTATATTGGTTCTGATTCTCTGTAACTTATCAATCTTTTCTATCTCAGTACCCCCTAAACCATCAGTTTGTACTATAGAAGTTGTAACATCAGTTGGGCTGGACCCAACTACAATACTTCCTTGCATTTCAAACTCATACCAACCAGCATTAGCTAAAGTAAAGTAACTTTCGGTAGAATCCCAAGTAATATGACCAGCATCAATTTCAGTAGTTGATTGAGAAGATCCTGAAGCAAAATAATAAGGAGAAGCAGAGTTTGCTCCATCATCAGCGGTTACTTCAACAAAAGACCAAGGTGGTGGAACTGGACAAGAACTTACTGTGATGGAGGAAGGAGCAGCACTAAGAGCAGTATTTATATAAAGTGTGCCTATAGTTAGGGGGTCTGGGGTAGCAGGGTGAGTTACAGAAGAGGCACTCCAAGTAGAGCCAGTATAAACTAAAGAATCACCTGATGTAGGTGACATAGTAGAGCTTACATCTGTTAGATCTGGGAGAGAAAGAGTTGGGTGAGTTACAGCAGAAGTACTCCAAGTAGCACCCGTATAAACTAAGGAGTCCCCTGTAGTAGGAGACAAAGAAGAATTAACATCAGTTAATCCAGGGAGAGCTAGATCTACTATAGCAGTTTCAATAGTATCTCCACTAGTAAACTCCCCTATGCCAGAGGGTACTCCGTCACCATCATATTCTAACTTAAGGGGTTTAACATCTGCCATGATACTTTATTATAGTTATCTTCCACCAGTTAGAGTCTGCCCATCTGCCATATCAGTACTATCTGACATAGCTTCTGTAGTTTCATTTAGAAAGGTGACATGAATATACTTCTTAAATGTGGCATTATTGTTAATAAGATCTACTAACTGAGCAATAACAGTAGAAGGTGGGGTAGCATCTTCTTTAGTAACAGTATTTAATCTAGTTCCATCAGGAGCCCAAAGTCTAAATCTATATTTGGTAGCAGAGATCTTATAAAGATTAGCTACATACCCATTGCCCCGTCTTCCCGTACTATTAAAGGTAACTAGCATGACCCGTGTTCCATCCCCTTGAGAAAATAGAGTTTTGGCTGCCTTAGTATGTGTTTGCCTAGAATATCCTCCTGCCCTACTGGAGGTGGATACTATAGTCTGAAGAGCCTTAAACATTACTAGGATAGAGTTTTTAGTACAACATTAGCTGTACCCTGACTAGCACTATGTAAAGTTGTTATAGTAAGCCGTACTTGTTTTCCTGCTGCCATTCCAGCGGCAGCAAAATCATGAGTTGGATTCTGAAGATTAGAGGTAACAGGAGTTCCAGCAACATCAAACTCCCAATACCATGCAATAGGATAACCCTGAGAGGTATCCGTGCAATAAACAGTTCTCGCACCATCTGTAGTATAAGTAAAATCTGCTATAGCAGAAGTATACGAAACCTCCTCCATGTTTATACCCCAAGTATCTGCTCTAGAATTAGCAAGAGTAACTTGTCCATAAGTTACAGAATAAGTTACAGGATCCGCGTCATTGGAGTTGTGACTTAGTAAAAGAGCTTTAGTCGTATCAAAAGGACCTAAACTAAGAATAGCTGTTCCACCATTAGCATCAGCTACCAGACCTAAACTACCACTAGCATTATTAGATACCCTAAGAACAGCATTTGAATAAGAGGAAGGCCCACTGTTTCTAGAAGATACATCACCTCCATTAGCACTAACTCCCCCATAAATAGTATTTATGCCACTTGGGACTATTTGAAACATTGAACCTCCCGTGGCCGTTCCAGATACAGGAGTTACAGAAACATAATTACAGGCCAAAGGTGCAGCAGCGGAATCAGTTAATTCTACAACAGTTAATCCCTTATCAGCTACGGTAACAACTTTGTTATATGGTCTAAAATATTCTCTCATGATTAGTTATCTTCCTCGTCTTCAATGTCCACCCCGTTTACTACATCAGAAAGACCTTTAATGGATTTCATTATCTCTTCGTCTGACATTTTAGGCAGTTTAAACTGCTTACCAGAAGCAGAGTCCTCTACCTCTTTTTCTTGAACTTCTCCAGAGTCTGCTTGTTCTTCTTCACCATCGGTTTCTTCTTCGGGTTCTGCACCTTCTTCGGGCTCTTCCCCTTCTTTTTCTTTTGCTGGTTCTTCATCTTCTTGAGGCAGCACAGCTACCCTTCCTTCATCTCCTTCTGAGTGGTCTTCTGTGACCATAGATTGGACAAGCTTTTCAGCCTTCTCAAAAGCTTTAGTAACTTCATCAAACGAAAAACTCTCCATCAGAGGAAGTTCCTCCTGAGAATAATTAGCATGTTGAAATACTTGTTGAATTATATTATTCATATCTAATCCTTGAATACCATTCTTGGATTTAAGAGAAGTAGATAATTCGGACAACACTTGCTTCAGAACACTAGTCTTAGGAGCTATACTAGAGATAGCCTCAAAGAGAACTACTTGGGTATTTATTAAGCTCTTGAAGGAGTAAGACTCTTTAAGGTACTGAAGGTTAACACCATATTTTTCACTAAGAAGCCTAGTAAGTTGTTGTCTAGCTGGTTTCTTCATCTCAAACAATTTACTAGAGTAAGACCGAAGCTCTTTTTCTGAAATATGATCAGTGGAATGACCTAAGTTACGAGACAGGGTTTCAAAAAGCTTTTTCTTAGAAAGTAAAGAAAGATAGGGTAATTCCTTAATAGCCTCAGTAAGAGAAGTCTCTACCTCAGATTCGGTGGAAAAGATTTTACTAGCCAACTCATCAATAACAGGCTCATTAGCCCACACTAAATCAAAAGAACTCTTAGCTTCTAAGAGTTCTTTTTTAACTAACTCTTGTTTACAAATCATCTCATAGATAGATTTTTTAGAATTATCAGTGAATTCAAATCTACCACTAGACTCTAATTCGTCCATAGTTACCAGAGGAATATTAAAAGCATTCGACACTGCCTCAGATAACTTCAAGGAATTAAGGATTTCTGGAACTTGAGAACTTATCTGCTTCTTGTTTTCCGCTAAGAATGTAACTAACTCAGGAATCACTTCTACAAACCTAGTAAACTCATCGCTTTCCAAAATATTTTGAGTTAGATCAAAAATCTGAGCTTTTTTATCAAGCTTTTCTGAGATTGAATGGTAGTGTGTTCTAGAGGTTAATATGTCTACTACATCTGTGAATGTAGAATCCGCTTCCGTATAATCATCATGATACAGACTCTCTAAAAATAAAGAGACTTGATTTTTAACACCATCATCAAATCTCTCATCGTCTGTAAAAATTTCAGAATCTTGAACACTAATATTTTCAAGAATATATGAATTATTTTTAATTAAATAATTTCCTGAAATAATTTTCTTGTTTTCTGTTAGATAAGTAACCTTATCTTCCACACCATCAATAGAGAACAATTGAACATTTTCTCTGATAGAATGGCCTAAATAGTCCCCTAACTGTATTAAATTAGAGATTTTCTTGTTTCTTGACTCAAATATTTTTAACATATATGCAGACTCCAACCCTTATAAGGCTTCTTTATTATATAGGATTCCTTTTTTACCTAATTTTATATATTTTCTATTTTTAGTGCATCTATAGACTCTATAAGACGCACTTGTTTACTATTTTCCCCATATTTTACTGACATATGAGATTTAACTAGGTCTACATCTTCCGCAGTAGCCTTAGGTGGAAGCGGTGCTTCTCCTGGTGCCCCCACAGTCTTATTACCAGCAACGGGACTTCCCCCAGCGTCACCCCCAGCAACCCCAGCAGGGTCAACCCCCATAGCCTGAGCCTGTTGTGCCTGAGTAGCAGAAGCTTGAGCTTCCTCCTCCATCTTCTCCTTCTTCTCCTGCTTAAGCTCTTTTTTAGTTTGGGCTATCTCTTGATCCGTCATATCATATAACTCTCTGTATACTGTAGAAGTTGGGAACAGCCCAGTTCCAACAACAGCTTGTACAACCCTAGCTTTAGACTCATCAATCTCAAGTTTACGTTTAGTAAATACATCAGAGGGGTCGGGTAACATTATTTCCAACTTATTAATTAACTGTGCTGGATACTGACGTAACTTTAAATGCCTTTTTGCAATTGCTTCTAAGCCTGTACTGATACACTCTTGAATCCTTACGATAGTTCTAGCAAATTTAACATCTAGCTGAGCTAAGTTAGCTTTCCTTTCGGGAGACTTATCAAACTCCACAATATAATCCTTAGGAATCTTCATAGTAGCAAGTAATTTATCTCTGAAATACTTAACATCATCAACCTCACCAAGATTTTGTCCCCCAGGAAGAGTTTCAATCTTAGTTCCAGCACCACCACGCACAGGTACAAAGTAATCCTCATCAGCAGCTAACGGGTTATAACGTGCATCCACTTTACCATTAGCATAAAACTTCTCTTTCTTATACCTCTGCTTAACATCCTCTATAAACGCTTCTGCTTTGGAAGTAGGAAGTTGTCCCACATCAATATAAAATATACGCCTCTCTGGGGCTCTAGCTAATCTATAAACCAACATAGCATCTTCCATTAATTTTAATGATCTAAAGATACTTACAGCACCAGCAGCCACTGATTTCCCATATGGGTAATACTTAGGGTCAGAAGTACGCAACCTAAAATGAACTATTTGATTTCTGTCTAACTCTATATACTTCTTATTTCTTTCATAAGGGTCAGGAGCAGACTCCCAAGCACTTTTATCTGGAATCTCTTGCAAGAATCTTTCCAAATATCCATAAGAATTTTCCACCCGAATAATGTAATTAGGATTAAGAACCTTTATTCTTCGTAATCCAGCATCAGGTTTATTTACATCTGCAATAAGCTCAATAAAACAATCTCCATACTTAACAGTATTTCTTACGACATCCCAATAAAGTTGCTTAAGCTTTATATTAGTAAATAATTTGTTAACTTCCTCTACCACCAGTGTACTTTCTGAAGTAATTTGCCATCTTCTATTTGTCGTATCCCTTTGAGTAGAATCATCAGCATAAATATCAAAAGCTGCGGTAATCTCTGGGTAATCATCCATTCTTTCATACTCAGAGTATCTTTTCTTTCTATTAATCTCAACTTCAGGAAGATAAGGTAACTTCTGATGATAAGTACTCATCCGTGCTGGACGATGGGCCTGTTCGGGATTTATTAAAGTGTCCCCCGCCTCGTCTTCAGCATCCTTTAAGTATGGGATAGCTGGGGTTGCAAAGAACTTAGCAAAGAATCTACCTATCCGACCTCTAGGGTAGGCATAAGCAGACCCAGACCCAGGACCACCAAAAGTCGTATATCCAGGACCAGAATCCTCATTAATTTTATTTTCTTTTATTTGATCAACCATGTTATATCCTCTTCTACATTACCACCGAAACTTTTAAGATTTCTAAGCCTTACAGGAGCTAGGAGCCTCTCTGTGGGAGTTTTACTATTTTCATCAATAAAATTAACAGGAATGCTCTCTAAATATGTAGTCATTCCAAAAGCACAAAGAGCTAAACTAGTTACCAAATCATCATGTTTAGAGCGTTCAGCCTGTGCCTTCCCAGCTAAAGAAACTATAAATGTGTTTAATTCAGATACAGTCCTTTTGGAGTTAATTTTAATCTTATTTAACCGCAAACACTCTTCCATCATAGCTAACATACTGTCCCTATTTTTAGTAGTTACTTGAATTCCTATATTTCTTTTCTCATCGAAATATAAGTTCTCGTACTGTAACCTCTCAAACAAATGATCAATTAAATTATGCCCAATAGAATTTCTTTCTATAAAGATTACCGCTAGATTATATCGTTGCCCCACCCGATTTAAAACTTCTGCTAACTCATTAATAGGGGTGGTATTGGAATAATACTCAGCTACCTGCTCCCCAGAGTAAGTATCGAATACATGAAAAGCTGAATAATCTCTTTCTCTTCCTAAAGAAACATCCACCCCAATAAGATATTGTCGGGACGGTTGAGGATCTTCCCAAATATACATCCTATTATTAAAAGTTCTATACAAAGGCTTCTTGACACGACTATCCATATTAGATAAGATAGTACCCTCAATATAAGTCTCACCAGTACCGAGGAACTCACACTCATACTCCTGTAACCACTTCTTGTGACTCATATTAGAACGAGTAGTCTCCTCCCACTTGTCAATATAGATTGGGGGGTCTCTCCGCTCCATCCCCTCATATAAATGTTCATACCCCTTTATACGAGTATACTCAGGATGGTCTTGCCAGTTAATCTGTATGGGATTAAAGGAGTTAGCTCCTTCCATAGCATTTAGCCAAGTATCATAATACCAGTTACCAACACCATTAACAGTAGAAAGAACAAACGCTCTGCCCCCAGTCGAGATAATAGGATATACAGCAGCCCAAATCGAATCAATATGTTCAATAAAAGCAGCCTCATCAATAAACAAGAAAGAACCAGCAAGAGAACGACCCGACTGCTTACCTGATGGACGAGACTTAATAACTGATCCTGTACTAAGTTTTAAGTTATGCATATTCTCTTGAAGAATATTAGGCTTAAGGAATAAAGGTAACTCATCAAACATAATCTTAATTCTATCCAAGATCTCTGTAGATTCCGTATCACCCACAGACAGAAACACTATAGTCTTATGCTCTTGAAAGATAGCCATCCATAAAGCATATGCAGCAGATATGGTTGTACATCCAGCCTGACGGAACTTCCTGAGAATATTAAACCTATTATTCTCCAAACAATCCATAATCATCTTCTGAAAGGGATATAATTTAAATGGTACTAACCCTCTAACAGGGTGTACAACCTTGATATAATTCGATATAAAGTATATGGGATCAACCTTGCATCTCTTATACTCCTGCTTTAATTTAATTACTTCTCTAGAATCCATGAAGATATACGCTTTTATTTGTACTCGTAAAGAGTCCCTACCTGATTATACACAAAAATTAGTCTCCTATTTATCTAGGTGTAAAATAGATGTCAATCTTTTAGTAAATAAAGAAAGTATTTTTGAGGCTTATTCTGAAGCTATTAAAAATATTACTATTGAGGATAACGATGTGGTTATATTCTGTCATGATGATATTGAGATTATCATGGACCCACAACAGTTTATTAATGTATTAGTTAATGCCTCTAGAAAGAACAAAGCTGGTTTCTTTGGTCCTGCTGGAACCACCTATCTATCTGAAGATGCAGTTTGGTGGAATCACCAGATATGGCAACAGGGTAAGCATAGGGGATTAGTTCTACATGGAAAAGATATTCAAGAGGCTAAATATACTTTTTATGGTAATCCAGGAAGAGTAGTTTGTCTAGATGGTTTATTCTTAGCTATAAGAGGTGAGACCCTAAAATCAATTGATTTAGTTAAACCTGACTACTTTGAAGGGGAGTGGGATTTTTATGATATTTACTATACTGTACAAGCACATAAAAAAGGGCTCTATAATAGTGTTGAGCCTATCTTTATGATTCATCATTCTTTTGGAGAGTTAGCAGGAAGAGATTCCTGGCATAAGAATAGATCTGAGTTTATAAAGCATACCTCTTTAC
>Ga0208299_1000453_pt1 | contig 38210 bp, 64 predicted proteins | sample 15_taG_FD_184089 | JGI IMG/M metagenome (GOLD analysis project Ga0208299, IMG submission 184089) | Marine viral communities from the Subarctic Pacific Ocean - 15_ETSP_OMZ_AT15312 metaG (SPAdes) (version 2) | ecosystem: Environmental > Aquatic > Marine > Oceanic | place: Pacific Ocean | collected... | reverse complement strand
CGCCTCCAAGTCATCCAACTTTTCCTGAATCTTCCTGAGTTCGTACTCAATAGGCCGCGCATTCGGCCCCTGCATCCGCCTCGTCGGCTTGTACTCAACCGTCGGCATCAGGCCACCAATCCTGCTCCGCCTCCATCAACAATGCGCTTACAGAGGTAGCAATACCGGCTACCAGTTCCTCCATCGCGTCTACACGGTTGCACATTTCTTCCATCGCAACCAATCGTGTTTCTAGATCCCGAATGTCTTGCGAAACATCTTCCACTCGCGCATAAGCGTGCATGTCCATCGAATCTTCAATCGCTTCAACAGATTCCTCCAGACGGTCGATGCGGGCCACCGTGCGGGCAGACGACCAAGTGATAGTCCCAGCGATCACCGCCACAGACAAGATCAGGCCAACCGCTATGGTCGGGATCTTTACCTGTCGGATGTCGGTGGGAGTGTTCATTATTCAGCGGCGAACGCGTTACAAGCCAAGAGCCGCCGACAGTTCAGCGAGGTTCAATCCCGACTGAGCCAACTTCTCCTCCACCGTCCGCGTGTCTTCGGGGCCAGCAACATGGGTATTGACGGCTGCTTCGAGATCGGCGTCAGATACACCGTCCAGTGACACGATCTCACAGGTATCGCCCACAGTGGTGCAATGGAGTCCACCGCCACCAGTTTCCTCGTCCAACTGGGCGAGGTTGACCGTCTTTGTCGTCGTCACGCTCATAGCGCAATCACCACCATTCTGGGGCGCACGGAGTCGCCGTAGATGTTTGTCGTTCCTGCGCTACACTTGAACTGCCAATCAATGTTGTACGCCGTACTGGCCGTCAACCCTGTGATGACAGTGAGGGCCGTACATCCTCCGATAGTCCAGTAGGAGTTGTCCTGTAGGCGGATGTCGTAGTTGGTGCCCGCCGACGTATTCGCCTGCCATACCGTCTGACCGCCAGTGTTACCAGCGTAAGCGGCCAACAGACATGCGATGGCCGTGCAATCCTCGGGCGTCGTAATCGCCACCCGTGCGTTCGTTGTATGTACGTCAACAAACGAAGTCGAAGTTGTCGAGTAGTTACCGGCGCTGGTGTCAACCTTGTATCCAAGAACTGGCGACGACGAGGCTTCATTCCAGTTGGAAACTGGTTGACTTACGAAGTATCGCAGAGCGTTAGACATCAGGCAGTAATCCTGTTCACATACCCGTTGATGTTGATGACATTTGCCGTCGCAGCAAACGCCTTCACAACCAAACTGTTCTGTAGCAACAGCCCCGGAACTATCAGCACCCAGCCAGCCTCAGCACCAATCGTTATTTCAGTGAGGCGCTGGTCGTCGCTGGTCGCACCATATTCAATGGTGAGTTTGCGGTCAGTGGAATCCGTGTTGCAGGCATACAGCCAGATTTCATCCATGTCGGACGTACCACTCGTAGCGGTATGAATCGTGGTGCCCGCCGAGGAGTTGGCGGCTACCTTGATGTTCATGCCTGTCGTGCCGCCAGACAGCAGAACCTTTGAGTATGTTGCCATGTTGCTTTCCCTTAGTTGAAGAGTGAGTTGGACAAAATGTCACTAGCGTTGCCATCGCCCTGAAGGGAAACAGTTCCAGTAGCGTCGGGTAATGTGATAGTGCGGTCAGCGGTGGGATCGGTCACGTTCACAACCGTTTCGTACGCGTTTGCAGTCGCACCCTCAAACGTGATGACAGGATTCGACCCGTCAATCTTGATGCCAGCCGTAAAGGTCGCCAACTGCGAAACCGACAAAGTGCCCTGAACCGTAGTCAACTGCCCGGACGCCGACAGGTACGGCGTCCCAGTCGCCCACGACACCACGTCCGTAAAGTTGGCGTTCATCTGGGACGCCACAATCGACGTGCCTGCAGTAAACGAGTTAGTTACAGCCAAAGCCGCCATTATCGCAATCTCCTCGTCCTGTACATCGCTACAGCCGACGTAAGCCCCCATTTACCGCGGGCGCCCGTAGACGGCGTAACACTAAACCTCAAACTAATAGCCTTGGCTGTCCCAGCCGTAGGCCACCTGAAGAACTTGTAGATGTTGGAGGTGCCCAAAGCAGCCCACTCCGATACGTTCCAGACGCCATCGCCGGACCCGGAAGGATCAGAGTCCCACGACGCTGCCCCACCGGGGCCGGTAATCGACTGGGATTGAGAAACAGACTCCGTGGACAGGTCGTAATCCTTGAAAATCCCCATCCGTACCGTCAAGGTGTTGTCCGCCAACATAACCGTACGGGTCTTCCCCCACCGTTTCGTAAACGTGGGACGATTCCCCACGAACCATCCCGTCTGGTAGAAGGACTGGATTTCCTCCGCTGTTGCCGCACCATAGTCGTCTACATCGGCATCCACACTGACTTTCGCTACCCGTGTAAATGCTGCCGTGCCGTTCACGTCGGACGTGACAGCCAACCCAAAATGCTGCGCCCCCGACGGTCTGTAAGCCAACAGGCTGCGGGCATTGATGTCATACCGGGTCCACGCCCCCGTATCGCCCAAAGACGGGTCCCACATAAACGTGTTGCGTCGATTTGTCTGATCCGACCCGGCAAGGTTGTCGCCCGACTGGTAATCAACCGAAACCCACAGTTTCTCGTCAAACCACATCAGCGACGGTGCTGTGCCCAAAGTCAGGCTTCCGTCGTCCAACGCCGGTTTGACGCGCTCAAACACCCACGCTACCTGTTCGTACGCTATGAGAAACACGCCATCTTCGCCGTACCAAAAGAACACCCCCGCCGTACCAGCCACCGGGCTAGTACCTTCGCGGCACCCTGCCGTACGGGTGAGGTTGCGCACCTCAAACGAATCACGGCTGAACCCGTAAATGGCATACACGCTGTTCTGCTTGAATACCAGCAGCCGGTCAGCATCGGGGATAATGGCGGTTATGTAGTCACCGTCCTCGCCAATGTCAATATCTATGTAGTCGCTGGCTGTCCAGTTCTCGCCGTCGTTTACGGCTGAAAACCTCACACGGTTCTTGTGTGCCGTGCTTGACTCCAACGTGTAAGCAGCCCACACGAACTCAGCCCACGTTGCCACATAGCGGGCGCACGGAAAATGTCCGGCAGAGCCGTCTATGTCCGGGGTAAGCCGGGTGGCGTTGTTGGAACCCGCCCAACCCACAGCCGAATACGACGTATCGAACAACGACCCGTTCACAATGTACGTTGTGTCGTTGAATGTTACGGCCTGCGGGGGTTGCAAGCCGGTCATCGTGATGTTCCCCGCCGACGACGCAACCTGCGTAAAGTTCCCAGCCGCCCCTGTGGCATAGTGCAGCGTGCTGTTACCCCCGCTCGTAGCAGCCACCATAACCTGATTGTTTGACGCATCGGAGTGGTGGAACAAACTAAGAAGGTGACCTCCTAGAGCCGTACTGTTGATGACATCTACGGCATCCCGACGCGAAACGCCGCCACGCGGGTCCACATCCACGTTTAGCAACCCCGGAGATTCGTTCGCTGCGAGATTGAACTGGTCAGCGCGTAGATTCAACCCGCCGGTAAAATCGGCGCGTTCATCGTAGCGGTAGGCATCGCCCCCCTTGGCTACCCTGCGGTCTGCCTGCAGCGGCATCTACAACTCCCACGAATAGCGCAACCTGCCGGGAAGGTACGACTGTGACATCCACCGTGATGCCCTGATGCTGTTCAACACCAGCGGCTGTGGGGCAGGGGAGTCCTCAAAACGTGCCCGCAGATTGTCCAACTCTTGGATAAACTGCGAATAGTACTGTTGCCCCATGGCGGCGTCTTCCTGCTGCTGGTACGCACGGTAAAGTGCATACAGCGCCAGTACGTTGTCAAACGGCACCGGCAGGTCCGGTGTGTTCGCATCCGCAATCGCTGAACGATATACGGCGGTATTGCCCCCGAACTCCACTGGGTTACGGTACCCGCGAACAGATACTGTCTGGACTTCGGAAGGGGTCGGATACAACCGGATCGTCTGGTTGGTGACCGCCGCCGACGCACTCGTGCCGCTGTTCCACGACGACCAGTACCACGGTTTGCCCGTAGTGTTGGAATCTAACGGATACATGATGTCGGCAACGTCATAGCCGATGTATTCCAATACATGGTTGGTGGTCTTCATTGCCGCCACTTCACGCAAACCGACGTTCTTAGGTGCAGATCCTCCCGAAAAGGTTACACCGTCGTGTGCGAAACTAAGACTTGTCCCCACCTCCGCCAGCGTGTAGTCCTTCTGCGACGCAACTGTGTCAAACGTCACCGCCACCTCATAGAACGGCCACCGTTTCTCCGAATACACGATAATGTCGTATCCTTCACGGATAAACGTGTTCATCGTCGCATCGGAGATGTCGTTTGTCGTGATGTCCACCACGTTACGAACGTGGTCGCGCATGGCGCTCAGTTGCATGATGCAGCCTTACGCCGCGTGAAAGACGCAGGAATCAGTGTCACCAACCGGGCGCCCCTTGCAGGGGTCCCCGGCTTTCGTGGTGGCAACGCACACAGATGGTGTTGCCACGGGGGCAGCATGGGTGGGGGTGGGGTTTACGCGATGGATACGTCGGTCAGACCCAACAGGGTGACCTTCGGGTTTGAGCGTCTTATAGTTTCCCGCAGGTTCATTTGCGGGGCGCTGACCCTGTTTGTATGCGTATGCGAAACCTCTCGCCATGATGCCTCCCGTGGCAACTACCGCTGTTCAGGTGCTACTAGGCAGGCGTAATGCCGTACATGTAGCCCTGACGGGCACGGTTGCTCGTAGTCAACTCGCCGTAGCAGAGCAACTGCGAGAACACCGCATCCTGATTGGTGGGCCGCACGAACGGCGTTGGCTTGAACCAAACGTCGCTATGTGCAACCAACTGGACGTACTTGGTGTTGAGGAAGTACAACTTGCCTTCCCCCTCCAAGGTTCCATCAAACGTCATCGGGCAGCCCTTGAACAAGAGGTTCTGGAAGCCGCTGTCCGCCATATCAGTATCCGTGTAACGGATCTGATCGGTGAGCAGAGCCTCGTAAGCCTCGTACTGGTTCTGACCGGTGATGCAGATGGTCGGCTGGTCGTTACCAACCGAACAGTTGTTGTACAGGGTAGCCATCGCTGCGATGGTGATTGCACCGCCCTGATTGGTCACCGCTGAACGCCACCACGAGTTGTCACCATCGGTGGCATCAATGCCGCCGGGAGAACCCGTAGAACCAACCAAGGCGCTCAAACCGAGCATATCCTTGCTGCTGTTCCCGGTGCCGTTGCCGAAGAACATGGTGTTCATGTTCTCAATGATTGTTTCCTGCGTCTGGAAGATCTTGCCTTCCAGAAGATCAATGATCTGGGCTTCGCCGTTGTTCTTGGCTTCCTCCATACCATTGATTGTCACAGTGGCTGCGTACTGCTTCCAGTCGTACTCAGCCGCGCTAATGCCCGTCTGTGCCGTCGTGGAAATAGTGTCCGTACCGGAGTACGAACCAGCCGTTGAGTTGGTCCCGTAGATAACCGGGACGACGATCTTCGCACCACCCGAAATACGCCGAATCGTCTGACCGTTCGTCAACGCATAGAACAATGGCCGTGCGCTAAAGATGTTGTCAGTAAGTTTCGGGATGTAGTTCTTGAGGGTGGTAGACAGAATCTCGTCAAAGTTGCTGTTGCCAGCCGCCATAGTCTGTTACCTCTCTGTTGTCTACGAAGACAGGGAACGCTTAGCGTCCATGAACGCCTCTCGGATGCTGGAGACTGCTTTCACCGGTTCGGTCGTGGAACCGGCCTGCTTGGAACCCGAAGGTTCCACCACGCCAGCATCACGCTTTGCTCCGGTGCGCTCCTGTTCCTGTTCCAACTTGCTGGCTTTAGCGGCTACATCGTTGTACCGCATATGTGTCAATGCGGCTTCCAGATTGCCAATCTTGTGCGTCAGCGCGTGTTGGTACAGGGCGGGAGCGTCGAAATCTCCGTAAATCTCCTTGAGTTGATCTACCTGCTTCTCTACTTGTTGTCGTCGTTGTAACCGGTCCTGCTGCTCAAGGCGGGCCTCCAAGTTCGCTATCCGCTGTTCGCTGGGATCCGGTTCATCCCACGGGTCTACTAATCCCATAGATTCACCGGTTGTCCTCTCAACACCGAATGCGTTACCCAAAGCCTCCAGTGTTCCCGCTGGATCTGCTTCCAACGAGTTCACAATCGCCTCTGCTTGCTGTAACCGATCACGTTCGGATGCCAACTCCTGCGTCTTACGGGTGTAATCCGACTGGCGCTGGTATCCATCCCGAAGTTCGTCAAGACTGACCTGCTCTTCGACGCCATCCACCTTTACGGTGTAGCCGTCGCCAACAGGTTCCCCTAGAACCTCTACTGAAGAATCTGGGCTGTCCGCTAGAGCGGTTCCGTCAACATCTTCATTCATTATTCTGTTTTCTCCTTGGAGTCCTGAAGGTTGCTCCTATGTAGTAGGGACTGCTGTCCCACTTGCTTACGAGAACGGAAGGTCTACGTCCATCTGTCCTTGAATCTGTGCCAGCAACTCTGGCGGTACCCCGCCAGTCGGGGAGAACGCTCCCTCTGGTTGCCCCATCGGCATTCCCACCGGCATTCCCGGCGGCATCTGGCCCGCCCCGGGACCGGCACCCGGTGCGGCCCCTTCGGGGCCGACCGGCTGCTGGGGTTGCTGTTGCATCATAAACTTGTCCGGGTCTTTGATTCCGAAACCGTTCGACAGAACGTGCTTCGCCAACGCTTGCGGATCAATCACGGTGCCCACCAGTGGGGCCATAGCGTTCAGCAGCGATACCGCCTGCTGTTTCCGAATCGTGTCGTTGATCGGCTGCGTGGACCCCGCTTCCACACTGAAATCGTACTCGCCTGTAATGTCGTCCCGTGCGTACGGCACAAACAGGCTGCCACCCTTGTCGGCAACCTGAGCCATCTGTTCCCCAGTCATGAACTGTTGCATCAACTGGATTACCCGGCGACCGATTTGGGCGATAGCCAACTCTACAGTCGCCAACTTGTCCGCAGCCCTAGCGTTACCTGCGTCAGCGATAATGCTCGCTTCTGTTGCCGTTCTGCGAATCTCCGGCATCTGACCGCGCGCATACTCCGACACGCCAGAAACCGTGTTGATGTCAGCCTCCACGATCTCCGACATGTTGTAGATTTCCGGCGACAACGGCGTCTGCGGCATCGGAACAACCGTTTCCCCCAACGGCTTGTTCTCATCCACCACCGGCACCAACCGGCCATCAGTATCGGACTCCAGAGCCTCCCGGCCCTCTGGTCCGAACGACCGCTCGTGATACAGGTACTTGCGGGCGTAACGCTTTCGGGCGTTCATCATCTGGGAACGCGTCTTGTCCAACTCCTGCTGTAGAGACTCCAAAGCCTCCAAATCCCCCATGGGGTAGAAGTAGTCGGGAATGTCATAGTTGCGCATCATCACGAACGGCTGCCCGTACGCATACGGCATTGCAATCGGGTCAATCAAGAACTGGTCCCCCGACTGCGGCAACACGCTCAACGTGTTCTCCGTAATATCGTAGTATTCGTACACGACACACCGTTCCTCGGTGTCAAGGTACTCTTCCTGCTCCTGCCGGGTAGAAACGGAATACATCGAATACAACAGCGAATCCGCAGACAAGTTTTTGCGTGCCGACGCCTTGTAACGCCGATCAGTTCGCGCCGCCTCCAACGGTCGAACTATCCGCTGCGCAATCCACTTGGCATCCTCGATGCACGTCGCTTCCGGGTCAACAAGAATGTCGAACGGCGAAATGCGCTCCACGAACGGCTGGTCCTCCACCACCATCATCGCCGTCTGCGGGATGTTGGCGGCCATCTCGTCATCCGTCGGCAAACCCCCCGCCAATATCGGTTCCTCGGCGGCGAAAGCGTCGGCCTCCACCAAAGCCTCCTCCAGCATTTCGTCGCGTTCCGCATCGCTGAGCGTGCGCTCCTGCTCCAAGAACTGCCACCCGACCTTGACCCAACTGTGACCGAAGATCAAGAAATCCTTCACGGCACGCCGGAACGGCTTACGGAAGTCGTGGTGCCGCCACAGGTGGTTCACTACAGCCTCCACAAAGGCTGCGCGGTCCTGATTCTCCTCAGCGTTCGGTGTCACCACGATCTTGGGATGATTCACCGACACAGACGGAGCGATCACGTTGATCGTGCTGAAAGCCAGATTGACCGTAATCATGTCCTCGGGGGTAACAGCCCCACGGGGCCAATGCTTCCCACGGTACAGATCGGTCATGCGACGCCACAGGTTGTCGTAACCCATTTCGTCGCGCCACCGTGTAGCGGCGTCTATCCGACGCTTAGTGTCCTCAAACCGGTCAGATTTATTCTTGCGAGCCACTAGAAGTACGCCTTATCCGGCAGACGTTCGATGTTCCGCCCGTTCACTTTCGCTTCCTGCGCCGCCTTTTGGCCGCGTTCTTCCCGACTTAGATGCTGCTCGTCGGGAGGCAACTGGGATCGGTAGCCCCGACCAGTTGCGAACTTGACGCCAAGTAGTTTCTGACGCCGTTCCCATAGTTCATCCAACTCGGCGCAGGCCAACGGCCCACGCAGGTCCACGATGTATTCGCGGAACTCTGCGTAGGTCGCCTCCCGGGGGAGGATTGCCACGGTTACGGACGCTTGGTGTGCGGTGCAGCGTTGTGACCCTTCAGGTCCGGCTGTGGCTTCGACGGCTCAACCTGACCCGTCGTACCATGCTGGTTGTGAGGAGTCTGTCGCACCGTCACCTCGCCGTACCCGCCAGTCTGGGAAGCGTACTTCGGATCGGAGAACCGCTGCTCGGGTGAGTTGGGTGCCGCAGGCTCCCAAATCGGGTTAGCCACGACAGAACCACCACGCTCCATCTTGTTGTTCGTGCCCGAAGCGCCATCCACGGTACGGGTACCGTTGGTGTGCGAAACGAACTTGCCTGCTGCTGACATAAAACCTCCAAATAGTCTCTAAAGAGATAGATCAGACTGTCCCACGGACGTTATTTGCGCCGATAACGAACGGATTCGTGTCATCGTCCGTTTTTCCAGCGAGCCGCGCCCACCAGTCAATAGTCCAGTAATCGTCCACTTTTTGCGCAAACTCGGGCATAAACGCGTACTGGCGCATCTGATTAGCCAAAGCCAACGCCATCACACGGTCATCATGCGGCGAACCCGACATCGTTCCCCGCTCATTACGCGTATACGTCCTCAACTCGGCCAAAGTAAACCGGTCGTGGATAGTCAACTCGTCAGAACGCAACGCCATCCCCAAATCGTCGATCAACAACGGCTTCGTCGTACGAGTCGTCTTCCAACCAAACTCCTGCGACACCCTAGTAGTCGCCTGATTCAGGCTACGTTTCCGAAACAGGTTCGGATGCCCCAAATGCCGCAACTGGGTGATCGTCGTCAAACCGTGGTTGTTCGACTCCACGCACGCCAACGCATCGTTATACCACAACGACAGCCGGTACACCTCATTTGCCAACGTATCCGGCGGAATATGCCCGTGCCACACAGCAACCTGCTCCCCCGAACGCACATCCAACACCTGAACACACGAATAGTCGCCGTGTACCAACCCCTCGGCGGTATCTACCCCGACACAATACGGGCGTTTCGATACCGGTTCACGCCAAACTGTGAGCATCTTTACGGAACTCCACTGTACGGGGATACGGCTCCCACAAATAACCCATCTGACCCTCTTCGATCGTGCTATTCATCGCCTCCAACACGTCCAAGTCGAAAACCGGGTTACCAGACTTGATGAACGCCTCTTCAGGCGTCGTCGGATACTCCTGAGCCAACTGCCACGCCAACATCGACTCTTTCTTCGACTGATACCACGACTCATCCCGATCTTCTGTAGCAGACCACGGAAAAAACATGGGGGCGAACCTGTTCGTCCCCGTGGACGACCCCACCCACAGTTCGTGAAAGAAGTTTCCGCTTCCATTTGCCGTACTAAGACCAATGATTCGGCCTCCGACATCGGCCACCGGCTCAATGGATGCCCATGCTTCCTCCGGGTTTGGTAAGAATGCCCACTCATCAACTACAACCAGCGACGCAGACTCGCCACGGGCCGGATCCGACGCCGAAGGCATAGAAGTGATCTGAGAACCATTACTGAACGCCATCCTCTGCTGATGCTCCATCAGCGAATCGGGGCCACGAGCCACCAACCAGTCCGGCAAGTGCTTGAACCCGTACTTTGTCTTACGCAACAACAATACCGACTCGCGTTCCGTACGCGACAGGTCAATGATATTCTGATCGTCCCTGAAGAACGCCAACCAAAACTGGTGTGCCGCTACAAGCGTCGTCCAACCGATCTGACGAGCCTTCAGGGTCAGCGAATACCGGTTGTCGTCCCAATGCCGCAATGCCGACGATTGTGCGCCACGCAGGTTGAACAAGATCTTTCCCTGCGCCGGATGGGCGATATGCCAGTAGTTGCGCAGGAAGTAGGATTCGCTTTCGCAACAGTGTCGCCATTCGGCTTCCTGCTGGAGTTCGGTCAGACGGCTCATCCTGCAGGATGACCCGCAAGGAAATCTTCGTATGCCTCGGGGCTGTTCAAGATGATGGTAACTCCTTCAGGCGACGGCGACCGACCAAGATTCATGCTGATCGTCCCAATCAACGTACCAACCGCCACCAACAGGCCCGTCACAGCCACAACGAACTTAGTGATCCTGCCCATCTAGTCGAACAGACGGCTCATCAGTTACCCATACGGGGGAACGGGTATGTTTCACCCGGGCCACCGTACGTCTTGCGCAAATAATCCAGCAGGTCTTCCCTCGTCGGTGTTCTTGTCTGTCCAGCCTGAACCCTTTGCAAAGCGTCTGGGGTTCCTTGCCAGCCACCACCCCGCGTATTCGGACCCGGACGGGGACTGGGAGCCGCAGCGGTGGCGCCCGGATTCATCGGAATCGTAGGACGTTGACTGATGGCATGTGGGGTGGGTAACTTCGGAATCCCATACTGCTGGACCGTCGCCGTCTTATATGGCCCAGCGAAGAATGCATCACGTTCGTTGATATAGCGACCCAACCGGTTCGCCCCCGTTGCCTCGCCATACGTTGTCATCGCCAGCAACGCCAGCAACGCCAGATTACGGATCTCATCGCCTTGCTTTCTGCGCCTTTCAGCCTCTTCGCGTGTCTTTATGCCACGTCCTGTCGTGACGTACTCCCCCGACTTGAACGCCTCCAACAACAGGCGATCCCGTTCAGACTCCGGGTTGCGATCTTCAGTCATCATCTAGTCGAACAACGATTGTAACGTCCGACCCAAACCCCAAACCGTAAAGGCAACACACGCGAACAGGACGCAGATCGTCGCGCACATCACCCATTCCCTCACTGACACGACTCGCACGCCTCCGGGTCTTCCAAACCGCATTCCAAAGGTTCCTCATCTTGAAACGGATCATACACCTCCGTTGCTTCTACGGCAAACGCCGGTCCTAACACTACACGCTGGGTGACATCGGGCCAAGTCACTACCGGAACGCTCCAAGGCCGCTACCCATGCCGCGGAGCATTCCGCCGCCACCGAAACCGCCCAACGCCGCTGCGCCACCGCCAGCAGCAATCGCAAGCAACGCGTCCCGAATCGCCCGCTGCTGCACCAGATCGTCCAAATGATCCGGCGGTTGCGGTGCCAAACCCTCCTCCAACGTCCGACGTACCTTTGGCAGCCACTCCCTACCCAACGCAATCTGTTCAGGGGGCATCGCCCACGGCCCGGGAGGTTCAATCCCCGGCAAAGCCTGCTGACCCTCCATAGACATGATCGTCGGCAACTGCGGACCCCTGAGCGGGGCACCCGGCAACATCTGCGGCCCCACAGGAGAAACCGCCCGCGACTCCTCTACAGGCAAACGGGCATCATCGGCAACCAAATCCTCAGGGACTTCCACCTCATCCAAATCGGGACGCATAATGGCGTCCTCCACAAAATCACGCGCCTCATCACGAGCCACATCAGAATCCTTATCCGAAAGATGAGCGTCCTCCTCCATGGCCTTAGCAGTCTCATGCGCTTCAGCCACATCGTCCGTAAAATAATCGGCACCAGCCTGATACTCACCATCAATAAACAAACGAACCCGATACTCGCCATCCAACTCACTGATACGAGTATGAACGCCGTAACCGCCCCCGAACTTACCCGGGGCACCCCCCTGACCCAACCCCATCGTCTGCACCGGCTGCTCACGCACATCACGCAACGACACAGCACGATCAGGACGCCGCACACCCGACGGCAAATCCGGGCCAACCCGACGAACCCTAGCCAACGTCCTCAACCACCCTCAAATGCCGCACCTGAGCCTCCAACTCCTCAACCAACTCGTCATTAGACAACCCCGAAACCTCACGCTCATCCACCACAACCTTACGCTTCGGCGTAAACTTCTCCACATACTGCAAATACAACGAAGCAGCCTGCACCGACCCACCCACAGCCTGCTGATGCAACGAATCAATCACCGACTGCGTACGCTCAGGATGAATATTCAACTCCGCAGCACGACGATCCCACTCCTTAGCAAACCGCACATCACGCTTGATACGTCGCACCGAATCCTCATGACACCCACGCTCAGCCGCCCACTCACGCTGAGTTTTAGGATCCCTATCGGGACCCTTTAGGAACCATTCAAGGAGATCCTGCCACAGAGGCGGCATGATCCGCTCCCCTGATTCCTCATCCCATGTCCAGCCGTTGCCGCCACCGTTCGCAGGCACACGCACCTCCGCGCATAGTCGTTCACCTGTAGGGGCAACCTGTCCCACATGTTACAATCATGTTACGAACAGGGTTTCCGGTGGGACAACCCGCCCTTATACATGGGGGGAGGCCATGCCATGCCATGCGCTGCTACATCCCCGCCAAGCACACCCGGCGGACACCACGCACCGGCCCTCCATATCTACACATACATTGGCCGGAAGGGGGGCGGGGGGGCGTACTCCCCGGGCCTCGGGCTGCCGGGTGGGGAAGAAACTTGGTGACGCCACGCCTACAGCCGGGGCAGGCCGGGACCGGACCGCCACCATGGATTGGTAGGCGTGGGTGGCGTGGTGTCGTCATGTTTTTGGGCACAAGAATCCCCCACCCAACCCGGAGGCTAGGTGGGGGAAACTTGCTAGGCCGCCTTGGTCTTGGCGTTGGCCTTGGCGTTGGCGTTGGCCGCCTCGGCGGCGGCCTTGGCCTTGGCCTTGATGTCGTCGTTGGCCGTGATGACGTTGGCGCCCATGGTGATGAATGACCGGAACCCGGCCTCGTCAGCCCGGAGCCACTTGAGGAGGTCGGCCTTGGCCTTGGTCCGGGTCATCCCGTCGGCCTTGGCCTGTAGGACGCTTCCGGCCTTGGTGGCCGCCTTGGTGTCGTCGGCCGCCTTGGCCGCCGCCTTGATGGCGTCGGCCTTGGCCGTGGCCTTGGCCGCATCATCTGACGCCTTGACTTCCAAGGCTTCGCGGACCGTGGCTTTCAGTGAGGTCACGTTGTGGGTGACGGTCGCGTCTACATACCAGCGCCTCATATTTGGGGCGGCGGCTTGTAGGTCGTCCACGGTGACGATTCCGTAGGCCTTACCGATTCCTTGGAAGGCGTCGGCCGTGGTGGCCGTGTTGGCCGCCTTGACGTTGGCCTTGAGTAGGCAGGCGCCGAATAGGCCGCCCGCATTAAAGTCGGTATGGCCGTTCATCCCCGGAAACAGGGACGGGACCGGCTTGCCGTCGGCCAACTTGATCGACGGTTTGGTGATCCCGGGATTGGCAACGACATCCCCGGTACGGATACCGACGGCCACGATCGCGGCCGCATGCCACGGGATAGCGGCCGTCTTGGCGACAACCACTCCCATGGCCTTGGTCAAGGCCGACAGTGTGGCCTTGCATGATGCGACGGTGCGTGCGAACACGGCCGTCGTCTTGGTGGAGGACATATGCCCTCACCCCTTTCTGTTTTTGAGCGCCGCTCATTTTCTGCGCCGCTGTTGTAGACCCCGGGGGTTCCCGTGGCCATGTATTTAGAATACACCAGTATTTGGCAGTTTCGTTGTGGGTATGCCTGTATATGCGTATTATAAGGTATACGGTTTTCTGGTGCATTTGGGTGGGTCCATTTTTTGGTGTGCATGTGTGCGCCCGTACTGTCAATGGGGATGGGTCGCGAATATGCCCACATATTTTCGTTTCGACCCGCCGAATAGTGGCGTAATAGTGGCGTAAAAGTAGGCCCGATGTTGAGAGGGGTACTTGACAAAGACAGCAAAGTCGTGTAAAATCACTTGCGTGCAAGTGATTTGAGGCGTTCCCCGCGGGGGCGGGGGAAGTGAAGCGCCTAGCAGAAAATGAGCGCCGCTCATTTTAGAAAGGAGAAGGACAAGTGACACAAGTACAACAGATGAGGTGCGGGTGTGATGACTGCACGCAGGGTCGTCCTTGCTTACCAGTGTTCACACCCAAGCCCGTCGTCTACAGTCCGGTGATGTGCCGGTGCTGTGGGGGCAGGACGAGGGAGGTCAAGCCCACCGAGTTGAGGATGGGTACCGACTATCGGAATGGTCTGGGTGTGCCGCACACGCGGGTTACGTCGTTCCGGTTCCTGTGTGATGACTGCGAGGTGATCACATGGCGGAGGAACTCGTAACTTGGACCCGGGAGGACGGGTCGGAAAGTGATCCGTACCTGTACGGGATGACGGACTCGCATATGCGTGGTGTGCCGGTGTTGGTGCCACGCAGAAAGAGGGCGATGGCGCGGTGGCGTAGCGAGTCTACGCGGGTGCGTGGCCCTGTGTTTCCTGTGCGGGTGACGAATCCGCGCAAGGAGGTGCAGGAGATGGCGGAGGCGTTGGCCCGGTATGAAGAGGCCACGTTTGGGATGTGATGCCAAAATGAGCGCCGCTCATTTTGTTCAACAACAAAGGAGAGGAAGCAATGCCAAATCAGGTGAAGTGGGAGAGCGTGGACATGTCCACGTTCTGCGTCTACGAGCAGGAGGCGTATCGGCCTCCGGCTGTGACGGTCAACGAGAAGCCTTTGGATCGCAGCGACGGTGGTCGTTGGGGTGGGGAGGTGCGTGACTGATGAAGCAGGGACAGATCACGACAGAGCGCACGTTTGATGCGCTGGTGGATGCTGGGCTTGATCCTGCTGATCGTCGCCGGTTGGCGGATCAGGTGGACGCCGTGTGTGCGTACATCGACTCGCGGCCCGACATCTATGGCGGTCCTGTGGATCGTTCTGATTGGTGGGGACTGCATAGCGATGTGTGGCATGTGATGGAATCCATTTGGGCGGTACAACAAATCCTGAAGGAGCAAGGCTGATGAAGATTCCAAAGCGGGAGTTGATGCCCGGTGAGCGTCGCAATGAAATCTGGCGGGAGGGATGGGCTTCGCTGATAGAGGGTCTGATCGTCGTGTTCAGCGGGGGTTTTCTCAACAACTACTTGGCGTCCCGGTCGGCATTGAAATGGCTCAAGGTCGGGATAGCGAGAGAAAGAGAGGAGCAAGGCTGATGCGGGGCTTTACTGACATGGAGCAGATCCTGTTTACCCGGGTGGAGGACTGCCCGAACAACTACACCGGGGCGTGCGCCATAGCGCACACCTGCGTGGACTATTTCAAGGATGACGATGGCGTTGTCCGAACAAAGAAGAAGGAGGTGGGAGATGAGCACGAAGCGTAAGAGCAACAGGTTCTGCAAGAAGAACTTGTGGGCAAACAAGCGAGTAACCCCCAAACGATAAAGGATGGTGGTTCCGATGTTCTGGACTAGATTGGTTCAGATAGTTTTCCTCACGGGAGCAACGTGGGGGATAGCAGTCGCAGCACAGATGCTGTGGCGTGACATGAAGGGAAAAGACAATGACTGTACATGACCTGTTTGAGTTGAGGGCGTTGACCCCTGAGCAGGAATACGACAATGAGTTGCGCTGGGAGGCGTTGATGGCGCAGGCACCGGGCGATACGCGTCCCGAATGGTTGGACGCGTGGTTGTCGCCTGTGATCCTGACGCCGGAGATACTGGACATCCTTGGGGATGGCGCGTTGGAGTGCGAGTTTCAGGAAGGACTGCCCGTTTACCGGGTGGCATAACCAAAGGAGAATGCAATGACTATCAGAAACAAGACGCTGTTCTTTGAGATTGCGGACGTGATGGAGTTCACGCCGTGGAGGTATGACCAGCAGACGTGGGGCAAGTTCAAGCCCGATGAGGGCGCTATGGAGGCGTTTGAGCGCCTCTGGGATTACCGGACCGACGATACGGAGGATTACGGCTGGACAAAGGTGGAGGAATGTGGCACCGCTTTGTGTCTGGCGGGTCATGCCGCATTGTTGACCGGTTGGTTCCCAACCAAGGGTATTCTCTACGAAGGGCGGGAACAGGCGTCGTGGGTGCACGTCGCCAAGAAGCCGGACCAACTCTATGTGACGGGCGAGGATGTGTCCAACGTCGCGAAAGATGAGTTGGGTATTACGGAGAGTGAGGCGACCTTCCTATTTGCTGGCGGGCAAAGGTGGACGGCGGATGACATCCGTGCGTTTGGCCGTGGCGAGCCGATCCTGAAGCATCTGGATGAGAGCGACGTGCGTGATGATGAAGTCTGATTCACCGCACACGACGCGATGCTTTGACCGTATCGCTGACGAGTTGTTCAAGATGGTTGTGGATGAGGAGGATGCTGCGCTGCGGCAAGGCATGGACACCACCTTGGATCACACCATCAACTGGAACCGGATGCGTGTACTCAAGTCTGTAGGAGCGAGGCTTGGGGAGATTGGAGATGAGTTTCTGAACAACTTTGACAAGGAGGAGTGGATGTGCAAGATAGGTGTGTACGAGTGAATAGGGAGGAAAGCAAATGAGATGGGAGCCTAAACCCGACTGGTGCCACTGGCATGGCTGCGAGAATCTTTACGTTGCAGGTACGGGCGACTACAACGAGGGTCACTGGGAGTGTGGACGCGATGACTGTCAGGAAAGGAGATATAATGACTCAGAATGATGCAGAGTTTGATAGCGCACTAGGTGCGTGGGAGGACAACCAGTTGAATGCCCATTTGACGAAGGAGGAGGAATGGGACTTCGCCTACGATGAGGCGTGGGATGCTGTTTGGGAGTTGGAACTGACTCAACTGCACGAGATGGCACCCCCGACCTTAGTGAGGGAAATGGAAACGGTGGCGGAGAAGATGGCGAGTCACATTGCGCACCTGATATTGGAAGGGAGATGGGAGAATGGCTAGAATCATTGAAGTGTCTGACCCGATTGACATTGTGGAACTGACCAAGAGAATGATGTGCATTTACGAGCATGGCATGGATGAGAATGGTCAGATTATCCTCTACACCAACTGTCAGGAGTTTGACCAGAAAGTGTTTGACGCCGATGGCAAGATGCGCGGAATGGCTTTCGGAATAAGGGAAATGGAATGGGAGGAAATGTGACAACAGTTGCCTATACGACTTGCACTTACTGCGAGAGCGTCGTCCGCAGGGAGCGGGCTGGCGTCTATGTGGACTCAACCGGTGGCGACTGCTGCTGGCATGAGGACAATGAGAATAAACCACACACACCATACTGGTACAAGGAGGAAATGGAATGAACGTGCCAACTATAGAACACCCGACGGATCGACCGAACTTTACGGTCGTGACGCTTGACGGAGGGGGGAACCGCGAGTTGTGGCTGGCGTTCAGTTACGAGACTTGCGTAGGGTTCATGCGCCCGATGTGGGACAAGTGGATCGTGCGTCAGAACGAGTGGGGTCCAACCACCGGGAAGCACATGAACCTGCTGAACGACAACCCCAAGGACCGGTGGAACAGGAAGGAGTTTGAGTGGATGCTCACTGGAATGGTAGATGGATCACTAGCGATGGAGGAAAACGATGACGACAACGAGTGACAAGTTTGAGTGGGAGTATCTGGTGCGCATCAACGTAGCCGGGTACGTTGTCCTGCCCGTGTGGGCCGACGATAAGGAGGACGCAAAGGAGCGGGCGTTCGATGAGGTGGATGCCCTGTTGCCAGCGTGGTGTCACGTTGAGGTGGAGCAGGTCGTGAAGGCTGATCCGCCGTCGATGCGGTTCCTTCTGCGCAACATAGAGCGCACGGAGGGAGATGACGAGTGAACGAGATACATATAGGCCAAAGAACAATGCTCAACTCAACGGCGCGGTGTCCTGAATGTTTCAGAGTGTTTGATTTGATGGATGAAGTGGATGCTCAGGAGTTCTATTACGGACACGACTGTGAGGAGTGACGAATGAACTACTATGTGGTGGAAGTGAGCCATTCATGGAACGCCATATTTGAGGCTGAGAGTCACAATGAGGCCAAGGAGCAGGCGCTCGCTATGGACGCGGAGATTCCCTGCGACGAGATGGGGATTGACGTGACCGTGGAGGTGGCTGATGAACGGTCATAGTTTCGCTGCAACACACGACAACGAACGTGTGGAATGCACATGGTGTCTTGCCTCACCGCTCAGTGCGGAAGGGCAAGCGGAATGCCCCGAGATTCTCTACAGAGAAGCACGGGACAGGTTGCAGGCCAGCAGGTCTGCTAAAGTCCACGTTGTCCACGAGGATGATGTGGAACTGGATAGGATGGCCGAAGATTTCGGTCACGACAACAAGGAGGAACAGCAATAATGGAAATCAACGGAAAGGTAGATTCAACGGAACTAGAGTTCACTGTAGAGGTGGACACGGACGAGATATGGCGTGAGATTGAAGACTCCGTAAACGATGCCGCTTACGAGGCTGCCCGTGAAGCAGCGCAGGAAGAAATGGATAATCGCAGCAGCGACGTGGACTTCGCTGAGGGTGCGTCGCAACTGTTGAACGATTACAGCCCCGGTACGGGATGCCAACTGGCCCGCGACTTTGAGACAGCGGTTCAGGGTGCGGTAGCAGTAAACGACTGGTTGACCAACCAGATCGGGGAGCATCAGCAGTTGTCTGGTTTGACGGAGGATGCGGTGCGTGACATCGTGCGCACCGAGATCCGGCATTTCTTGGCTGATGCCTCAACTGCGGTACGGGAACGGCAGAATGCTGGATTTACCGTCTGAGATCAAGTAGAGTAAACACAACAAAGGAGAAAAATATGGAAACATTTGACACACACACGGGGCACAACTTCCTCACCAAGGACAAGGCGGAGCATCCGATGGATGCCCACGTTGTCATGGAGGAGGCTGGTGCCCTGTTCGACGTGGCGTTTCCCGCCTCCGGCTTTGAGGACTTTGCCGGAGGAATCCGGGTGCCTACGACCAAGGAAGGCGTGAACGCTGGCGCACCCTTGCACAAGTATGTGCTGCGCACCGACACGATGGACGTGTTGGGGTTGCACTCGTACAAGTATGCGGAGACTGAGGGGTACCGTTACATCGCTGATATGGCGGAGGAACTGTTCCCGCAGAAGACCACATCATGCACGGTGTTTGGTGTAGGAGAGAAGATTGCGGTAACGCAGGAACTCGTCGCACCTGTGGACTTGGGGGAGGGTGATTTCATTCAACCCCAGATCTGTTGGATCACCTCGTACAACGGGGTGTGGGCTACGTCAGTCTACGATCTGACGGAACGGCTGTTCTGTCAGAACCAGTTGATTGGTAAGCCTCTGGTGAAGGTGAAGCACACCAAGAACCATGACAGTCTGTTGGAGATGCGGGTCCGTATCCTTGAGGGGTCGATTGCTAGGGCTGAGGCTCTGGCGAGTATGGCCCGGGTTCTCAAGGATCAGGAGTACACGGACGAGCAGTTCAGGGGGCTGGTTCTGCAGGTGATGCCTTCGACGGAGGACATGACTGACCGTCAGCACAACAACTTGTCAACCAAGCGGCAGTACTGCCATACGGCGTGGTCCCGCGAGAGGCAAGAGTTTGGTGCCGGTAACCGTTGGATGGCGTACAACGCCATTCAGGGTGCTGAGCAGCACAGGATCAATGGCCGTGCCAAGGGCGGATTGTATGATCCGATGAAGGCGATGGAGAAGGCTATTGATAGCAAGACTCCGTTGGCAGAGCAGGCAATTGCCCTGCTGACGGCTTAAACCAAATAAGAAAAGGAGAAACAATCCATGTATGTATGGACACGCAAGGAAATAGCGGAAGCATTCGGGGTATCGTTGGCTACCCCAACCTGTTGGATCCGCAACTGGGGTCCCGAAACGGAACACCCGTTTCCCGAGCCGATAGCGCGACTACACAAACTGCCGCAGCCTTCGGGCCGACCGCAGTTGGTGTTTGATCCGGGTGCGGTGCAGGTGTGGTGGGCCGGCCTACCGGAGGCCAAGCATCGGAGGATGTCGCAGGCTCAGACTGGGGTGAAGCGGCCACGCAAGGGGGCGCAACCAGTCGGCCTATCAGTATCCATCCAAGAACTGGAGGATTCCACAGCGTCACTGGTAGCCACCCTGAAGGAGTTGGAGGCCAAACGACTGGGGGTACATCGTGGCTGAACAGCCCCGCGTGGGAGAAATGATCGTCTACAGGACGTTCTCAGGAATGTGGCGCTCCGTGAGGGTGACTGCTGTATATGAGACTGTCAAGAACGGTCAACCCGGTTTCGATGGGGTGGATCGTGACGGCAACTCGTTCTGGGGTTACAACGATCAAATAATCCCCGAAGAGGATGCGTACGCTTGGATCGTGAAGGCGAACGTGCCGTGACGTGGAAGACGATCAAGACTCAGTGTCGCGGTTGCCCGAGAATAACTCGTACAAACGTAGACGAGATGAAACTGGAGATGTTCATGCAGCGTCTGAAGCCAGTACAAACCTTGTTTCCCAAGCATAACGCCGACGAACGCGAGGCAATCATGGGTCATCGTAGCGGCTACTATCTGTGTCCGATATGCTGGCCCGAAGACGAGGAGGACGAATGAGCATAACACCGGTGGGTCCCGACTGGACCTTTACACGCAAACAACTGCTCGCCCTGCGCAACGCTGAAGCACAACGGCTGCGCGAAGAGTGGGCAGAGAAAGAGAAGAACGATGATGATAAGTCTGAGTAATGGGGCTGTACCCCTAGTATGGCATGTTGCCGAAGGCTACGACGACGGGCTACGACCGTTTATCGGCCGGGTGCTGGCCTACCTGAGACACAACGAACTACACCCCTACGTCGTCTGGAGCATGGCTTCGGACGACGGGGCGTCGTTTGACTGCGAATCAGGCGACTACTGTGATACCATAGGACAAGCCGAAGAGATCTTTGCCCGCAGGGCACAGACCGTTCCCCGCAGGAGCGGAGTAACCAACCAAGGAGAAAACAGCAATGGCTAAGATACTGGAAGTACTACCCCCCCAGATCCGCAAAGGTCGGGAGGAGCAGTACCCGTGGGCTGACTGGTTCGACGGTCAGGCACGGCTACTGGAAAATGGCATCGACTATGATGCCGAGACTATTAGCATGAAGTCTTGCGCCTACGCTGCCGCACGGCGGCACGGCGTGAAGATTGCATTGCGCACAGTCGGCAACGATCTGGCCCTACAGGCTCTGTAGACCGGATCTAGCACAGGTCGTGGGGGGTCGGGGAGTTCCTCCTTTCACCCCGGCCCCCCACACACTGAGAGGAGACAAATGGCAAGTAACGAACAGTTAGAACAGGAAATAGCCGATCTGAAAGTCGCCGTTCAGGGGATGTTCGGAATGCTCAAACATCTCACCGTCGAAATCGGTGATTTCTCACATACTTTGTCCGAAGTTGGTTCCCAGTTTATGACAAGAATGGGTTTCATTTGGGAGTCTTTAGGGGGCAAAGTTGTTGAGGAAAACGAACCGGATTCCGACAAAGAACCCGACGAAGAACCCGGGGCCGAAGTAATCCCGCTCAGACCCCGTGACAGCGAGGAGCCTGCCGACGCCTGACCGGCTGTAGCAGCCCATGGCATGGCATGGAGTGTTTTGGCTAGTACATGCCATGTCATGCCATGGGGGGGTCCACCACCCGTATCCACCGACATGCTAGGATCGAATCATGCAACCAACCGATGACCGAATCGTTCTCCGCCAATCATGGCTGGGGGAACTGTCAATGTGTCCCGAAAGGGCACGCCAGTCCATGCTGGGAATCTCCCAAGACACCCAGTCCACGTCCACCATGCTGGGGACCGCCGTCCACTACGGCATCGAACAATGCCTGATCGAAGTGATGGAAACCGGGAAGCCTCTGACAAAGGCTAAGACCGTTTCGACGGCAACGAAATACTGGGACGACCACCGTGACGAGATCGTCCGCTGGAACCACAAGGAAGACGAGCCGGTAGAAATCATCAAGGCCAACGCTGGCGTGTGGTGGGACGAAGTACGAGAGAACGTGCGCCCTACAGCCGTGGAGTGGACGTTCGAGTTGCCGTTGGTGGTGGATCACAAGCCGGAGATCTGGCTCAAGGGAACCATCGACTGCGTGCAGGAGTTCCCGCAACCGATCTTGGATTGGAAGAACCCGGGACGCAAGCCATCCTCTGAGTGGGAGAAGAAGCGTTGGTCGGTGCAGGCTGCAGCGTACACTTGGGCGGTCGCAACGCAGGCCGACAACGGGCTGACCGAGCCGTTGGGATTCCAGTTCGTGCATCTCGTCAAAGGAACGGTGCACACAACTCTCGTAGATTTCGGACCTGCGGAGTGGGCCAGTCTGGTTGCGCTGGCTCGCTCTGCGGGCACACTCATTGCCGCTGACCTACCAGTGTGGCCGCTCAACATGACCGGCTGGCATTGCGCACCCAAATGGTGCGGGGCATGGTCTACATGCCGCGGTAGGTTTGCGGGACCAGATCCATGGAACCAACTATAGAAAGGTAGACCCATGGCAGCAGCAACAACAGCAAAGAAAGCAGAGAACAGCATTACGGTATTCCGTAGGCAGGTCATTCAGACGGGGAGTTACGAACCCGCTGAGGCGTCCTGTTCGGTGACAATCACCGTGGATACCGACACGTCGGAAGAGGAGGTTGCGGACCTGATTACCCGTTGGGGGTCGGTGCTGGAACTGTCCAACTACGAGGCGTTGGGAGTCGGCTACGAGATAGCGGAGGATGGCACCGTAGCGATGCTTGAGAAAAGCATTCCCGGGGCTAGTGCGAGTGGACCCCCAGCCGTGGCCCCGGCCCCGGCTGCATCCCCGGCCCCTGCCGGTGGCGGAGGCGGAAGCCTTGAGGAAATCTGGCGCAACCTGATGGACAACAAGTCCGACTGGTGGGATCCGAACTGGTCAAAGAAGATGGACCCCAACTCCAACTTCAACAAGAAGGGGCCGGACTACAAGCGCCGGTCTGACGGCAAGGGACTGTGGTTGACGAAGCAGGACGGCTCCGTGCTGGTCCCCGGCTGGTTCGTCTGCCCGTTCACGGGTAAGACCGCAGCCGATCTAGCGTCCATCGGGGCACAGATCCGGGCCTGACAATGGCCGACATCCTCACAGAGGATGAGGTGGCACGTCGCCTCGCCGCAGCCCAAACCGATGGGGCTGACGGCGGGGCGGCAGGCCGTCCTCCGCAACCAAACAGGTGGTCGCTGACCACCACAGTCGTAGACAACCTGATCGGGTTCATCCGCAACCCGGCAGAACGGTGGTATCTAGGGTTCCCAGAGATCGACCTAGCGACCCGTGGCATCGGCAAGGGTGAAGTGTTGATGGTGGTGGGGCGATCCCACACCGGCAAGTCCCAGATGCTGTTGAACAGCATGGTCACCAATCTGGTGAACGACCCGTCAGCACACGTCGTGATCTTCTCCATGGACGAACCGCGTGAACTCGTGGCAATGAAGATCTTCTGTCTGCTGCAGGGACGCTCGTCCACCGATGTAGAGGAATCAATCAAGGCGGGCGATGAGGTCACGTTGCAGGCTCTGCGTGACACAGCCAAGGACGAGATGTCCCGCGTCGCCATCGTGGACGAGTCGCTCACGTTGGACATGATGGCCGAAACAATGGACGAGGTGCGGGAATGGTGGGGGTGCAACCCGTCGTTCTGCATGATCGACTATCTGGAACTGCTGCCGGGTGGCGAGTCCGACGCCACGGGTGTGACCTCAAAGGCTCAAGCGGTGAAGCGTTGGGCCAAGACGCAGCGGGTACCCATCGGGCTGGTGCATCAGGCTGGGCGTGGTGCATCTTCCCCCGGGTACTCTGCCGGTATCTATGCCGGAAGGTACGGTGGCGAACAGGAAGCGATCTTCGTCATTGAGGTGTACCGGAAGAAGGACCGGCAAACCCTGTCGGACTGGGAGCAGCGGTACCACGAGAACAGCATCAACCTGAATGTGTGCAAGAACAAGCGTACGGCACGGATGGTGGATCAGACGTACTATCTGGACCCGGCGTGCGGGCACATTCATCCGTACTGGGAGGAGTTGATTCCCGGTGGGGGAGGGTAGGTCCATGTGCTGGAAGTACGACAAGCGTGGCGTCCCCCACCTGAAAGACCACAAGTGGGTGAAGGTCGAAACACCCGACCAGTGGGAATGGGAGGAGTGTCGTGGATGCGGCCAGCACCGTAGACAGGGATGAGGTAGCCAACGACTTCGCCCTGCTGTTTCGTGGCGGCAAGGTGGCGTTGGACTCCGATGGCGAGTTCCGACCGTGGACGACAGACTCCGGTGGCTTCCAACCGGCAGACGGCAAGGACTGGCTGTCCATAGCGTACGACCACCTGTGGGCAGGGCCGTCGGTGGGTGTGTACCCGCTGGTGCCGCACGACGACGAGTTCCATGTCTACTGGGGTTGTGTGGACTGGGACACGGGTCGGCAGGAGTCCTTGGTTCACGCACGCAACGTGCGGACGGCTCTGGAACAACTGGGCGTTACCGGGTGGGTGGAACGGTCGCGGTCCAAGGGGTTCCACCTGTGGGTGTTCTTCGACGATGCGGTCCCCGCTGTAGCAGCGCGGCGCGGGTTGATCGCTGTGTGCGATCTCGTTGATGCCCCCACCACCGAAGTAAATCCTAAACAAGTTGAACTGAGTGGACGTGGATGGGGAAACGGGGTTCGCCTCCCGTACGGACACTTGAGAGAGCGCGGCGGCGCCAACGAGATCATGAACCCCGACGCCACCATCAGCATCGTGCCTGTAACCCACTTCGTACCCCAAGCAATGGAAACCCGCGTCACCAGCGACGACTGGAAGGCCGTCACAGCCCTGTGGAAGCCCCCTGAGCCTCCCCACAGGGTCGTCATGGGTCCTACCCCCTCTACGGGTCCTCTGGAGGGCTTAGCGGCCTTCCTGCGGCGTCTGGGTCCCGAACCCACAGCCCACAAACCCACCGGTGACCGATCCATCGCCATGTGGAAACTAGCGTGCGCAATGACACGCCAAGGATACAGCCGACAGACTATGCTGCGGGAACTACGGGCAGCCGACATCGAATGGGGACGCAAGTTCGCCAACCGGCAGGACTGCACGGAACAACTAGAAAAAATACTAGACAACGCCTACAAGGACGTGCACCAGTGACCGACTCCTACACCGTCGTCGTAGAACGGCGACCCAAAGTCAAAGCACGCCCCCGGCACACCAAAGGCGGCAAAGTCTTCACCCCAGCCAGCACCCTCCAAGAAGAAGACTACGTTGCGCAGGCATGGAAGGACCAAGTGGGTGAAAAAATATCTGGCTCAATCGAAGTATCCATCGTCTACTCGCCCGACGCCACCATCCTGCACGTCACCACGTCACCACACGACGCAAAGACCCTACGCGGCGACTTGGACAACTACGTCAAACTGACGTTGGATGCGTTGAACGAGGTGGCTTGGGATGACGACGGTCAGGTCGTCCGCATCCACGCATCCAAGGTAGACCGCCCAGAGTCGTGATACACCACGCTGTCACGCCCAACATGAAGCAAGAGGCCGAACAGATGGCCGACGAAATGGGCAAGTTGAACAACTCCATACGGCAGGGCGACGGCAACGTCTACGGGTTCATAGGCGAACTCGTGTTTGCCGAACTCACCGGAGCGAACCAGAACAACACATACGACTGGGACGTGGAAATGCCAGACGGCCACACCGTCGATGTCAAAAGCAAATGCGTTACGTCACCGCCCAAGCCGCACTACGAATGCTCCGTGGCATCCATAGGAACCAACCAGAACTGCGACTACTACGCCTTCATGCGGGTCCTCAAGGACTGCACCGAAGCGTGGTACCTCGGAGTGATGGGCAAGAAGGAGTTCCTGCGCCACTCCACGTTCATGGAAGCAGGCGTATGGAAGGACCCGTCCAACGGATGGACGCCAACCATCGACTGTTACAACATCCCCATCAGCGACCTGCACTTGGACGAAGACAACCCAGAAAACCTCCCGCCGCTATCCCGGTAGGGTATACTCTGATGCGTGGCAACACGACGAGAATACCCCACCGACCCCAACGACTGGTCCATAGGACCCAACGCAACGTCGCTGCCGCTGGCAACGACCCGGCCCCTGACAGAAATAGAAGCACTAATGGGGTTGGCTCCCCACGAAGAGTCCTCCGTCCCATCCCTACTGGAGACAATAGCCCTCAAAGAAGCCGTAGGAGAAGCCATAGACGCGTTGGAACCAGAAGACAGGTGGATAATCAACGCCCTGTTCGTTGAACACCTGTCGCTACGGACAGCAGGGAAGATACTGGGGATCCCTAAAACTTCGCTGGCGCGCAGACGCGACTACATCAGGAGACAGTTGATGGCGAACCTGTCGGAGTCCCCCGCCGTGGTGCAATGGCTCAGAGAGGGACTAGGACTCCGTGCCCTCCATGCATTGCCGGAGCAACCCCATGAATGAGGCGGTCCATACGGCGAACGCACGCTGCGCATCCTCCACACCGTCCATGCCAGCGTAGAACGCCGCCAACAAGTGTTCGGCCTCTTCGGGGTCGAACACCAGCAAGACCCCCAGCAGGCCGTCCGGCGACCACTTGGCGTGAATGCCGTCATGGGTGTCGAACAAATGGGCTGTCTCCTGCAGTTCAGCGTAGATCTCCTCCTCCACATACGCGTGTTCCGTGCTGAACAGCGCCCATTTGGCGTCTAGGTCTTCCACGTTACCCGGCTACCTTCTCCCGGGCGTAGGTCTTCACGACGCTGAGGGTCGCAGCAACCGCTGCAGCCGCCGCTGTCTTGGCTGAGGCCAGATCACTGACAACAAATACTGCTAGGAAAGCCTGCGCGAAAGTCCACGCAGCCCGCTCAATCATGTCGCTCACTTCTTCTTCCCCTTGTTTGACCGTTTGGAATAGTCGTAGGCAATGGCGGCAGCCTGATCGCGGGGATACCCCTCACCAATCAGAGTGCCGATGTTCTGCGCAATGGCGTTCTGGCTTTTACCGCGCTTCAACGGCACGGCTAGTACCGTGGCCGACGCGGCTTCTTTGGCGCCACCTCAATCACGCAGCGCCTTGCGGGCGCCACTCTTCGATGGCGAACCGACATGGCCGATACCGCCGCCCGTCTTCACGCCAGTAACCAGCACCTGACCGGCCTGTACCTTCTTGGGTGTTGAACCATCTCTCATGATGTCCTACTTTCCGAACGGGCGACCGCCATGAGCGGCGTTCCCCAGATTCGTTCCCCGCAGATACGCTGCGGCCTTCTTGGCCTTCTGACTCATGTCCCACATGTTGAACGAGGACGACGAATCGTAGAGTTGCTCGTCCTGAGAACCAAATGTGTCCTCAAACGAACCGTAACCTTTACCCTTTGGCATAGTGTTTCCTTTACCTTATGAACAGGGCGCCGAACGTGTCACCGTCCACCACCCCACTGACCTTCAAGAAACCCTGCGTTTCCTGAAACTGTTTGACCGCCTTCTTTGTGCGGCGACCAAAGATCCCATCCGCAGGACCCGGATCAAACCCCCTGTCACCCAAACGGGCCTGCACCAGACGCACCGGCTCACCGCGCCGCATCAACGGCCACCGCCGCCCCAACGGCCGCTGGCGGACCTGCTCCTGCAAGTCGTGAAAGTACCGGACGATGCCAACCCAGTCGGTGTCCGACGGCTTGATCGCAGCAGCCATACCACCCTCAACCCACTCGCCCAACCAGTGGCCCGGACAAGTCGTAGATCCCTTCCGACGATGGGTGGACACCCACAGTGTCCCGCCGAACCGGGTCTGTGCTTCCCGTATCAGCGTCTGGAACGACTCAAGAACCTGTTCTCTAGGCTCCACATCGCCATGCCCCGTGAAACAGACGGAGATGGACTTGGCGTTCCACCCTTTGGTGGCTGCGCCACGCGCTTCCCATCCCCTGCCCTCAAAGATCGTCCCCGTTTCATCGACCAGCCAGTTGTATGCGATCCCGTCCCACCCCTTGGCGAGATGGTGACGCTCAAAGGCGTGGACAGCCGTCGTGCCAGAGGGTCCGTTCTCTACACCAGAATGATGCACGACGACGCCCTTGACCCGGCGATGCCTGATCCGGCTGAAGCCCTTGCCGCCCGGGGGAGGCGTGGCCCCCCACTGTTGGCGGGAAATATAGTTCATACCCATAGGTTAGTTTGTCCCGTCACCGCGTTCTGCTAATAATGTCCATGCGGTCGTTCCGCTGGGTCAACCGGTCGTACCGTTGGCTTGTCAGCCAGTTCGACTGAACCTCCGGCGTGTTGAAGTTAGCAGACATGCCGAACATGGTACTCAACAGCGAGCGGGTGAGGTTGCGTTGGTACTTGGGTTCGTTCGGAAAGATGCGCCGTATGAGGCCGATGGTCGGCAAAGCGTTCGTTATCAGGTAGATGTGATGGTCACGCATCTTCCACTCGCCGCTCGGGGAGCGCACCGCAACCCCGGACATCGACAATGCGTCCATCACGAACGGCACACCAGAGATGGCGGCAGGAGCCTTCTGGTAGCGGCCACTGAACGGGATCCCGTTGAACACCTGCTTCCCGAACGCCACCTCCAACGGTGCCTTCAGGATCGGTGAGGCGCCGGACAGCAGGGTCGTCGTCGCTTTCTTCCAGCCGCCCCGCTGGAACGGGTCGTACCGCCCCAAGTCTTGGAACGGAATGTCCGGCGCCGTATAGACGGTGCCGCCCTTGGCGGCAAATGGCAGGCGCACACCGAACGGCTCCAAGAAATAGTCCGGCACAACCCCCTCGCTTTCAGTCCCCAACTCAAGGCTCCGCTTAGCGGACAGCAACTTGTTGTACTTGGATGGGTGCTTCATGATCTGCTGCAACTGGTACGGCACGTTCTTCCGCGTCCAAGTGTAGAACGGGAAGATGGATTTCATCCACTGGCGCTCAAACTGGGTCAACTCGTCGTAGTCGAACTGCGACTTGGCGATACGGGCGAGCGCATCATCCACAGATCCGCCGTACCGCAACGTGTCCATTCCCACACCCAGCCGTACAACGTCCTCCACCCAACTGTTGACCGTACGGACCGCCTGATACGGTGCGAACCGTGGCGACCACGGCTTCAACGACACCGAATACTGCTTGCCGCCACCAGTACGGCGACCCACAAGCATCTCCATGCTGCGGGCGTTCCTCAAACCGATCCCCAGTTCCACGGCAGACACCGCCTGACCGCCACCACGCACACCGACCTCCAACAACTTCACGTAACTGCGCAGGTCGGCGTCATCAACACTCTTGGCGAGACCGCGGGCTGCCCGCAGAAACGAAATGTTCTTATCTCTCGCCTCCCGCGCAATGCGCATCGTCATCATCGTGGACGAAACGATCTCGTTCAGGTTGACCCCATCCAGCCATGCGTTGAAGAACGCCCCGAAGATGTTGCGCTGAACGAACCCGGGTGTAGCGATCATTGCCGACTTCAGGTACGTCTGAACCTTGTTCCACCCCCGCCACAACGCGCCCCATTCCTCGTGGTCGTTTATCTTGGCGAACGCCTCAACAACATCCAACATGCCTCTATCCAACGCTTCGTCGCCGGACATCAGCCTCCAAGGACCCCACTGTGACTTGGATACAGCATCCTTGAGAGCCGTCTGCGCTACGCCACGCTCTTTGGCGTTGAGGTCAAAGATTCCTACCCTCACGGACTGGTCAATGTCTACGCCCGGACGGTCCAAGTCGATGGCGCGCTGCTCCACTTCCCTCATCCTGCCCCTGAACGCGTCCTCTATCCTGTTGGGTCGCTGCGCCTCAGCGCGCGCCGCCCGTACAGCCGGGGCGCCGAAGCCAACATCCTCCGCTCCCGGCTGAATCCCCTCCATCAGACGCCGGAACTCAGTTATCTGATCTTCGTCCGCAGTCTCAAGGAAATACGCCCACTCCCTCAACTCCCTGTCAGACGCCTCCTTCTCCAACCACGCAATGTCCTCAATGTTGTTCTTGGCCCTCTGAGCCTCATCGTTCCCGTACTTCGTGACCCGCACCACCTCCGCTTTGGCGTCGGTCAGATTTTGAGTCGCTTGGGCGTGCTTCGCCTCCAACTCCTTGCCGAACTCCAACCGGGCCATTACCTCATCAACCGTCCGCTGCTCACCCCCAATCGTCAACGTACGCTGTTCCCCCTGCCCACCAATAACAAAATCCCGAACAGCCCGCCGCTCACCCGGACCGCCCTGACGCGGATCCGTAAACGTCTTCGACGTAGCCCAATCCTCAAGCCCCAACTGCCGGATCACCTTCTCGTAAGCCTCGTTGAACGCTGCTACACCCGAACGACCCTCCATCGTCGCAGTAACCGCCTTTGTAGCAGCAACGAACGCATCGTGCCCAACAATCTTTTCCGCCGCCACCAGAACCTCATAGTTCCGTATCCAGTCCTCAGCGCGCTCCAACGGATCGGTAGTGCGTATCCGCCGCGAGTGTTCCATCAACTTGTCGGCCTGCTTGTCCTTCTTCGCCGCAGAAGCAAACGCCTTATCGCGTACCGCGTCACTGGTGGTGTCCTTCACCCTGTCACGCTGCTCCTGCGCAAGCGCACGCAACCGCCTTGCTTTCCGCACGTCTTCCGGGTGCCGTCCCGCTTCCCGCATCACCCGGGTCCCAGCCACCTCGTAGAACTCTGACCCCTGCCGATTGCCGCCTTTCAGAAGATTTATGAGCGACTTCATGGCCTTCACTTCTGGCGCACTCTTCGCTATGCCGACAGCCGTCAAACTGGCATCAGTCAACATCTCTTCAAGATTCGCAATAGCGTCATCCAGCCGTGCAGCGTCCTCCCCGAACACCGCATCAATCTCCTTGCGGCTGGAATACCATCCCTCTATCGCTGCCGGTCGCTGCGGCTCAGCCACCCCCGCCAATGAACGGCCTTCCGCCGCTGCCACCCCAGCCTGTTCGGCTTCTCTAGCCGCCCACGCTGCCCGCGCTTCCGGTCGCAAACCGCCAGCCCGTTGCACCTGTTTAGACACAGCGGCAAACTCTTTCTCCAACCTCGTCGCTTCCGTTGCCGCATCGTCAGCGATCTTCTGCAAGTCTATTAGTTGCTCCGCTTCCTCATGCGTGTACCGTCTGGCCGCTGCCAGCACTGTCTGCAACCTGTCGTGACCCTCTGTGCCGACCTCGTAGCCCTTTCCTTGAAGTTTGCGGATCCTTGCCGCATCAGGAACAATCGGATGCGTGACAGCAATAGGCGTCAACGGGTAGGTCGGTACCCCAGTCTCAACGTACGGACGACCCAAGGTTTCTACTGCATTGTCAAACGCATCCCTAGCCTCATCTGCTGCTACAACGGCGGTCCGAAGATCGGTTTGGGTTTGTTCCAGCCGCAGCGTCAATGGGTCGTCTTTCCCCAACGTGCCTTTGGGTGGGGCTTCGTCAGCGAACTGCCATCCGCGCTCTTTCAACTTTGCTCTGGTTGGTACCTTCCGAGTACGTTGCAGCACCCACTGGTCGCCCTCTCGCCTAGCCAAGTGGACGGTTCCCTCAACGTCTTTCAGGGGCACGGTGGGATCTGCACGTCCCAGCGCAACGACGCCGATGTCGGGATCGTTGGGGTTGGTGGCTATCAGCCTCCCCATGCTCGGACCACCAGCCGTCACGCCGCCCAACTCCACCAACGGCCCAGCCCGCTCAGCCTGCCTCCACGCCTCATCAGCGTTAGTCACGGCACCCTCTTGACGCCTGCTGGCATCCTCCAACCTAGCGGCGGTACGCTGCGCCCGGTGCAGCCGGTCAGAACTCTCACGCCCTGCCTTGACCACGGCAGTAGCGGCGTCAAGACGGGCCACATAGTCGGGGTCCTCCAACGCCCTAGCGGCAGCCAGTTCCTTCCTTACTGCTTTCTCCAGCCCCCGCAGTTTCTTCCGTTCCTGCGCTGTCAGTTTGATCCGCACCGCCGGTTCGGGATAGGAAACAGTCTGTCCTTTTGCTCTCCTAGAAGGTTCACGGGTCCTACGCACACTCTCAAACTTCGGAACAGGCACAGAACCTCGGAATGCCTTGCTGGCTAGATCCTCCTGCGCCTTCACAACCGCCGTAACAGCCTTCAACTCCTCCTTCAGAGTCGCTTCGGTAGCCTTCAGTTGCTCATAGGTGGGCTTCAGTTCCAGTTCAGGGGACAGCAGTTGCCGTTCCAACTCGGCCACCCGGCGACGGGCCGCTGCGAACCACCCTTCTGGAACGGGAACTTCACGCCCCTGCAACTCCGCAGCCTCAACAATCTTTTCTTTACCCCTAGCGATACGCTCCTCCAAAGCAGCACGCTGCGCCGGAATCTCAGCACGCCGCTTCCCCTCCTTCGTCAAACGAACCACAGGCTTCCCACCAGAACCCTTCTTGGGCGCAGACTCACTCCCAAGGGACCTTCTCGCTGCTGTAGTCTCTTTCACTTGAACCGTCAACCGGTCAAGCCGACGATGCGCTTCGTCCCAACTACCCAGACGGGCTTTGGTTTGGAACTTCGGATCAGCGTGGGACGTAACGGCAGCCGGTATCAGGTCGCCTCTGCGGGCGTCACCGCCGATAACACCCCCCCGTTTTATGAAATCTTTCCGCTGAGCCTCCGTCCAATCAGCGGTTTCGGCCACCGTCAACCGCCGGGGAGGACCCTGCGGCCCAGTCGGCCTACGCGAAGTCCCCGTCTGCGTAAAGTCCTCGGAAACCTCCATCCCCCTGAAGGAACCCGTACCCGTCTTTACGACACTCGGGTCGTCCAGCCGTGCCTCATCAGGCAACCCCTCATACGCCCTACGGGGACCACCCTCCTCCCGGTACGCAACCTCAGCCCGCGCACGGGCCTTCTCATAAGCACTGAGGCGGTCCAAATCCGACCGCACACCAGCGGTCAGCGTACTCTTGAAATCATCAAGGTTTTTCCGCGCAACACCCAACCTCTTGACTATTTCCCTCACTTTCTCGTCGTGTGCCTCCAGCACGGCGTTGGCTGCACTCACGCCCTTACGGCGCGTCGCGCCGCTCCCCGTCGCCTGAATCGCCTCCTCTACAGCCTCGCGTGCTGCGCCCAGTTCCCCACCGACAGTTCCCTCTATGCGCCATGTCGGCGTTCTTGTGGCGTCCAATGGGTCGTCAAAGCGGGCACGCCCTTCCGGCCCGATCAGACGCTCCAACTCGGCCTCCAACTGCGCCTCAGAACGAGTCAAACGAACCAGATCCTCCTGAGCCTGTTGCGCAAACGGGTCATCCCCAACCCACGCTTTGCGGGCCGCCTCGTCCAACGCCCCCTCCGCCTCCCTCGTAGCGACAACGAAAGCGCGCTCCAACCCGGCGACCCCACGCCCACCAGACAGTTCATCCAACTGCCGCACGGCATCATCGTAAATATCTTTGGCTTCCCTGTACGCCACCATGTCGGCGTCATACTTCGCCTTCCACCTCGTAGCCGCTTCGGCGCTGCTACGAACCGCGGCCAACGGTTCCGCAACCTCTGAAGCAAACAAGTCGGCGTCATTTCGCAGAACCCGCTCATAGGCTTCACGCACAGCCCTGTTCCTGCGCGAAACCTCCTTGATGAACTCCAGCCGTGCCGCCGCTTCACTGTTCTCCAACACGAGTCGGTTGCTACGCTCCTGAATCTCCTTATACTTCTTGGTTCCCATCTGGCGGGAAACCCTGCGCAACTCGTCCAACTCTAAACCGTTGGCACGCACCGTCGCTTCAAGATCAAGCATTTCCTCCACATACGAAGCCTGCTGCGCATCAATGGCATCCAACTCTGCCTGCGCCCGCTCCACATCCGGGTTTCGCACGCTGCGCAGATCCTCCGTCTGCGCCGCAGCACGCTGCTGTTGACGGTTCGCTACCTCATGCTTCCCTTGAACAGTCGCTTTATCTTTGACAGCCTGCTTGGTCTGTTTAGCCTCAAACTTGGTGACGTTTTCCCAACGTACAAAAGCATCTTCGATCTCATCAAGATAGTCGTCCAACTGCTCCATGGGAAACACTTCCCGCATGCGCTTCAGGAACTCGTGCATCCGAATGTCGCGCCCCATCCCCTTCTTCCACGCATCAGCAACGACACTGAACTCGCCCTCAAACGCCTTCTCCCCGAACGCCCCCATCGAAACCTCGTCTATCTGACGGCGCGCCGACAGACCCACACTGTCAGGATGCTGCACCAAAAACGGGGCTTCCGGGTTAGCGGGGTCGGCCAAGACACGCTTGACCTGACCACCCAACCCGCTACCATCCGTGCCGGTAAACCTCTGCACCTCCCCATCCTTGACCCAATCAACGACAGACCCGGGTGTTGCACCCGCCTCGTTGTACACCAGAACCGGCTCATTCACCTGTCCGATAGCCCGGTTCTTCAACGATGCAGGCGTCATCCGTCCCGTAACATCCCACGACATCGTGTGGGCTTGAGAACCACCAACCTTGCCTTCCCTCGGCTTATAGGAATCAAAGTCGTACTTCGGTGTAACCTTGTCATCCTCGAAATGGCGAGGCTGCATGAAACGGCTACGAGACTTCTCCGTCAAACGCCGCGCAGTCCGCCACGGCATCCCCTCCAACAACGCCACCTGCATCTCCGCAGGCCACACCTTGGCGCCACCCGCCAACGGAACCTCACCAAACGTATCCCTCAAAATCGCAGAAGTCTGAGCAGAATACGCCTCAGCCTTCAACGCCAAAAAATAGTATTCCTCATCACTCAACGCCTTCACCGAATCCGGCAGATTCTCATACCACAAACCCTGCCTGTTTATCTGGGCAGCACCCGTAAACGTGTCATCCAACGCAGCCTCCACCACGTCAAAATCGGCGCCCTTCACCAAAGCCGTGTGCGCCTCAGCAAAGTCAAGAAAATCCTCGTCAGAAACCTTGGCGCCCGCACTCCGCTTGATCGCGTCGTCCTGAACCTCACCCACCTTGTTCATGGCGGCACGCTCCATGCCACGCGCATACCGTTGCCGGTCACGGGCATGAGCCGCCACAACATTCATCCACGGATCATCCGACTTCTCCATAGCCCGCAAATGATGCTGAGGGTTGAAGTTCGCAGACACCTTCTGCTGTAGACGCTCCGGCAACTTGTGTGCACCACGGATGGGAAAGTCAGCGACTTTCGATATGAGATTGGCGCCCAACCCCAACCGGGCACCCTTGCCGCCTATCCCGGGTATCGCAATCTCTACAGCCGAACGGCTCGCCAACCCCACAGCCTCAGCGAATGTCGCCCCGTGCTGGGTTGTCATTTCTTCGATCAAGCCCATCTTTTCGGACCGTTTTGCTGAGCGCATCTTTGCGATAGCACCCGTCATCTCACCCTTGTCAAACATGTTCTTGAACGTCGGCGCCAAGTTCTTGTACTGGCTCTTGGCAATCCAATCCGGTCGCCCCACCAACTTTCCGGCAGCATTCAACCACCGGTCCTGCCGCATCAACCGGCCAGCCGGACCCGTCCCGGGCATACGCATCCGAAACCCCGGATCCAACCCCAGATACCTTGCCACCTTCTTGCCGTCGGCAGTCTTCAACAACGACCGGGACGCCGAACTCACAGACCGCCCCTTGGACACGGCGTTAGCAGCCTGCAACGCGGCCTCCTGCAACGGCTTAGCCGCCGCCGCAGTACCAGACTTGATTAGCCCAACCTTGAGCATGTCGTCGGCATTCATCGCGGCAAACCGACCCAGCGTCTGGGTAACTTGGGTGGCAGACATCAAACGGGTTATGGCACCAAACCCGCCCATGTACATCAAAGGATCCAAGGCCACATCGCCAATAAACCCGATGGCACGGTCAGCCCAAATGTTGTCCGCCAACACCCCGGCACCCAGCAGGAACCCCACACCGCCGGTGAACGGGCCGGTAGCCATCAGGCCCGCCCCAACCCAATCGCGTTCATCCTCAATGAGATCACCGAAACCGTAATGGTTGGTGGCCTGCGACCACCACTCAGCAGGCGACCACTCCCCGTCACCGACACGGCCCGCCAACACATCCTGACCGAAGTCGATGCCCTCCTTCAAGGAAGACACGATCAGTCCACGCCCAAGGTCCAGCCCCTTCAACGCCAAACCAAACGCCCCGCCGGGACCCTTGGAAGGCTCAGAAGCCTTAGGGCCACCAAACGAGGCAGCCAGACGTGCCGCAGCCGACGTGGCAGGAGCCGCCACGTTGTACGAACGTGGCCTCAGGGCGCCCTGAGCGATCTGTGCGCCCGCACCGCCGCCCCCGGCGATGGCCTTCAGGATGTCATCTAAGGGTAGTCCCATGGGTCACGGACCCACGTTCAGCCGCTGTACCTGATAGAAGAGATCCCTGTACGGGTACGTTACGTTACCGGCAGCATCCTTAGCCCCCGGTTCGTTAGCCAACTGCCCCAACGCAAACAACACGTTGTCATCAGTCATACCCTTCGTAGCCATACCCGTGCTAGCGTCAATCTTCAGACCGACCTGAGTCAAAACGTCGGTAGCCACTTCCGGGTTGATAACGCTGGAGTCGGCCAGAAGCATCATCAGGTTGGAGAACGTACTGATTTCCGCCTCGTCAGGCTGCGTCATGGCAAACAGATCCATAGCGTAGTCCGTTGCCTCCGTCGGGGTCATCCCGAACGTCGGGTTCCGAATCATCACGTTCTGACCGCCAGCGCCAGTCTCCGGGCCGGGAATGTACTCGCGGGTGTCCACACCCAGCATCCCCGCATCGTAGGTGTCCTGCCAGTTCTCCTGCGTCTGCAATGCCGCTGCAGCGTCAGTCAACGCCAACGCATCCCGATACGCAACGTCTTCCTCACGCACCAAATCCCGATATGCAATATCCTCTGCACGCTCGTTCACAGCCCGTATGTTGGCTGCAGCATCAGAACGCACATTCTGGTTGAACTGGCGCTGCTGCTCCGCCATCGCCTGCTCTTGAAGAAGGCGATCCAAAGCGTTCTCGCCGCCCGTAAACAACTGACCCGCCAAACGCTCATCCCTAGAGAAGTCGCGGTTCAACACATTCTCGCCGCTCTGCCAGTTACGTCCCAGCAAAGCCTCACCTGCCGCAAACTCCTGACCGGCCTCACGCTCCTGCGTGCCATACCGCATCCCCGGGATGTCCACCCCGCCGACAAAGCCACCCATCATCGTGTTGGGAGACACCCCGAACTGACCAGCCAAAGCATTGGCCGCCAGCGCCTCGTCCAACCGTTGACCCTCAGCCGCAGCAGAGTCGATCTCCAAACCCAACCCCAGATTGCGCATCTGGCTTCTGAGATCCTGCTCGTAGCCGCCGAAGACACCGCCACCCAACACGACCCTGCCGGGGGCACCATCCACGCCGGGATGCCGCAACAGGTTGCCTTCAGCGTCGGTGCTGACACCCGACAGCCACCGGCGGTCCACGTCGGCCATACGGGCAATGTCGCCCATCTCGTTCATGTAATCCACATTCGCATTAGTCTGCGAACCAACCAACGCATCCAAGATGGAGAGTTCCTCTCCAACCATGGAGGCGTCTACACCCCGCATATTGAGATCGTCCAGAATCTTCTGACGTTCTGTGGCGCGTTGGGCGGCGATGCGCTCGTCTTCTGTGGCGTACTGGTCGGTTGCTCCACCGTACTGATCCACAAAGTCCTTGTAGATTTGCCTACGTTGTGTGTCCCACATTTCTGCGGCAGTTGAAATGTCGATCAGACCGGCCTGCAACGCATTCTGGATGGCCTTGTTCTGCTTGCCCAGTGTGTCTTGTACGACTGAGATGGCGTCTGCTGCGGTGTCCTGAATGGGGGCCGGAACACCACCGGGACCGGGAAGTGGGGTTACCGGTCCTGCTGGTCCTGCTCCAGCCGGAGTGCCTGCCGGGGTACCTGCCGGGG
>Ga0208299_1000450_pt1 | contig 38320 bp, 59 predicted proteins | sample 15_taG_FD_184089 | JGI IMG/M metagenome (GOLD analysis project Ga0208299, IMG submission 184089) | Marine viral communities from the Subarctic Pacific Ocean - 15_ETSP_OMZ_AT15312 metaG (SPAdes) (version 2) | ecosystem: Environmental > Aquatic > Marine > Oceanic | place: Pacific Ocean | collected... | reverse complement strand
TTGAATTTGTTTCATTCTAATGATAGTGTTAATTATACCATATTTAAATCATGCTCTGATTATCACTTTGAATTTAATTACTCTACCTTTCACTGTATCTCCTTTGAATTGTTGTGGTAGGTCCATTATTTGAGTAATCTCTGAGGACTCTGCTAATCTGGTTGATTCTGCTCCACCAGGAGTTCTTAGGTCATAGTTTGTCTCTAGTTGATTGATTATAGATTTAGTGAAATCATCAATGTTCTCCTCAGTCTTTGGTCCATCTTTTGATTCTACGACAAATATGATTTTAATTCTAAAGTCGTACTCTTTCCCTTTTGGTATGTTTCCACTAACAACAGCGACATTACTTACATTGGCTACAAGGTCGTCTGATGTTACCCATACTCTAGGAAGTGGTGGTTGATTTATTCCCTTAGTTGTTGGACTTCCAGCTTCAATCTTTCTAAATTTGGTCTTATCACTAGGTGTACTATCCCATAGATTAGTTGTATCATCTTTTAGTATCTCAACTATCCTTTCTTTAATTCCAAAAAAATCTATAGATGTCATTCTAGAACTTCGCCAACGTTAAGCGTCTTAATATTACTATAAAATATGGTTCCTGCTGCCAGTGAATACTTTGCCTGTATTTTCCATACTCCTGCGTTGTCGGCAAATATGGCTGTTGTTGTAGCAAATGACCAGATACCGTCTGTTCCACCATCTGCATTTGTAGCTGTTGCTGTGTGACTACTTACTAATCCATCTGGGTCCCTGAGATAAATTGTAATTGTAGAAACGTCATTTAGGTCAAGAATTGTATCAGTGCCATTACTTCTACTCTTGGCAGTTCCTCTAATTACTGTACCTATGTCGTTGCTGGTTATTGTGATTAATGTTCCATTAGCCATTATTCATCATCATTCACTATGAAATCTCCAGAATTATAAGAAGTTAATTTTGTCATATCATCTATATCTTCCAATGATATAGTGATAAAGTTGTTAAGTGATATTAGACTTGTAGTAATGAAATTACCAAGATTATAACCTAATGTTATGAGTTTTAATCTACTAGCGACTGCATTTATTCCAACTGTGTCAGAGATATATTCTAATAATCCTCTGTATTTTAGTGATGATTCTGTTAAATTAATGGTCTCTCCTATATTTCTTACTTGATTTCTTAGTCTGTTGAATGTCTCAGTAATACCAATAGTAGATGAGATATTCCTAAACATGATTCTGGTTCTATTGAATGTCTCAGTTACACCAATTGTATCTGATAGATTTCTAAACATAATCCTGGCTCTAATCATACTCTCTGTGGTGTCAAGTGTCTCATTGAATATTCTTACAATATCACGAAGTCTGTTGAATGATTCAGTAATACCGATAGTAGTTACAAATGTGTGAACAGTTCCATCTATTTGGTTTCTAAGACTGGATAATCCTAATGTTGATGATATGTTTCTAATAATTTGGAGATTATCAATAAGGTAGAATCCTGTGCCATCTTCTAGTAGATATGAACCAAGTCCAGATTCAAGATCATATATGTTCGCATCTCTTACTTTCTTGATAAGTGATGTCTGGAGATTAACTATCTTTTGAGTTACGTTATAGATAAATCCTGTTGTTTTTTCTTTGGCTTCTGTTAATCCAATAGTAGATGATACATTCTTAAAGAAATTCCTTAATCTGTTTTGTGTGCCGACAAGACCTATTATACTGTTAATGACCTTAGTTGGAATATCTTGTTTGTAGAGTACACCATCTTCTGTGAGGTAGGACCCTGAGCCATCTTCTAACGTATATACATCAAAAGTAACCTTTTTGTTTAATACTCCCTCTAGTGATACCAGGAATTGTGTTGCTACTTTTACTAATCCTGTGAATTTATTACTTGATTCAGTTACACCAACATTTGATGATAGGCTTCTAATTATTGTCTTAATGTTGTTCTTTGTCTCAGTTGCCTGTATTGTTGTGTTTATTACTTTAGTTGGAATATCCTGAAGATAATTACTACCTGATTCTGTTAGATAGTTCCCTGTTCCATCTTCAAGGAGAAATTGAAAACTCAATTAACTCACTTATATCTCGGTCCATGTTCCGTCATCTAATAGATAATGTTTATTGGTATCTGTCTCCTCAAATATTGCTCCGTCTTGTACTTTTGCATCTACTACTGCTACTGTAGTTATATCAGAACCTAATACAGTAAGGTTTGTTCCAGTAGTAAAATCTCCAGAAGTTGTATTAAATAAATCCACTCTAGTGATTGTTGAAGCAGAAGTTGGCGAATACTTGAAAACAAACTCCATTCTATTTGGCGAATTAGCACCATCTGTACCATTATCCACATAACTTAATATTTGTAATTTGTCCTCTCCAGATACATCACATACATATGAAACTGTAAATTTATCAGTTGCAGTATCATGTGTGTTCTCTATTTCAGTCATTCGCCCTGTGAATGTAGCGCCACCATTATTGTTTCCTCGTCTATTATATACTCCACTACCTGTACCAGAATCATCATTAAAAAGTAATCTTCCATAAGTATTACCACTTGTTATGACACTTGTAATAATCTGACTAGTTGTACTTGCTGTCATGCTTGTGATGTCACAATCATCTCCTGAATTTACAGTTGTTGAACCAGCTTTACCCCAAACCATTAGTCATGACCCCACACTTTAATGAAACTGCCTGTGTCATAACTTCCACTAGCATCATTGTTTACTGTAATTCTTGTAATTTGGTTAGATGTGTTATCCCATTTAGCAACCCACCTAGCTTTTCCTACTCCATCTGCTGCTCCTGCTGTATCTTGATTTACAACATGACCTGTTAATAATTTTTCCTCTGTAGCATTATTAATCACAAATGCGTTATAAAATGCAGGTTTTGATTGCCATATCCATGTTGAACCCTCATCTACATCTACTGCTGTAGTTACTTCCGTATTATGCTCATGCCATCTCCAACAATAATTACTACCACTATCATTATTAAATCTCATTTTAACATTTGCATCTCCTGAATTTTTCTCATAAAATTGAATCCATAGATATTTCTTAGCAGTAAAAGTTCCTGAATCTATTTGGTCACTTGTGCTAGATAATGGAGTAGATGAATCCAACCTTTCCCAAAAGTTATCTGTGTGGGAATCATCTGGATCCCAACCCAACACAACTACCTCAGTTCCTGCGTTCCAAGTTCCACTACTTTTTGTCATGTCAAATGATGTTATGGCATTTGATGTTTCTATCCATTTGGATGCTGATTCAGTTCTATGTGGAACTGTACCTGTACCAGAACCAGCAGATTGAACTGTATGAGCTACAGATAGTTTTTCTTTAGCAGCTAAATTAGATATATATTTTATAGTAAGTGTTGGTTTATCATCATTTGCATAACTCCAAAAATCTGTTACTTCATTACCTCCAGCACTATTTGTACCATAATTATTTTGATAATTATAACCATAATTACCATTGGCTGAATTATATCTTAATCTACACGCTGTGGTATTTGAAGCACCAGTTGAATAATATAATAACATATAATATCGCTTACTGTCAAAACTAGGAAGTGTTGGATTACCATCTGATGAATCTAATGTAACTCTAGATATTTCTTTCCAACCACCTTGTGTTCCAGATACTGGATTAAATCCTGATGTACTTGTTCTCTCTGTACTTGTTCCCCTAATACGATTTCCTGCTAACCATTCTACCATGATAACTCTACCTCTTTTCCACAACTACAGTTAATAAAGATACTAGCATACTCATTTCTTTGTGTCATACTGTTACCACATTCACAAGTTCCCTTTTTAAGATGTGTATAATTCCAACATGGTTCACAGTAGTGATAGTTCATTACTATGTAATTATCATATTCATTTGCAGATAGATTTACTACTCCACATTTATCACAGGAATATTTCTCCCCCTCGTTTAGATGGTCATAGTATTCTTGGCTCATATTCCTACACCATTTCCTGAATTATAAAGTCTTGATATTTCATCTGTAGTTAGAGCTCTGTTCCATATACTTGCTTCATCAATTTTTCCATCAAATACTTCACTTCCAGTTGAAGAACCACCTAATGTCATATTAGCTCCTGCAATACTATGACTAATTGTAGAAGTACCATCTGCACTACCGTTAAGATAAATTGTCATTGTTGTACCACTTCTTGTTAATACTACATGATCCCATTCACCATCTGTACCTGATATAGCAGTATCAGATGCAAGACTTCCACTAGAACTCCAATACATTAATTTTCTATCTGCACCATTTACATAAAATTGAACACCACCTGTGTATCCAGATGCGTAATTATTAAATAATAATCTAGCACCTGATGTAGTAACTTCCGAATTAATCCAACAAGCCATTGTAAAATCTGTTGTTCCTGATAATATTGTATCACCTAAATTAATTTCTTCATTAGACCCACCTGAAAATTCAAAACATTTACCAAGCTTACCTGTAGCATTTTGGGTAGCTCCTGAACTTCCATTAGTTCCATTTATTCCATTTCCATCTGAAAACCCATTTGCTGTTGTTGCATAGTTAGCAGGATTACCTACTGTTTCATCTAACATAAAATATGCTTTACAACCTGTTCTAGATATACCAGAAGATGAAGTCCATTTATCAACAGGTGCTGATGTTACACCATCCCAAATTTTTAAATCATCTATTGATATATTCCAAGTTCCACCACTTCCATTATCATTCATTCCTTGAACACATAAATTATCTAATGCGTTAATACCTGATGATATTGTTTGTGTAACTGTTGCAATATTTGTTGAATAATCTGAATCAGAAAATATGTTTAATGTTACACTTGTTGATGTAGTTCTTTTTAATTCTATATAATATGTTCCTGCATCTGGAACAGGATCACTCCCTGCTGTATGTACTACAGCTTGATACCATGTTTGATTTGCTGGATATACTAATCTAAATTTATTATGATATTGTGATAGACCTACTCCTAATCCGTATCTAGTATCATTAATTCCTGTAGCACCTGTTTGTGAAATACCTAATGCTACTGAGTTATTTTCACCAGTTGCCTTTGTATTAATAATAAGTTTAAATCTAATAACCCAAGCAGAATTATCTAATGCTGTAATAGCTCTCCCTGCTCCATGATTAGTGCTATTTCTAATCAAATCTCCAGTTAATACTCCACCTGATACTCCTGTGAATCCACCTACATCAGTCCAACCATCTGATGAGAAATCATCTTCAAGTGTTGGTGCTGTTGCTGTTTCAAACCAATATCTCCTATCAGTATCTGTTTCTATGTATATAGAGTTGTCTTGTACGTCAGTTGGTTTAGTATCACTAGCCACTCCACTTACCCTCTTTGAATCTAGATATTTAATGGTCATGTTGTTCCTTTCTCCTTCCAACCACCATCTTTTGCTGATGTTACTCCATCATATATTTTCAAATCTTCAATGGTAGCTACAGTTGTTCCTCCACTTCCACCATCTGATAAGTTGGTTATCAAAATATTATCAAGACCTGTGTTACTTGCTCCAGAGGCGATGGTAAAATTCTTTGCTTCTTCCAAATCTGAAAATTCAGAGTCATTATACAAACTACAAGTACCTGCTGTTGCAGAAGTTCTTTTTAATTCAACATAATATACATCTCCGTTTGATGGTGTGGTTGTCATATCTGTATATGCTAATCCAAATACTGTATCAGTTGGGTGTGATATAGCATACTTAACTCCACCATCTGAGTATGTCCAAAACATAATAGCATCTCTACTAGTGTTAGTAGTATCAGTAGCATTAGAAGTATCTGTTACACCAATATAAACACCTGTTGGGGAACCAGAATGTGATGTTAAATTAAACTTAAATCTCATAACCCATGCTGTATCTGATAATGCTGTAATTGGATCATAAGATTTGGCTATTGCACCTCTAGGGAATGTTCCACCTAAAGTTTGATTAGTTGTATTAACTTCTACTCCACTACCAACATCTGTAAAATTATCTGATGAGAAATCATCTTCATGAGTTAAATTACTGACTAATTTAGTGTAAATCTTTCTAGTATCTGTTTCTTCATATCTTGAACCATCTGGTACGTTGGTTGGTTTAGTTTGTTCTTCTGAAATAGTTGTAATAGTATCTCCACCTGTTGCAGTTATACCACTAGATGTTTTATATCTTATAATTACAATACCCGAACCACCATCGAATCCTGCTACATTATCAGGTCTTTGTCCACCTCCTCCTCCACCTGTATTAGCTGTACCAGTAGTTCCTCCATAATTACTAGCTCCAGAATTACCAGCTCCTCCGTTACCACCTCCTCCAGAACCTCCAGAGGCATTATTATCATCTGCACTACCTCCACCACCTCCTGCGTAGTAAGTTGCAGTACCATTAATTGAAGATTGTAAACCTATACCACCAGCTCCTGCTGCATTACCTGCTGTTGCTGTTCCACCAACTGCTCCAGCACCTCCACCTCCACCAGCTCCAGAGGCACCACTAGCTCCAGTTCCACCAGCATAACCTTGACCACTTGTTGCAGAACCACCAGTAACACCTGAACCAATAATTCCTCCAGCTCCTCCACCAGAGCCTCCATCTGAACCATCATCTCCATTATTAGGTGGACTTATATATCTTCCTCCACCTCCACCTCCAATAGAAGTTAAAGTATCAAAAACAGAATTAACACCATTTGTACCTTGACCATTAGCTCCAGTATTATTAGAAGAACCTCCAGCTCCTCCAGTTCCTACTGTTACAGTATGACTTCCACTAGAACCTGTTGATGTTGATTTGGCTACAGTACCTTGTAGTAATCCTCCAGCTCCACCACCACCTCCAATTCTAGCTCCTCCACCTCCACCTCCAGCAACAATGAGATATTCTACATCTCCACTTCCTGCTGTGATTTGGAATGTTGAGTTTCCTGTTGATGTAAATGTGTGAACTTTGTAAGATGTACTCTTACCCTGTAATCTACCACCAGAGTGATATGAAATGGTCATGCAATTTGAACCTCAACGGCTGCTCCGTTTTTCCATATCTTGGTAAATACTCCTTCGTTGTTAGCATCAATTTTTTTAATGTAAATATCTCTATCTCCTGAACCTACTGTACCAAATGAACTTGCTGTTCCTGTATATGTTGTTGTGGTTGTGTTTGAAAAGGCGTGTACTGCTGTTGCACCCCCTCCACCTGTTCCCCAGGCTAATCCAGTTGCTGTAGTGGAATCTGCTTTTAGGACTTGACCATCTGTTCCAACTGCTAACCTGGCATTTCCTGTATCATAGGTATATACATCTCCTTTTGTGGTTAATGGAGAAGCGTCAACAACTGCCCAAGTATCGTCTCCTCTGAGGAATGTAGTAGAATTTTTAGTACCTGTTGCTGTTAAATCTGTGGTTGCGACTACATTACCTGCCAAGTCTAATTTAGAATAATCTATGGCTGCTGAGCCATTTACGTCTGCGTTAACTATTACACCTGTTCCTATTGCTGTGGCATTACCTGTAGATGTAACATCTCCTGTGAGATTAGCGTTAGTTGTTACTGTGGCTGAATTACCTGTACAACTTGCTGAACTTCCTGTTGTGCTTTGGTTTAATGTTGGGAATGTACAGTTTGTGAGTGTACCACTTGCTGGTGTGCCAAGTGCTGGTGTTGTAAGTGTTGGACTTGTAAGGGTTTTATTAGTAAGAGTGTCTGTAGATGAAGCTGTGATTTTAGTGTCTAATTGAGTCTGTGCGTTACTGCTTAATGAATTGATATATTGGAGTTCTGTTGATGATACTGAGCCATCTGCTAGTTTAGTTGCGTCAATACCTGCACTTGCCTTAATATCTGCGTTCTCAATGTTTGTTATACTGTTACCTGTTCCATCTGCGTCTATAGTTTTGTTTGTAAGAGTATCTGTAGATGAGGCTGTTATACCACCAATATAGGTCTTAATTTGGTCTATTGTTGCTTTTTTAGATACAGGTGTTACTGATGGATTATCAATAATTGCTACTAGGTCCTCTCCTGCTACTGATGTTATGGCACCAAGTGCAGAAATCTTAACATCTACCATTAGTTACCACCTAATACAATATTAACTCGTTCAGTATGAAAGATTTTAGCGTCAATACCACCATGAGACTTACTAGGTGTGTTATTAATGCGATTAAGCATTTCAAACATCTTCCTAAGACTCATTGATTCTCGAAAGCGTGATTTACGAATATCTTTAGGGTGTCTGAAGCTGTCTTTGCAAAAGATGTGAAGCTAAATGAACATAATAGTTTAGTTGCTGATACAGGACTAGAATTATCATGAATTACTCCTTGTTCTACGTCTGTATCATTCCATGAGGCTGCTGAATAATTAACTGAGTATGATACTGCGTCTGTGGCGTCTCCAGTATTATCTGCGTCTCCTGTATCATTTGTTTTAGGATAACCTGATGTAAAAGTTTGTCTAGAGTTACTGATTTTACTACTTCCACTCACATCAAACTGATTGAATGTATCTGTCTCTGCTTCTGTATATGCTGTGGTTCCCATTTCAAAATAACCTGTTCCTGAGCCAGTTCCACCAAAGTCCTCATTAGTGGCTGCTGATTCTCCTGCTCCTAATTTAGCATAATAAATTTCTCCGTCATTTGTGACGAGATTATGGGTATAGTCAAATTCTTTAATCATTTCTTGTTTGCCTGATGGACTAAATTCAGGGAATGATAACACTCTGACAACATTGTCAGTTCTTGCTTGGTCAGATAGGTATCTGGTAGAATCAGCCCAAGATTCAAAAGACTCATTTTTTACTTCATTAATTCTATTAGTTAGATTCCATGAGTTAGGTAATTGAAACATTCTATTCATACTCACTGTTTTTAGTATAAAGAGAAATAATATTTACCATAACCTGTACACGTCCTCTTGTCTATATCTATCGTTAAATCTTTGAACATCATAGGAATATCCCTCTACACTTCTTTCCTCAATTACACCATTAATTGTATCTATGAACATATCTTTCCAGAATTTAGCTGTTTCATTATCTCCACGCTTTCCTCTGAATAGTGAGCATACATAGTAGTTTGCAGCCATTTTAACGTCTGCCAGGACATTTGGAGATTTTAATGGTATTCTCTCATCATGTTGTTTTAGTATATTGTCAACATGTTGGTTGGCTACCTCTCCAAATGAGTTTAATAGTTCATCATCTACTGTATCTGTTATCTCTATGTTCAATAGTTGCTTACATTTGTTAATTCCGAAGAAATTACTCGCCATTACTCATAGAATGAGTGAATTAACTAAGAGAATTAATAAAATTAATTGATTTTTTTGTAATTAGGGATAATATTAAACATCTCTCTAAGTTCCCACCAAAAATTACTGAGAAATTCAGCACTTGGTAATTTATCTGCCATAATTGTCATTATTATTGTATTATTTAAAGATAAAAAAAGGGTTGTTACCCTATGATGTTGCTCTTACGTCAAAATTGACTTTTTCTGAGTCATCTCCGACTTCTATCTCAACATAGTAATCTCCTGCTGTTTGGTTACTTGGAATACTCCAAGCCCAGACTAGATTATCTACATTTGGAGATATTGTGAGCCTTTTGTCCTTGATGGTGTCATTTGTGTCATCATTTACGATTTCATAATAGAGATACCTTTCTTCTGTATCAACTACTACATAGAAATACATAATTTCACTTTGGTCAAATCTATCTTCTTTGTCTGAATCGTTATCAGTTGTGTAGAAATCAACAATCTCATCATCTGCAACTGTTGATGAAGTAGGTGCTGGTGTTACTTCTAATTGAATGATTTTATTATTCAAAGTAGATACACTAAGACTTATCTTATTGAGTCTGTCTTCTAATGCTTTGATGTCACTTGTATTTCCTATGATGTCATTTTCATTTGATTTGATGTTAATAGATTCTTCAGCGTTCTCCACTTGTCCTTTTATCCACTCCCATTGAGCAGACTGTTGATAAGTGGTTATGATAAAGTTCTGTTCTGTATCAAGGTCAAAGTTTTCTTGTGCTGGATTGTATGCTAGTGCCACAATTAATGCAATTACGGCTACAGCTCCAATACTATAAACTTTATATACCATTAATCTTCTCAATTTTACTACTATTTAACTTTATGTGATAAATCATTCATTTTATCTAGGCTCCTGGCAAGATTTAGGTTCACACCTATCATAGATATGAATACTCCACCTACTACTAATAATACGGCTGTCTCGAACTGCATGAAAAAACTTGAAAATTAATGATTAAAAAAAAGAGATAAAGGAGTGGTTCTAATCGGTTGTACTAATCCTAACAATACTGCTAGAATCAATTACACCTGCTTTAGTTCTCCAGGTTGTATTTACTCGGACTTGATTATCTTCGCCAACTTCGTGCATTTTAACAGTTACATCACGTTTAATACCGATTCCGTATGAGTGTTTTGGAACACACATGTATGCGTTAACGGCATTGTTTGTGGTGTTGTTTTTATGCTCTACTGCGTTAGTAACGATTAGTTGAACTCCCATAAATTGCTCCAATTCGGCTTTAAGCCAAATGTCTGGTGCGCTTCTGGTTGCTAAACTTGTAACGTTAGTTGATGTTATTAGTTCCCGCCACTGTTGTGGGTCGAGGAAGCAAATTGGTTTAATTCCGCCTCTAAGGTATCCTTGATTTTCAAGATATTCTCTACCAAATGCAATACCAGTCTCGTCCATAGCCATACTAGCTACGTCTGAAGATGTAATAGTTGCACCTGTGTCGCCTCTAATCCAGAGTCCTGGAGTTAGGGTTCCTTCTGCTGAGATGGTGTCTAACATGTCTGTTGCAACGAAATCTTCGTATGAGGCAGCACTTCCTTCGACGATTGCTTGTAGCAAATCGAATGGAGAATTTTCAATTTCATCAAAGTCTCCGACTAGATATACACCAGTAATGGTGCTTGGAGTTACTTCGATTGAAGTGAAAGTTTGTGTTGCTTCTGAAGGTGTTGTACCGACAGTTTGGGACCCATTTGCAGGGATACTTGTCTTGAAGAATCTAGCTCTATCCATTCCAGCTTCAATGCGTTTAGTCTTTGCAAATTGGAATACTGGTTTGAAAGAAATTCCACCAGGAACAATAGCAACATCAGTGTCTAAGTCCTGTGTTGCGTGTGTGCCACTAATAGATACGGCTTCTTTGAGTTGTAGAGGAGAGTCTCTGAATGATTCAGTTACTGCTCCTGCTCTATCTCTAGTTTGTTTGGTGTTGATACTTCTTAGGGATTCTAAGGAAATATCGAACTCAAACTTACCAAATTTTCTCAAAGATGGAGCCATCTGTTCAGCGACTTGAGACCAGGTCTTATGACCGTCTTCTAAGCCTACTTGTGCAGATGGTTTCTTTTCTGCTAGAGCCTTTATGGATTGTTCGATTGCGTTAAGTCTCTTACTATTCTCTGTTGCGATAGAAGTATTAGTTTGTCCAATATCTCCTGTCTTATCAGAGCCATTTGGTTCACATACACCAGAGTCAGCGTTTAAACTGTGACCTTCTGGGCATTGTGTTCCCTCAACTTCTTGGCTTCCACCAACGTCAGCTCCTGATGAAGCTACGTCAGCTTGTGCGTCTGTAGTTTTTGGGTCTCCAAATGCAGATTCTTTTGCTACGCATTCGCCTTTTGAAACGTCAAATGTTTGTCCTTCAGGACATTCGTCCTGTTCTTTTTTGTTGTTTTCACAATCGCAAGGCATGAATAATCTTTAAATAGTGATTAGATAAGAAGTAACTATCATAATTTAAAGTTTATTTGTTTTATTCCAACCACGATATGCTTCATCTGTCTCACATTTTAGACATGAACCGAAAAAGCTTGGTTTGCCACATTTATCACATTGGTTTATCTCTCTTAAATAATCCTTACCACTAAATGATTTCTTTAATCCATTAATGAATCCTTTAATGGAATTAACAATCATGGAGTGTCTTTATCTCCCTGTTGAAGAAGGCACCCTTACTACTTGCTCCCTCGAATGAGTCAAATAATCTCTCTGATACTCTGCAAAAGTGATAAGTCTTATCGTTTAGTATTATGTCCATCTCTCTGCTCTCTCTATCCCATACTACATTACCTATAAATGATGATGAATGAGTGAATGATTTAAACTCTGGATTTCCTACTGTGTCTGATTTCTGTCCACTATTTGTAGAATCTTCCATTAGATAGTGTTCTACTTCTTTCCAGGAATCATCAAGAGACTCTACAAATTCAAATCGTTTCTTTTTCTTAATATCTGCTCTTGCCTGTGGTCCTGCTAGATTGACTCCTTCGCCACATTTTGGGCATATTGATTCTCTTTCTGGGTCTATACCATTGATTATTTCTACATCATATTGGTCTGTTACTTCGCCATCATTATCAATGATTATTACATATTTACTAACTGCTTTTTTAATATCATTTACTGGTTTATTATCATCATCTAATAATACCTCGACTCGGTTTATTCTTTCAGGAAGTGGTGGTTGTTCACTCATAATCCATGTAACTCCTTGTAAGCATTTAGTAATTTTTTCATAGTCTCTGGACTAGCTAGAATTTTGTTTTTAGGTAGATTACCAAGTACATAGGCATTTAATTCACTGTGGGATTCATTATGATAGATAGACTCCTGTGATTTTCTATTAGCAGATAATATTTCCTCTGCCATAGGAGATATTGGGTGTCCTCCTCTCCTCATTTTTTCTCTGTAATTCCTCTCTGATACATCATTTCTATTCTTAGCGTCTCTATATGATTCTGCATAATGTGTAGGAGCAATTCCTATATTTTTCATCTGTTCTCTAAACTTCGTAATTTTTTCAGGAGATTTCTGATTGATTTCATGCCATCTAGCGTGACCTATTTCATGGTAAAAATTATGTTCAATATTACCTTGAGCTCTACTATTTAGATTCACTGTAAGAGTTTTAGTAGTTGCATTATAACTTCCACCTCTCCAGTTGTGAGATTTTACAGCTCTACTTTGTTTAACTATTAATTTATCAACTAAATTCCTATGCTCATCTGGTAAGGCATTCCATGATGATTTTACTCTATCACTCATCATACTACTTCCTGGATTATCTATTACTGCTTTTTGAATACTAATTTTTGTTTTATCATGTATGAATCCATTAGTGTTCTTTGTATGTGTGTTAGGTTTCATTGGTATGTGTGGTAATCCTAATTTTTTATCGTTTATTTCAACATTATCTAACTGTTCTTTTTTTAGTTCTATTTGATTTTTTATTCCTTTAATTTGTTCTGCTGATAATCTATCAGAGTAATCTTTTATAAATTTCTCCTCTGATTCTATTTTATCTCTAAGTGTGGCTTTCTCAGCTTCTACTCTATAATTTGGACCACTTGGTCTTAATTCTTGAGGTATCTCTGAAGATGGTATATTATCAGTATCCTTTTGATTTTTCTTCTTTAACTCTTGTTCTCTCTTTGCCCACCAATCAGCTTGTTTTTTCTTCTTTTCTTCTGGAGATAATGTTTGTGTATCTTGTTTTTTCTTCCAATCATCATATCCAGGACCTTTAGTTACTTTTGGTTTATTATCATCTTGTGGTTGGTCTTTAAGAAATTGTTTAACAACATCATCTTTATTCTGTCCTGGTTTGATAGGGATATGAACTCCGTTAACGGTTATCCATTCAGGTTCTTTTTTCTTAGTATCATCTTTTTCTAGTTTTTTTTTTCGTGAAGCTTACCACAATCTTCACAAACTTCAAGATTTAGATATTCTAATAGATTCTCTACTTGTGAACTAATTTTATGATAATTTGTATAGTCTGCTCCTTTAGTGTATTTGTTATCATGGTGGCTACATTCTTCAATGTACTTCTCCATGACATTTACTGTTGTCTCTGGCACTCCTGGTGTTTCAGTTAGTGCCAGTCCTACGGGATTTAGTCCGTAAGGCATAGAGAAACAATCTCCAGGTCCATTACATATTTCTCTTAAATCTGTGGGATTAGCCTCTATACTTGTAAATAATGTTTTATTCTTAGCTAGACTGGCTGCACCTTCATTAGTGATTTCTCCTTCATAATATACAGTCTCTAAGCTTGGATTATAGTGAAATGTTGCTGTGCCGATTACTTGTCCTGGATTATGTTCCCAATTTAGTGGAACCTCTACTCCGTCAAATCTTTCTAATTCGGCTTTAGTGTATAAATTATTATTTCTGCTAATTCTTGGAATTAATGCGACACCAGATATTTTAGCAGATTCTGATACTTTGGTATAAGCTTCTAATCGCATAACTAATTTCTCTATATTTAGTATAATAAGAAGCGATATGACGTATCAACGTTCTTTATCGCCTCACTCCCTATAGGACGTTAATTACTCTTGGTGTATAATACTATAAGAATTAATAGATTGACCTCAATGATGAGTTATTTCTTCTCATGGCGTTCTCACGATACGCTTCTTGGTCAAACTATGAATATGTAATGCCATATCCGATAATATGTAATAGTTTTTCGGTTATTTAAACACTCTTAACAGCCTTACAAACACTACATTCTGCTATATTATTGCCGATTAGTGTCATTTGTGCCGATTCACAATTACTACAGGTTAATTTGGATGTTTTATATCCTCTCATAATAATTCTCTCATCACTTCAAATAATGTGAAGGCAGTTCCCATTATTGCTATGACGTAGTAGAATTTTCTTTCTTTCCCTTTTTGTTGTTGGTCCATACTGTTAAAATGATTATCTAGATTCACTTCTACTTTTGTCATTCTATCACATAAATTATCTACTTTATCATTAAGTCCGTCTAAGTTATCCAGGATTCGTTTAGTCAAGTCGTCGAAATCTACTGGCATTGACATCCACGCTTCGTACATAGTGAGTGTTGTGATTCCTTACACATCTTACACATTCTTTTCTTCTTGGGAATGACACTCTTAACTTCCTCAAGGTTGAATTTATTAATATGTTCTTTCTTTATGTCCTGTGCGTTCATAGCCACAGTATTTGCCATATCTTGATTAGCCTTAATCTCCTCATCATCTGGGAGTTCCATACCTGTATTCTCTCGGAACCATTCTCTACCCTCATTCTTTGTTAATAGTCCACTATCTACTAGGTCCTTAACTTGTCCTACTTCTAACTCTACTACATTCTGAGTTGTGAATCCTATAGTGAGGTCAACCTCGTCTGGGTCGAATCCGTTCTGTATTAATATACTGTCAAATAATTCTGTCTTTAATTTGTTAGATAGGTATCTCTGATAACCTCTGACTCGCTTCATTACGATATTGTCTGTTGTCTCTGAACTAGCTCTACTTGTGAAATCTCCTGTCATAATATCGTGTGGGAATTGGGTCCCTAGTTCAAATGATTTCTCTATATGTGTGATGTAATCTGTGTACTTACTATTACCTGTTGTCTCAAAGAATTCAATCTCTGGCTTTATCTTCTGGACTCTTTTATCTCCTGGCTTGTATCTCTGCCATCTTGTTGCCTCTTTCTCTAGATATGTGTCACTGGCTCCAGGATAAGTGATAGTAGTAATTGGATAAGCATTATTTAATATGATGGCTCCCATGGCGTCCTCTATACCCCACATGATTTCTATTAGTGGTGCAGTAGTACGATTCCCTACTGTTCTTGGAATAGCTAGACTATAGAATAATGATTTTCCCCATGCCTGTCTGGAATAATTGGTTAAGTTGAATTCAATAAACTTTCCTAGTTTGCCCTCTCCTAGTTTGTCTGTCTGACCGTTTTGTGTCCTATGTTCATAGTATTCTAGATTACCTGATATGTCTCTCTTTTTAGCTATGATGGTTGCCATATCAACTTCTAGAACATCTTGGACATCATTCTCATCTAACTTTTCTAATATACCATTACCTGTGATTAGTACGGTAGTGACGAGTGATTCAAATTTGTCATAGAAATTTGTTGATCTAATCCATTCCTCAATTAATGTCTTGGCTTTTTCATTCTCTGTGTTCACTGTCATCTCTGTGCCAGTGATTAATTCTGAATATGATGACACTGCTATTTGAATCTGTGGTGTACGGTCATGATATTTTAGCAGCCTTTCAAATGTTACTTGGACTGGTTGTTCTCTAGAGAAGTCACTTCTAACTATTTTGGCTAGTGGAACCTTTGCCTCTACAATCTTAGGCAGAGCCTCACTTACTATAGGATTTCCTATGCTGTCTCTAGTTGTAAATATCAAGAAGATGGACCCTCAAGGATAAGTAACTCTTGTCTGTTCAGTGTCGATTCCTGGACACCTGACTTTGATAATTCCAATTTAATGTTATAGATATTAGGTGGTGGCATTTCATTATCTCCTACTGCGTACTCGAATGTTCCACCTGTAGCAGAACTAATTGTTGCAGTCTTTCCGAAATAATCTCCCCATCTATAATTTTTGTATAATCTTATTTTGAGTGTATATCCTGTTAGGTTTTTCTTTTTTGTATATGATTGATTAGTATAAATTGTGCCAGTTAGTTTGTTTTCAGAACTAAAATCATCACGATACCATTTGGGCTGGTCCATGATTAAGTACAATCCATAAGCCAATTCACACTTTTTTGTTATTGATATATAAAGAGAATTAATTATTCATAGGAGAATAGTTCTCTTTGCAGGTCTCTCTTGCCATTACTCTTGATTTATGAGTGTGACAAGGAAGGATTCTAGGAGTCATGACTCTTACATCTCCCACAGTAATTCATTGAACAATTAATACATGAACAATGACAGTCTTTCTCACGTTTTGCTAATGCGTTAGGATTCATACTATCTCTCTACACGACACTATATATTAATCATTCCATCAACTATTATTGATAACCAGCTTGAAAGCTTTAAAGCTTACAGGTTGAAAAATATATTAATAAAAAAATAAAAAAAATTAGTTATATGACCAAAACATACTTCTAATCTGTTTATCTGTCTTTTCTAAGCATTGATTGAAGACTTTACTGTCACAATCAGAACATAGATTGACTGATACTCCTGCTACATCTGTATGTAGTCCTTTAACAGATGGACAATTCTCACAATTTCTGAATTTTAGCATACTTAACTATACATATCTTAATATATATAATTTGTGTTTTTTGCTTATAAAAGAAATTGATTAATCTGGTATAGGTAGCCCACCATTGGACCTGAACCAGGCTTGAATCATTCTAGTCGTATAGTGGAGTTTTGTTGTCTCCTCGTTATCTTTGCTCTTTTTGAGAGATTTCTGTTTGTTATTAATGTTCTCGAATAATGTCTCAATACTGTCTATGAATTGCACCATGAGTTCGCCATGATTCCTTGGTCTATTATTCAATGTATAATCTCCATCCTACTCGTTTAAATCTCTTTCCCTTAAACTCGAATATCATTATATTTCACTCTCCACGTATAATTTCTTTAGTGCAGCCTTTTGCATACATCTCCGACAATCTTCAGATATTGGTATAATCATGTTGTTCTCCAGGAATCCTTAACTCTATAGTGCATGAAGCAACAGTCTATGTACTCTTTCTCACAGATATTGCAATAGATAACGTGCCTATTACATTCACATTTTTCATCAATACACACTGGGTTATGCTTACCGTCTCTAGTTGGATTTGGTGTATCTCTACGCCTCTGTGTCCTCGTCATCTATAATCTCCTTAATCACTGAAGTTGGCACATTCTCTAGGTCCTTAATTACTATGCCAATACGATTAATCTTATCCTCTTTTTCCTTGTATAACTTGTAACCATTATTAATATCTCTGATAGCCTTTACATATTCTGCATAGGTATTAGCAAATAGAATGGATAAAGACTCTTTACTGTTCCTGCCTATTGTCTTGCCAGTGGCTTTAATAATGAATTCTTGAACTCGGTCTTTATCATTCATAGGATTCTGTTTTCATTACGACACTCTTTGATTTAACTTTATTGATTTCGTCTGTTTTCACTAGTTTATTCTCCATGACATCATAATGACCATAGTCGAATTCTTTTAGGTCCCAACAAGCCATGATGAAACAATCCAGGACATCTGCGTTGAGTTCCTCTTTGTCTATGCCACCTTTCTTGTCAAACTTGGCTGCTCTCATCTGTGATATTAATTTAGTGTGATTAGGGTGGATTCTTACCTTGCCGTTCTTTACCATCTGTGCAGAGTTAATTGTCATTTTGGACCTAAGTGATTGGATATTCGCTGACTCGTGGTCTCTGATTTGGAGTCCGAAATTAATCGGTAGAGCTGGTATTCCTCTCTCCTCAAGGTCTCGAATAAAGCCTGGATGTGCCGAGTCGATTTTGCAGTTAGAGTTGTATCGCTTTGCCATATCTTCCATAACATCAAGCATAGCACTCGGGCTTGGTCTTGGGAATTCGTTGGCTTCTGTGACGTAGAGTGTGTCATCTCTTATCTCTGCTCCAAGTACACCGAAATTGGATGAACCAAATGCAGGGTCTCCATAGCAACCACCTCTACCACCGATAATATCAAGGTCATATTCCTCTAAGACTCCTTCAATGTTTTCATATATATCTCCTACACCAAATCCATACTTAAGGTTATACTCTCTCTCAAATGATGGAGATTTCTTTGCTGTCTCTATATCTCTCTCTAAGAATACCTTACCTAAGCCTATTGTGTAGTCCATCTGCTTCATTATATAGCCATTATCTTTCTCATCTTCCATTCTCTCGAATAATCCACCAGGAAGATTAGGTGTACTTATCATGAGTATATGTGGATTAGTCTTTGGTATGTATCTCTCGGCTACAGTCCGTGCCTCATCTTGATAACGAGTAGGGAAGAAATCTGCTTCATCTAACATGACTACTTTAGGATTTAGACCTCTGGCAGGACTCAAGTGATTAGTAGGAAATCCCTCTATTCTACAGCCATTCAATATGACTACTGATTCTTTAGTCTTGAACTCTGTATTGAATAGAGTTTTGATTCTACCGACTACTTTGTTAGTTAGGTCCTGATTTGCACCTGTGATGATTACTACAGACACGTCTACTTGTGAGTTCTTCCATACATCATCTTTGAGACAGTTCCATGCTATCCATCTGATAATCCATTCAGTGACACCTAATCCTGTTGCCTTCTTTACCCATAGTTTTTTATTATTCTCTAGTATATTTGTAAGTTCTTCCTCATAATCAAAGTATTCTAGTTTGTTTGGTAGTGCTTCCCAGAACTCTCTAAATGTGAGTCCTCTATACTGTGGAAAGTTGATAGATATTTCATCTTCATCTATTGGAATAAGTTTCTTTAGTATCTTATAATCATTATAAAAATTATCTTCCAGGTAGATACACCTTTGGTTGGTCTAATTTCTTCTCTGCCATCTTTCTTAAATGACTAATACCAAGTACAAGGTCCACCACATGAGATTTCTGTGTAGTTGCTCTTACTAATCTGTCTATATATGCAAGTGCTAGGTCATGGTTATTACTCTTTAGATGTGTACCAATGTTAGTCTCACATAGCTTAATAATTCTCTCTAATCTTCTTCCATCACTGTTTAGATTAGTCCAACTATCATTCAAGATTCTATTTTATAGTCGTAATCATGACTAATAGTAATTAATAAAAAAATTATCCTACTTTCGTAGGGATTCCCAATAGGGTAACATTGTAGTGATTATATGACTAGAGTATGCTTTCCAATTCTCATAGGTAGCGTCACATAAATCAAAATATGTTTTAGTTATGTCTAGTGTGACCATGTATTAATCGAGAATCATTACTATTTAAGGTTGTCGTCGTCTTGGATTCTTGGGAATGTTACTGCTATCATATCTGCATAGTCTCTGAGCCATTCTACTTCTATTACTTCTTGTTGGTGTGCTTCGTGGGTTGCTATACAGTCATATAGTGTTCTAGTGATGGCTTTTGTTACTAACTTCCAGACTTCATCTTCTGTGAATAATCTTAACGTCTTATTCTGTTCTTCAGCCATCTCTTTAGTATTGCATAGTGCGACCATTGTTTGAATACTCTTACTCCGTATTTTAATCTGATTCTGTATATGTCTCTTGGGGATAAATCTAATGTTGTACCTTTGTAATATGGGTCCATTACGTCTGTGCTGTTGTCGTCTGTATCGTGTCTTAATCCTAATGAGTGTCCAAGTTCGTGTATTAGTACATGAGTTACATTATATGTCTTGTATTTACTGTCTGGATATGCTCTCTCTAGTACACCTTTCTCTATTGCGTCACTTCCTTTGATGTGTCCACCATCTGTAGTCCAGATAAAATCAGCACAGAACACTATCTTACCTGATACACTACCCTGTCCTGGAAGATAAGCATAGGCTAGTACACTCTTTGCGTTTCTGAAATAATCATCATTCTCTCTATTATCAAATCTTATAGTTATGTCTGGTTCATGGTGTTCTCTTGCCATCCATACAGGTTTATACTTTACAGGTATCTCTAGGTCCCATGTGGTCATAGCTAGATTAACTGCTACTCTTAGTTTGTTTAGTGGTATTAGTTTGAGTGATTCGTGCCATTCTATGTCGTACCATATCACATCTTTATCCCATTTACCCCTCCATTCCTCTTGGGATTCTACAAACTCCACGTCTTTTGTCATGTGTGAGTACGCTATACAGTGAGGTTTCATAAAATAAAAAAGAAAGTTGGTATTAAAAGAGTGTTTTAGGCTTTATTATCGTCTTTGTGTTTGAGATAATCTGCACCTATAACGGCTGCTATTGGTGCCAATAATGCAATAGCCACAGTGTCATCAAGACCAACTTTATCGGTTGCTGTCCATAGAGCTACGAGTCCTGCATATAGACCGAGTCCTACATATCTTAGATTTCCATTAGACATAATTTTCTCTAATTTTACAAGTATTTAACGTTTATTATACTTAATTCTAGGTATATCTATGCTCAGGTCCTTACATTCCCTGTATAAATTGATGTTATGGTTCATTACTTGTGCAATATCTGTGAGACAATTTGGACAACTTCTTAGGTATAATGGATAACTCTCCTCAGTCTCGAAGAACTCTCTTACTTTTGGCTCTCTTAGGATTCCAATGCTGCCATATTTCTCTGAATAGTCCATTAATTGGGCTATCCTGGCAATGGTCTCGCCTACTTCTATGTTGAAACATGCTGTAATTTTCTCATATTCTCCAAAGTCTCGTCTTAAATCGATAATTCCTTTACTGTTCTCTATGTTTGCCCAGTCTTTAGCGTACTGTTCTAGTTTGTCTTCAACATCTCCTATCTCATTGTCTATTATCTCCTGGATTTTATCTGATTCATTATATCTATTCTTTAGTGTCTCTAGTGTAAGATGAAATTTGTTGGCTAATTTACTCATGGCTGTTAGGTACACATATTGTCTAGTCTCTTTTGGCTCTAGTCTGAATGATTCCTCTGCTTGTGTCTCCTTCTTCTTTACTTCTTTGGCTTTTTGTTCTACACCATTAATTTTAATATCGTTATATTGATTTTTCTCTAGAGTAATTGTAGGGTCATCAGTGTCTATTCTAGTCCACTTGTCACTCTCTAATTCGGACAGGGTGTCCGTTCTTGAATAGTTCTGTTTGTAAATGTCTGGAAGATTTCTGCGTATAGTTCTGTCACTAACTACTATACCTTCTTTATCTAGTTCTGAATATAGATAAGAACTAATCCCAGATACTTTAAGGTCTATCATATTATTCTCTATTTGATTCCTAATTATCTCTCCACATCTTGCTACATAGTCGCCAAGTGTATATTTTTCCCATTTATCATAATCGTTTTTAAATTCTGTTATGGTCTTTCGCCATTGTTTAAATAGAAAATCAACATCAGACATATTAAGCTGATATTTAACATTTTCAGTAAGTAATAAACATTTCGAGTAATGCTTAAATACGATAGTGTCTTACTAATATAGTGAATGTCTCAAATATTCACACTACATGACAAAGAAATATGTGAAATTTGCAAGGAACCTATGGTAGAATTGCAAGTTGGAAGATACAAATGTATTTGTTGTGGAGCAAAGTCTGATAACTATTAATTCCACATATTACTAGCTAATCTTACACCTATTGGTTTTCCATATAATTTTATGTTAGGATGTTCTATTATTTTATTAACCCATTTTGATTTGCTTACACGTTTGCCTATCTCATGTTCGTCTTTATCCACACATAATATCCATTTACACGTTGCAAATTCTAATTTGAATAATATGTTATCATAATAATTTATAGGAGAATTTTCTGTAAATTCAGGTTTTTCATTGTTTTTATAAATATTCTTTCTCCATGGTGGGTCAATAAATAAGAAAACATTTGGATTTTTGTAATGTCTTTTTATCACTGTTAAGTAATCTTCCTGTGTTATAGTACAAGTAGGAAATTTATCCTTTAATGTTTTTACTGCAAAATCTGACATATCATTTAATATGATATTCTCATGTTTATCTAATTCGACTGTTCTTCCCATACCTGCAAATACCTCAACATATACGTCTGAATTAGGTATTAATGGTTTAATGAATTCTGCTGTATGTGTAAGACCAGGATAACCTTTTATTAAATAAAAGGCATTATCTTTCTTATTCATAAATACACCATCCGTGTACTGGATGAGGCAGAATGGATGATTTGTAGCCAACTCCAATAACGGCTGGAATTTTTACTACCATCTGCATTTAGGGATTTATCCCGTAGAGCAGAGTTCTTATTTGTTTCACATTTTTGTGTCTTGTTTTGACTATTCCTCATATTTAATATATTAAAAAATACATATTATAAATCTTTCTTAAGATTTTTTATTATATATTCAATTACTGGCACAGTTACTGCATTACCACACATCTTGTATCTTTGTGTATCTGATATTTCTTTACCATCATCTCCGTACTTGGTCCAATTATCTGGGAATCCTTGAAGTCTCTCACATTCCATTGGAGTTAATTTTCTAATCTTCATACCGTCTTTTATTCCAAAATCAGTACCTGTTCCTAATGTCCAGGATTCTTTTCTATCCTGTGTTCTTTGTTTCATATTTGCATTTTTATTAGATAGATATATCATGGTTCGTTGAGCATGATTGTCAATCCCTTTCCAATAATTTGCGTCAATACAGGTTGCCCTTTCTAATTCTCTAAGATTTCCTCTATCATTTACGACTCCGACAAGTGGTTTGCTCATACCACCACTACATCCCAATGTTGGACTTATACCATCTGTATCATATACTCTTTCTGATTGAGAAGTAGAGTTAACATGATGTTTTATTTTTTGAGTAGTTTGTTGGTCATAGTCTCCGAGAGGAAGTATTTTTCGGGTACGTTGTCCTCTAAGATGTCCGATAATGAAGATACGTTCCCTGTTTTGTGGAACAAAATATTTGCTGTTAATAATTTGCCATTGACAGTCATACCCCACTTCATCAAGGGTTCTGATGATGGTATGGAATGTTTGCCCTTTGTCGTGAGATAGTAAGCCTTTGACGTTTTCAAGGAGTAAATATGATGGCTTTTTTTCTTTAGCAATCCTTGCGATTTCAAAAAAGAGTGAACCTCTTGTATCATCAAATCCTCGTCTTTTTCCAGCGATACTGAAAGCTTGGCAAGGGAATCCTGCACAGATGATGTCGAAATCTGGGAGTTCTTCTGGTTTGATTTTGGTTGCATCTTTGTAGATTTTAACTCCTGGGAATTGTTTCCCATAAACTCGTCTAGCGTAGTCATCTATCTCACAGGCTCCTACTATGGTGTGACCCATATTTCTTAATGCTAAATCGAACCCACCTATTCCTGAGAATAGACTTAGGACTTTTAATGACATATATTACAATCATCTCTACTACACTTTTTACTTCCTATTGTTCTTGTATCACTCCAGGCTATATGATTAAGAAAATCAGTTAAGTCATACTTCATCTTTAATCAATCCCAAGTATTTAGATTCCATAGGTCCTTCTATAAGGTGTTTCATATTCTCAATCATGCTAACTATAACTGAATCCTTGCCAGTCATTTGGTCTATTTGGTCCCATGATATATTCATCTCTAACTGTATTTGGTGTCCTCTGACTTTGGTTGTGGCATAAGGAACAGCCTTTATTTTAAGTGGCTCTCGTAGTCTTGATGTTATCTCTTTTGTTTCGTGGAATGTTGATTTTTCCATTATAGATTCCCCTGCCAATTCAACACTAACACTTGAATGTCTTTGAATAATGAATCCCAATCTTTCTCGTCTTTGAAGCCATGAATGTTAATGTAAAAATGCTTACCATCTGCCTTTGTTCTAGATACTGTGATGTCATTTCTTCTTTCTAATAGTGCAGCCTCTTGTTGTTCTCTCTCTTTTATCTCTCGAATGGCTCTATATTTCCAAGCGTCACTCATCTAGCAACAACACTCCCTCTTTGGAGTTCTACAAATACCACATAGTCTATCTGCGTCTGCTTTGTATTCTGGTATATGTGTCTCACATAATACTCTCTTTGATTCCCAAAAACCATTACAACCTTCTTGTAGTGTGCCTTTCATTCCACATTGTTTCAGTACATGGACCCAATTTTCTTTTGGATTATCACTATCTTTTTCATGTCCTCTATAATATCCATTTGAAACCATTTTATATGTTCCATCATCATTTCGTACTCTAAGCATTTTTTCACATATATTACCTCTATCTTCTGCATTACATTTACAAGGTGGTTGGCATTTACATTCACTCATAAGGCATTAACTCCTAACTGTAGGTTACTTATAATTTGGTTGACCTTATCTATTGCCTCATCATTTGATTCATCTAAAATGTCATTAGTATCTTCTGCTAATGTTAGACATTCTCTTACTATGTTTCTGAGGATTTCTAGTTCTTCATATATGTCTGTCATTCCATATACAACTCCTTTTTTGTATCATTTGGACCTTCCCACCACCACCATTTGAAATTATAACAATCTGGGTGTTCATGGTGCCATCTAAGTTGGTCAATGTTTTCCTCTGTTATGGGACAATCCCACATGGTATCTCCACATCTTCGACACTCAGCGTCCACTTTCTCTCCATTTGGATTTCGATTTGCTACTGGTTTGTAGCTGTTTTTTAATTTTGTAAATTCGGTTTGTGTCAATTTCTAGATTTTTCTCCTATAATTCTTTCAGCTTCTAAAATTTTTTGTTCCCAATGCCAATAAATCCCTTCAAGGGGGCTTCTTCCAGATTGATATGCTTTATACCATTCGAGTTTTTCTTCAATTTTCATGTATTCTCTATGTTATACTTCTTTATAAATCAACTCATTAATCTTCTTCGTCTATTTCGTCAGTTTTATCCCACCATTCTGGTGGCTCTACCTTGGGTTTTGGGCTAATATCTGGCAGAAATGAACAGCCTGATTCCTGGCACGATTTCCGAGGGTCTAACTTCATCACTAATTAATATGGTAATAGTTTCTAAAGTAAACTGTTCTATGTATTTATTCATGGTCGTGTTCATTCGCCTCTTTTTCCTCTTTATTCTCCCTCACTATATCTTCGTATATCACATTAAATAGATTGAATGTTTTCTTATCTTCCTTGCTTGGGTGTTTCCCCTTAAACGCTAGATTATACCATTGAATTATTCTGGCATAATGCTCCTCATAGATACCTACGTCATGGTCAATTCTAACCATGTTGACTCACTTTGTTATTGTAAGCGTCAAATGATACTGTCCAAGTTCCTGGCTTAGATGTGACCATTTTGTTACCTTTCTGCTCATACCATTGGTCCACGTTATTTCTTATTGCTGTGACAAAGCAGCCTGAATTAACTAGGATTTGTTCCTTAGTCTCCCAATGATTCTTTCTATCATCATAATAATAACAGTCTCTTTTAATTCCCATTGGGTCGTGAAGATGTCCCATCTGATATATGTCGGCTTCATTGTTAATAGTGAGAGCCTCTAATGCGTTCAGTGTCTTACCACCACCTGCACCATGATTAACGAATAGTGTTTTTTTCATCATACTCTTGTTTTTATAACGTATATCTAGTCTAAGAAATGCTTTACTGCCTAAGAATGTTAGTTTGTTATACTTGCAGTATCTTTTCATGTCTCCTTCTGTGACTACTCTACTCTTGTATTCATGGTTTCCCCACTGCATATACCATATTTTTTCCATGCCACAGTCATCAACATAGGTGTTATGTTCGTCTAATAATTCAGCACATTTCTCCTCAAAGATGTCCTGTTGTTCTGCTAGGGTTCTACTTCTTACAGCCTCATCTTTAAATCGTGGGTCTCCTGGGAGTATTAGGTCCCAATTATCTCCACCGAAAGATGTGAATCTGTATGGGTCATTTAGTATGTCTCTAAGTCGTCTGTCAAAAAGTTCATCTTGAAAATTCTCATTTCCGATATGTATATCACTGAGATTTTCCCAGTGGACTATTGTGTCCTTCTTATCTAATTCTATTGTTACTTTTTTGGAGTACAATCCTTACACACTACGAGATAATCATCTACTAAAGTAACTAACATATTTGATGATAGGCATTTCATACAGAGTCCTCTCATACAAAAAATTCCCCTGCTTCTAACTTGGCTAGATGTTTGGAGTATTCTTCCCATGCTCTATATGTAACTAGAAATTCTGTCAACTCATCTATTGATACATTCTTTAATTCCATTATTTTTCTTAGGTCCTTAATTGATTCGTGGTTGATTAATATATAGTCCATCTTTCTTCTTTCAAAATCTGCATTTCTTTTGAGTGTGGACAGTGTGGGCATTTCTAGAGTTCCATGAACCTTGCCATCTGATTCCAGGTATCTCTCCATCTTGCCATATTCAAACTTTACATCCACATTCCTCTCTCCATATTTTTGTTTGAATTTACTACTCTTAATGTTGACTTCTCTATGTACTCGGAACCCTGATTTAGTGAGTGATTTATGTATATTATCTTCTTTGTTCTTGCCACTTGTGGAGTGGTCTATCTTTTTGTTTAAGATAGATTTGGTTCCTCTAGGCAATTATGATAACTCCATTATTACATTTCAAACATTCAAAAACATAGACATCTTTCTCCTCTTGTCTCTCTATAGTCTTGGTCATCTTCTTGGCACAATTCTTACAGATACTATTCAAGCTCACAATCCTCACAGTAACCTACTCGTCTCTGTTTCTCTATGATTAGTTCATCTCTACATAACTTACAGAATTTTTTACCTCTCATTGTTCGTGTGCCTCATGTGTACAGTTACATCTATAACAACATTCTCTATCAATATGAGTCCCATTTTGGCATGGAAAACAGTTTAATTTCATTGTTTCTTCAAGACTCCCACCTTTGGTTCATATAGCCAACCTTTTGTCTTTCTTGCTTCAATGTATCTAGATATGGATTCATCACTATAAAATAGTTTGTGATTCTTCTCTAGTTCTTCTGCAAGGTCATGGATAAATACAAATCCATTCTCATCATCTTTAGCTAAATTTCTGAAACAATCTTCAAAGTATTCATCCTTGTTTGTGGAATGACCTCTTAGGTCCATTTGAGATATTCCTTTCTCTACTTTCATTCCGAGTGTTGATAGACATTCCTGGTAGAATCTAATCACATCCTCTACTATATCTGCTGTCACTTTGCTCTTGAATAACATCTTTGACCATGCTTCACATAGTCTTTGTATTCCTTCCATCTGTCTTGTCTGTATTGGTAGAGCTCCATCACTCTGTTCTATCATGGTAAATTCTACATATTTGTTGATTAATAATTCATCTGCCTCTGGTGTAAATGTTGGTCTAAGTGTTCTTAGATAGTTTAGTAGTCCTTTAAGCCATTGTGGGTCTGCCACTTTGTCAAGGTCTCCTCTCTTACCTTTTGATATGTGTAACATCTTGGCTCTAATTTGATTCTCTAATGCCTCATGTTTTAATCTGATTAGTAGGTCAAATCTAGACACTGTACTAGCGTCAAATGGTAGATTATCTATTATGGTTTTTCCCTCATTCCATCTTTCATTCTCTGGATTACATGAGGCTATTATAGCTGTCTTACATTCTGCATTTCCCATGTGACCACCTTTGTTGTATGTTGCTCTCTGCTGTTCCATAGCTTGGTTGAGTTTCTTCTGTTCTTGTTTTGGCATTTTGTCATATTCATCTACTATCATGTGTCCACCTGAATTCAATATCATGGCTCCCTGTCTTAGTATTTTCATACCGTCATAGTCATCTAGTGCAAACATAAGACCAACACCTGTGGCATTACTTCCATCCACTATACTACTTTTTTGTGTAATCTCATTGGCAAACTTTACTAATTCTGACTTACCTGTATCGGCTTCGCCTACTAGCATGAGGTGTGACTCTCTCCTATATCCTACAAAGTCTGAACCACCTAAGAGTGATAGATAGATTGCCTTCTTTTCTAGTTCTCTACCGTATATCTTAGGACAGAAAGAGCCTATTAATTTCTCCATATAGTTGTCAGTGTCATTCTCTGCCATCTCTTTAACTATAGATAACTCATGTGGTGTGAGAGTTACCTCTGCTTTTTCTTCCAGGTCTTGTACTGATATAGTGTCTATTATTAGTGCCTTCTCTCCTTCTACTTTTTGACCGTTAGCTGGTTCCTGTGTACTATAGATACCGATAAATTTCTTAGTTTGTCCACTTGCAATATTATTAGTGTCGTCTCCATGTAGGGTTGCTTTAATCATGACAGGATTATTGTTCTTTGCTTCTGATTCTAGTTCCTGAATTAACACTTTCTGGATATACTTGTTTGTGGTTAGGTCTAGCTTCTTTGGTGTTGGACCAATAATTATACAGTCAAATTGTATTACACTGCCAAGGTCAGTCTCTCTCAAATCTGATAGAGTGATAGTTGGGAGTTCACAGGTAAATGTCACGTTTATTTTACTAATTGATTCATTAAATTTTCTTAGTTGTTTCTGTCTATCATCTCCAGAGTATAACACATCTGCTTGTATTGGGTCTCTACCTCTTGCCAGAGTCCATCTTCTAATCCAATAATTATAGACTGCTCCATGTACAGCGTCTCTTACTCTCATAGATAGGTCGTGTTTAGAAGCCTGAATGAACTCAATATTATTGATAATTACATGATATGAGCCTTTGATTATTAGGTCTTTGAGGTCTCTCTCAGGTATAGAGTCTCTGAGTTCATCTTGATATTTACTAGCTGTTTTGTTATTACCATCTTCATCATGTGATGATATTGTGGCTGTCTGTGATATGAATCCACTAATCATTTCCTCTACTGATTTACCCTCATTCATGGCTGCTATCTTAAATTGGTTATATTCTTCCTTACTACCACTATATCTATATGATTTTGTATCTGACATACCTGTAAACAAGCTTTAAAGCTTACTGGTCTAACCTCCTTTTTTCCTCAAAATACTCTAATTCTTTATACATATTGAATAATTCCTCATCATTGTCATTCATTTGATTCTCTAGTTTAATAATCTTCTCTCGTCTTTCTTTGATTATTTCATCATAAACTTTCAATATCTCTTTATTCCCTGCTTATCCATTAATATTCTCTTTCGTTTATTATTTTTAGGTCTTATAGCTAATTTATTGTGACAACATGGACAGTGAATAGTTGGGTCTTTTATGTAGTATTCACATTCTTTACATCTTTTATACCCAAGTAGGAAGCTATTTCTGTCTGTTTTTCTTGTGTCATAATAATCATTAGTGTGGAACCCAATACATAGACCTGTACAGGGATTATTCAATATCTATGTACCTCTTTGTTGTGGGAATATCTTGGTTTCTTTCGTAGTTTGTATTTACATACAGTACAGTATTTGCCATCATAATCTGTCTTTAATATCCACTCCTCACAGGTGTTACAGTAATTATGTGTCTCGTATGATGTGTAGAAATTTCTTCTTACTTTCATTTCTTGTGTCTCACATATCGCCTTTTATTATTCTTTCTCTTTGTCTTTTTTGTTAGAAGCACAGCCACACAGAGTCTCATAAAATTCTCTTTCTTCATTCTAGTTAGACCTGTTCTGATATGGTCTAACCTGGTGTGAACTCCATTCTTTATTAGCATGAATCTAAATGGCATATCTTCTACTTTTGGTTTAAGTGCCTTGATGTACATCTGTCTGCCTTTCTCTCCCTTTGGATAGTTTGACCTAATCACATCATCATCAATATACCACAAGTGATGAAGTACAAATCCTCTCCTTCTGAACTTTTCATGTGTTACAAAACATCTGTTATCAAAAAATCGTATGGCTAGTTCTTGCATAATATCTGTAGCAACATCATTCAAGTCCTACTCTCCAGAATATATCATCTCTATTATCTGATAACCATTCCTTACTGTGTTGTAGAAAATCTTTCAATAATACTTCCTCCCACTCCACCAGGAGTTCTTCATTATTCTCGTTTGATTCTAGATAGATATTCCAATTTCTTAGACATCTGATAAAGTGATGATTCTGATAATAGTCCATAGAAGAAAAAAGGGTTGTGGTCAATTTTTTTCCTTTATTGCCTTGACCTTGGCTAGTTCGATAAGATGGGAAATTCCTGCATTTACAATCTGTCCGAATGTATTACTACTCTCAGACATTTCTGGGTGGGTTTTTTTGGCGTCCTCATAGGCTAGACTTCTCATTGATTCTAGTCCTAGTACGAGTTGCTTCATATCTTCTGATTTATCATCTTCGGATATTTTTACCCAATTCACTTTAGTCTCTGTGACAGTTGTAGCTACTGACTTTGGAACTTGTCCAAGTTTGCAGCCACCATCTTTGTCATAATGTGATGTGCCATTTTGAGCTTGCCATTGTAGAGTTACTACACCGTTGTATTCTTTCTCACGACAAAACATTGTAGCACCACATTTGAAACATGGTCCTGAATTTCCCTTATCTTTTGGTGGATTTCGTGCCATTATTGTAATACTCTATACTTCTCTTTATTTATTCTTTTGTATTCACGTTGGTAATTTCTATGCCAGGTCAATCTACTCTCTTTGGCACAATCTATACAAAAAATCTTTTGAATATTTCCTACTTCATCTCCACAGTTGGCACAGTTCATAATATTACTAAATCTACACTTACCACATCTGACTCGCTTCTTTGCCATTATGGTATTATTACAGTTGAAGTTACAACAGGTGGACATATTTCTCCTTAAGTAATCGTAGTTCATCCATCTTTCTTAATATTGTATCCTCTCGTTTTTTTATAAGTTTAGGTATGAAAAATTTATCTTTACTACACTTCCTAGAACAGTAATTCTTCCCATATATTTGAGTGAATTCAATCCCACAAAATTTACATTTTGTATTTTTATGTATTCTTGTTATTGCTTTGTATCTTTTATCTCTTTCGCATTTTTTTGTAATTTTACAGAAATCACAAAATTTGGTTGATAGTGATGTAACATCAAAATCATCTTTACATCTTCTACATTTTATTATCACAAATTATATTGTATCTTTATCTTTATTATTTGTTTCTAATTGTTTCTGGAGTTCACTAATTGCCTGGTCTCGTTTTGCTACCTCTTGTTTTAGTGCAATAATATAATCCATTAGGTCTACTATTGTTGGCATAATTTTTCTTAATGTTATATTATTTAAAGATTATGAATACCATATATTTCTGTTTGAACCATTGATTTTCACAGTGATAAAACCTGTACAAGCTGGATGGGTTGCTGAGAAATATGTAGTATAATTAGTTTTAAAATCCAAGTCTCCATTAATTTCTATTTGGTCGGCTGCTGTATTTCCTAATATAACATCATCATCAAATCTAACCTCATCATTAAATTCTACTTCTCCATTAACTTCCAAGTCTCCATTAATTTCTATTTGGTCTGAACTACTATTACCTAAAGTGGTGTTACCATTAAAAATTGAGTTACCTGTAGAGGTTATGGAGCCTGTAGTTATTTTTGTTGTTACAGTAACACCTGTAGATGATATATTAAATTCTGTTACACCAGCAATATCAAAATGATGACGTGTTGACGCAGGTACATTGTAGTGTAGATGGTTACCTGTTCCACTATCCACTGCTATTCCTCTATCTGTTGTTGCAAGGTCATCTGTTCCTGTTGTATCAAATAATAAACGGTCAACTGATTTTAAATCATAGGTGTTCATATCTAGATTAGTTCCTGCTTTACCTAAGAAATTAATAGAGTCACTTGTTGCGTCTCCTAAGTTAATTGCTGTTGTATTAACATTAAATGTTGTGCCTGTGAAAGTTTGAATTCCTGTCCATGTATTATTATCTGATAAAGATACACCACCACCACCTTGTTTGCCTATTGTGACTTGTTGCCATTTGTTGTCTGTTCCATCAAAAATGAATATGATATTATCATCATCTTCTATGTCAAAGTCATTACCATCTATTGTCTCAATGTTGCCAGTTGTTTTTAATGTGAGTGTCACACTTTGAGTTCCTTGAATGATTAATAATTGACCTGCGTGTTTAGCTCCAGTAATTGTTACAAGGTCATCTGGACCACCTATTGTCTGTGGTGCCACAATTACTCTAGATGAAAAATCATCCGTTGTCTCTCCTATATCTATTGCTCCTGAGGATATTGTTACAAGTACAGGATAAAATGCTATGGGTCCCATCATGGTTCCACCTGCTGTAGGTAGAAAATTAGTACCTGATGGACCTACATTACTACTACCACTTGTGCCTGAAAATGATGGTGTAGATATTGCGTCTGGATTACCAGCTCTCCTAATAAGACTATGTAGGTCAGCTTCCGATTTTGTATTATCTTTAATTCTCTTACCTATACGAGTTCTAGATTTTGCTATTCCTGTCATGATACAATCCTCTTGATACCTAATATGGTTCTTAAGAAATTACCTGCACCATTATTATTCTTGCTTATTTTGTATATGATTCTCTTTGCTACAAGTCTTATTGTATTTGCTGACCCACCACTATCTGCTGTTCTTGTATCTGCGTCATTGATTATTGTACTATCATTGAGGAAGAATGTCTCTCCATAATTTATATTGATTTTACCTGGTGTTGTGATGGTATATTCTTTATGTTGGAATTGTTCTATTTCTTTCTGAGAGTTGACTATTTGTGACAGTTGGGTTGCATTAGACACACCTGGTAATTGCATAGATGTAGGCTCTATTACTCTTGTTGTATCTGGAGCCGTTACAGCTAACAATGGTTTTGTAAAACAAAAACCGTCTATAGCTAATTTAATTGTGGCTGTTCCTGCAAAGGCACCTGTTATTGCCCTAGAAGCTTCAGGTTTGTATCTGCCCTCATTATCATATACTTCCTGCCATTGTAGAGATATTCTTTTAATATTTTTCCATTGAAAAACATTTAAGATTTCCAAATCATTAGTAAAAAGATTAGGTGCAATATTACCTAATGACCATGGTATTCTACCTCTGTATGGAGAGAATCCACTGAATGGTAGATTAACCTGTGTCCATAAATTATTAAATGGAATAACATAATCCTGTACAACTACATTATCTGATGTATCATATAGAGTACATCTCATTTTAAAATCTCCTTGTAGAGTCTGCCCAATAATATCTGTCCAATCAAACTTATTCCAGAATTGAATACCAGAAAGACTGCCCAAATCCTCTGCTTCTGAATTATTAAATCCAACATTACCTGAATGAGTAAGGTGCATATTATTCACATCAATGGTTGCTGGTCCTTTCTTTGTTGTATTATTTCCATATAGTTCTCCTAATGTGTTAGAATTATAAGAGTTCTCTGGAAATGGAAGTGAAAAATTAGCCCATGCACCTATCTTATAAAATCCATCTGTTACATAATTATAAATTCCAGAGTCAATGACAGTATATGAGTATTCATATTCTACTGCTGAATTATCTCCGTAAGTTCCTACTCCATCTGATGTTGAATTATATCCTGTTACATTACCTATTGATTCAGCTTTATGAAAACAATGATTTTCTCTTGCTGTTCCATTAATATCTGTCCACGTTCCAGACTGTTTCTCATATACTTTTCCCTCATCAATAACTGCACATCTCCAGGAATTACTTGTCTCGTATTTTACAAGCCATTCACTGCCATTATATTCTGCTATATTGCCTGAGAATGTCTTTCCATTAGAGTCACTACCTGAGAATCCAGATACACCTGTGCCGTTTACAAGACATCTAAGACCACGATAAACACCACCTGATGAAGCACCATATTTGTAAGAGTTACTAAAAGCGTCTGTTGTACTTTTAATATGCACCCATGTTTGAAAATATGTGTCATCTCTAATTACAAGATTACTGTCCCAGCAACCATGTCCTTTGTTGAGTCCACTTGGGTCACTACCTGAGGAAATCCATTCATCTGCTTTTTGATTAGTCCATAATGAATATTCATTACTTGTTCCTTGTATATCTTTGAATAATTTACTAGTCCAACTAGAATGAGGTGGTGTTGATGATGTACTTGTATTAGCTTCATAATGAGTTCCACTTTTCTGAACTCTTGCTCCTAATGGATAGGTTACTCCACTAATATGTTCTGGGTCTAATAGAAATGCCTCTAACTGTCCTGAGAAATCTTGTACACTGTTTGGTAGAGTTCCTATTCCTTTCTTCCCCCATGCTTTAACTACTGAGCCTGTAATACTATCTATGCCACCCTCTGTAGGAGATTCATTAACTGCCGTGCTATCTGATATTGTTACCTCATTACCACCTGTTGGACTACTGCCTGAACTAAACGCTTTAAATTTAATCTTCGTACTATCTGACGTATCACTATCAAAGTATAACTCAAAGAAATCTCCTGCTCCACCATTTGCCACACTACTTCCTAATCCTTCTACGACATCCATAAGTGCGTCATAAGCTTTCACTTCTGATACACCAAACTCATAATTATTTGCTGTCCATTGTGGAAGTTCATTATTTCCAGATGTGAGTGTGTCATGATTCTCAACTGTTGGTTGTGATGAACCTTTGGTGTCATTATAGAAATCAACTATATCTTTAGTTGTGGTGGTTGCTGATGAAAAATAAAATTGTTTAGATATATCCACATTTTGTAGATGGTGTTCTTGACCTAATAATTCAACATCCACTTTATATCCTTCTCCTGCGTTTTTAATTGGTATGATTCTATCTACTTCATAAATCTGTTCATAATCATTAGATGAGTCATCTATTATCTTTATTTTGATTTTATCAAACTGTGCTAGTACAGGTGCTGATGTTAGAAATTTACCATTCAGAGCATTGAGTGTAATCTTTGCTGATTTTATTTCTCCTGTTCCAACATCAACAAGTTCTATTTCCTCTATATTATCTGTTATTACTGTTGATGGTAGAACAGTAACCACATAGGAAAACTCGGTCATATTGCTCCATTTCTATATAATCGAGCTTCCCATACTGCTTTATTTTGAAATTCTTCAACATCTTTAACTATAAAATCATAGAGAATATATCCTATAGTTGTAGATGGTGTTAAATCTAATTGAGACATGTTATCATATCTGAGACCAAATCTGCCATAAACTAATGAAGAATTTGTCTTATCTTGTATCATCCAATTATTAAATCGGGCTATTGCTGTTGCTGAGTCTGGTGTTGTAAATGAACCTTTAATTGTAAGTTCTATCAGACCTAATTTACCATCTTGAATTTGTGATAGATGTCTATTTGGGTTTGGATGTATGGATATATCATTAATATAATGAACCTCTAGAGATTCAACAAATGACCTGTCGTCTGGATTAAGACTTGTACCATTGAATTCTACTATTTGGTTGGCTGTTCTTGCGTCTGATTCTGTATCTCCATTACTATCTATTCTGAATATACTAGCTGTACCTGCCATTATTTTACTCCTTGAGCTCTATCAAAGAGACCAATATCTAAAACTCTATCGGCATTATTTTTAATTAGATTACTTGTATTTGTACTAGCAAACCCATCATAATTACGGAATCCTTCAAACTGTTGTATGACTACTTGTCTATCTCCTATTCTAGTATTCTGTCTAGTTTGTCTGTCTAATTCTGCAAAGGCTTCATTCCTGGCGTCAATCTTTACACGTTTATCTAAGAATCCACCTGGTCTTTGAAGTTCTTTAATTATTGCTTCCGTTACGGGTTTTATCATAAGAGCTACAGCCAAAGGACCAGCTACACCTGCCACTCCACCAAGTTTAGTAAGCATACCAAGACCACCTTTACCACCAGACATGGCTGCTAATTGAGCCATATTCATTGGGTCTATTCCTACCTTACCTAATAATCCACGAATATCTTTCTCTGATACCTTTGATAAGTCTGGTGGTGGTATTATTTCTGATGTACCACTTTCTTTTTTAGTATCAATTTGTTTTTTAATAATATTCTCTATTTCTTGTTCAAAGTCTGGGTCTAATAAATTACCTTTATAACTATCATTCAATAATGTATTAGTGTGATTAGGGTTAGCTGAAGTTATTTCTACTGTACCAAATGCTACATTTATCATATCATTGATTAAATCGGAAATCTTACCCATTTAATCCACCTAACTTATAGAAATTGTGTCCCCAGTGATTCTTACAAATATGTCTATGCTTACCTTTCCCTCAGTTGGTTTTGACACATCATATTCTCTTAGAACACCTGTGGCTGCAAATGTCTTAGTGGCACCAGATACATTCTTTGCTACAATCTTCCAGGAAGTTGAAGTTAATGCTCCATTACTATCTGTGTTTCCTAATGTGTTTAATGATGAAAGTTCAGGTGTAGATACCAATAATGTGGCAGTAAACCAATGGTCTCCTTTCCCATAACTATAAAGGGATCCACCGTCAGTAGTTGCCACTCTGTCCTCAGGTCTGCCAATATGAAGATTAAGATTAGTTAATAGTATGTAATTATCAGAGCCTACTTCTAGAGTGAGTTCAGAGGCATTTACGATTTCAGTAATTTCTCCAAGATTAGCCATATAGTTGTATAGTTAGAATCTAGAAATAATAGAAGTAATAAAAATATTAGTCATTCCCAACACCTTGCACAAAGAATTTCATAACTTGTATTATCTACAACTATCCAATCAACATTCCAACATCTATCACATTGTTTTTTTGAAACAAATTTATTACATTTTTGACAAAGGTATGGAAAATGTTGTCCTTCAACGTTAGGATGTTCCAAATATTCTTCAAAATATTTATCACTTCCATATCTTAAAGTCATTTCTGTGGTTCTCCACAGTTAGCACACTGAAGTTTGTTGTTTCTTACAGGGATTACAAAGAGTACACCATCATGTGAATGTCTGCCTACACTTTTACAGCAATTTTTGACTTTACATTCTTTAATGAATTTATGTCCTTTTTTAGAGCATACTGAATCATATATCATTTCTCTAATTGTTAATTCTGTCATTATAGTATTCCCTCCATCTTACATAGGAAGCAATCCTGACCTAATTCTCCACCATGTCTATTACACTTTGCCAATCTATCTATCTTGTCACGCACTCTGTCTGATTCTTTTTCAGCTTGTTTTGGTGTTTTGATTTTCTTAAGATATGATGGATAATCTATTTGGTATTTCTCACAAAGATATTCTTGATAATCTTTGAGATATTCCAAAGTTTCAATATCTTTAGTCATTATGATAATCCCTCTCCAAGTGTTTTCATATAATTACACCAATGGCATTTTTGAACATCATTAAATTTTTCTTTTTGTTGAGTGTGACATTTAGGACAACAATGTTCAGTTGTTATTTTTGGTAAATCTTTTCTTTTTTCTTTTGGTAGAAGTCTTTCTGAATCATAAGATATTGTTACACATTTTGATGGTATATTACCCCACCCACAAAGTTGGCATTTCATAATTTCTTTTTCCATAATTCTACTACGTTGATACCAAATATAAATCAACTCATCAATTTTTGTTGATAAAAAAATAAAAAAAGATTGACCTAATCTATTCCGAAGACTTGATTAAGTTTTTCTTCTGCGTCTGCTCTATCGATAAAGTGCATGTTTGGACACTTGTCGAATCCACAAGGTAGCACTTTGTCGTACATTATTCCGAATTGAATTTGTTTCATTCTAATGATAGTATTATTTATACCATATTTAAATCATGCTCTGATTATCACTTTGAATTTAATTACTCTACCTTTCACTGTATCTCCTTTGAATTGTTGTGGTAGGTCCATTATTTGAGTAATCTCTGAGGACTCTGCTAGTCTGGTTGATTCTGCTCCACC
>Ga0208299_1000449_pt1 | contig 38417 bp, 31 predicted proteins | sample 15_taG_FD_184089 | JGI IMG/M metagenome (GOLD analysis project Ga0208299, IMG submission 184089) | Marine viral communities from the Subarctic Pacific Ocean - 15_ETSP_OMZ_AT15312 metaG (SPAdes) (version 2) | ecosystem: Environmental > Aquatic > Marine > Oceanic | place: Pacific Ocean | collected... | reverse complement strand
CAATGAGACGTCAAACGGCCTTGTACACGCCGTAGAGAAGTTTAAAGAGTACTCTATAGCCGGCCACATGACCTTCCGAAAGGGAGAACGCTCAGAATTGGCCACTTTAGCATCAAAAGTGCTATAATAAACAATCGTTTATTTGACAAAACGAAAAATAAATGATATATTAATTTCAACAACAAGGAGAAAACACATGGCAGACAATACTGACGTAAAAAGTGTTCCCGAAAAGGAAGCTTTAAAGAATCCGTTTCTTTCAATGCATGTGCGTCCCGATTCGGACTTGAAAGACTATATTGTTCAATATGTCGGAACAAGATTTGAAAAACAGGAAGTTACTGTAGAGATGATCGCAGAGACACTCGCAGAAGAATTTCCTGAGTTTATGTATGCAATTGCCGAAGAGAACTTTATCCGCGGCTACGAAACAGGATTAGATGATGTCTATAACACTTTTACAGAACAAACAAAAGAAACTTCACGAGAAGAGTGATTTCTATACGCCCTCTGGGCTTCACGTATATTATAAAGAGCCCATTACAAACGAAGATGTGGATGCAGAATCTGTAATTGCAAAAGTAGAAGCCGCCCTTCCAGATCATCTGCGTATGGGAGTAGAGATGATCATTTTTGGCCATTTCGATGAGTTCGACGAAAGATCGATCAATGCTTTCTACGATAGCGGAACGCTTTATATATCAAACGTACAAGAGGATGACGCAGATTTATATGATGATATTGTTCATGAATATTCACACTCCTTAGAAGAGCAATATGGATATGAGATTTATGCGGATCAGAAACTAAAAGATGAATTTTTGCGGAAACGTAAGCATTTGCACGATATTCTCTGGAAGAGTGGCTACAAGGTCCCGCTTTCCACGTATGTGAACACGGAACTGGATCCGGAGTTTGACAAGTTCCTTCATCAGAAGGTAGGCTATGATAAGCTATCCTCATTGTTGATGGGTCTTTTTATATCTCCTTATGCTGCGACGTCCCTGAGAGAATATTTTGCAACTGGGTTCACAGATTTTTATTTATACCCAGATCACAACGCGCTTTCAAAGGTTTCCCCGGAATTATATAGAAAACTAATAATGCTGCAAAAACCAGAAACACTTGACAACCCATAAGAAAGTGGCTATACTATAGGTACATATTTGGAGAATACGTGCCACACATATCTTACTCGGAATTAAAAGATTGGAAATTCTGCCCTTTCTACCATAAATTAACGCGAATTGATAAGCTCGACGGCTTTACAGGCAATGTTTATACCGCTTTTGGTACCGCCATTCATTCAGTATGCGAAAAAAAGCTACTTAATGAAGGGGGTGACCATGAGCAACACTTCATTGATACTTTTGCTGATTGCATATCTGATCTTGATGATAGCACCGATGTGGATAGCAGATTGGTTGCTGATATGGTTGGACAGGGAAAAAGAATAATCCCTGAAATTCAAGGCGCCCTCGATGAATATTTTGAAGAATACGAGGTTCTCGCGGTAGAGATGCCTCTAATGGAACCCCTCCAAAACGAGGAAGGGTATCAATTTAAGGGATTTATTGACGCAGTGGTGGCCACTCCGGATGGCAAGGTGCACATCTTTGATTGGAAGACATGTTCCTGGGGCTGGGACTCACGCAAAAAAAGTGACAAGATGGTCACATACCAACTTACATTGTACAAGCACTTCTTTTGTCAGAAAATGGGCGTAGATCCAAAGAATGTAGAAACTCACTTTGCACTACTTAAAAGAACAGCCAAGAAAAATCACTGCGAGTTCTTTAGAGCGACTAGCGGCGCAAGAAAAACTGAAAATGCTCTTAAACTTTTGAGCACCGCGCTGTACAATATCAAAAACCAACGCTATATCAAAAATCGATTGTCGTGCACTGGTGGCTATGGTTGTAAATTTTATAAGACAGAACACTGTCCTTGAGGAATAAATGAAAAAGAAGAAGATATTAGTATTATCTGATCATCCGCTCTCTCCGTCGGGTGTCGGATTGCAAACTCGTTATATGATCGAGGCCTTGCTTAAGACGGGAAGATATGAGTTTGTTTGTTTGGGTGGCGCCATCAAGCATGAAAACTATCAACCACAAACAGTGGAACCATATGGCCAAGAGTGGAGAATTTTTCCAATCGATGGGTATGGAAATCATGAGATTATTCGTTCTGTATTGCAGAAAGAGAAGCCCGACGTGCTGTGGTTTATGACTGATCCACGATTTTACGAATGGTTGTGGGAAATTGAAAATGAAGTTAGAGCGCTTGTGCCAATGGTTTATTATCACGTATGGGACAATTTTCCTGCGCCGGCATTTAATGGAAGATTCTACCGCTCAACTGACGAGGTGGTGTGTATTTCAAAAGTAACACACAAGATTTTACAAGAGGTAGCACCAGACGTGTCCTCTCACTATCTGCCGCACTCGGTACCTCCGCACATATTTTCAAAATACACATCACCGGAACAGAAACAAGCAGCGATAGATATGCGCGCACAAATTATAGGAAACTCTCAACAATTTAATAATCCGAAGAAGAAGATCTTTTTTTGGAATTCTAGAAATGCACGCCGCAAGCAAAGCGGAACCCTTATTTGGTGGTTTAAAGAATTGTTAGATGAAATTGGGCACGACAAGGCCTGCTTGCTTATGCATACTGACGCCCGAGATCCGCACGGTCAGGATCTTCCTCATCTTATCGAGCATTTAGGCGCCACTGATGGGCAGATCCTCTTGTCTACACAAAAGGTGGATGGACCCCAGTTGGCGACAATGTATAATGCAGCAGATTACACGGTTGCCATTAGTGATGCAGAGGGTTTCGGCCTCTCGGCACTGGAGTCATTATCATGCGGTACACCAATTATTGTTAACATGACTGGCGGCTTACAGGAACAAGTAACTGATGGTAAAAAGTGGTTTGGATGGGGAATTCAGCCCACGGCCAAGTCAGTAATCGGCTCATTGCAGGTTCCATATATTTATGAAGATCGAATTTCTCAAAAGGATTTTAACGCCACGATTAAGAAGGCCATCGCCCTAAGTGATTCGAAGTATGAAAAAATGTCTGCAGCAGCCCAAGCGCATGTGAAGGCAAATTATAGCTTTGAAGGTTACGAGAAAAAGTGGGTGAAATTAATGGACGAGATTGTTGAAAAACACGGCTCTTGGGAAACACGAAAAGGATATAATCGTTGGCATCTGATGGAGGCTGTATAATGAATATGAAGAAGAAGTTGCTATTTAAAGCACCCGTTTTAACTCGCTCTGGCTATGGCGAACAATCTAGGTTTGCTCTTCGGGCTCTTCGTAGTCGCGAAGACATGTTCGATATTTACATACAGCCACTACAGTGGGGAAACACTAGCTGGATCAACGAAGAGTCCGAAGAACGCCGATGGATCGATCAGGCCATCGAGAAGACAATTCATTATATTCAATCTAGCGGTCAATTTGATATATCTTTACAAGTGACGATTCCTAATGAGTGGGAAAAGATTGCCGCAGTAAACATCGGATATACAGCCGGTATTGAGACCACCAAAGTGGCGCCAGTATGGCTTGAGAAGGGCAATATGATGGATCGTATTGTCGTCGTCTCAAATCACTCAAAAAACACATACGAAAAAACAGTCTACAACGCAGTAAACAAGCAGACAAATGAAGAGTTTGTTTATAAGCTTACGACCCCAATTGAAGCTGTTAATTATCCCGTTAAGACATATGAGGAATTGCCGAGCCTGAAGTTGGATTTGCCATGTGATTTTAATTTCATATGTATGGCCCAGCTGGGGCCCCGCAAGAATGTGTTTAATACGGTAAAATGGTTTGCTGAAGAATTCCACGAAGAAGAGGTAGGCCTTGTTGTAAAAACTAATATGGCGAAAAACTGTCTGATGGACCGCGAGTTAGTCAAGCACAAAATTGCGTCTTTTCTGAATATAAACTTTCCTGAGCGCAAATGTAAGGTTTATGTGTTACATGGCGATATGACCGATGAAGAAGTTCACGCCATCTACCAACACCCGAAGATTAAGGCCGCCTTAATGCTCACCCACGGAGAAGGATTTGGCTTGCCTCTATTTGAAGCGGCATATAGTGGTGTTCCAGTAGTGACAACTGGCTGGTCAGGTCAGCTTGATTTCCTTTATGGTGAAGATATGAAGGAGAACTTTTATAATGTGTCGTTTGATCTCCAGCAGGTACCTCCGGAGGTTGTGTGGGAAAATGTTCTCATAGCAGATTCGATGTGGGCATTCCCCCGAGAGATTTCTGCCAAGGAAATGATGAGACAATGTTACGTTGATATTAATGAAGTAAACGAGAACACGCACGCATCCAATGCGGCTAATTATGCAACAACGCTGAGAGAGAGATTCTCAGAAGAAAAGATGTATGCACAATTTGTGGAAGCAATGGGGATCAACGAGACAGACTTTAGTGTAGAAAACTGGCTTAGCTCCTTGGATATTGAGGAAATTGAGTGACAGAGAGTCCTGCATCGATTGCAGCCAGAAAAGAAAGATTAAAAAAAGAAGGATTCTTCTCCCGGGAGATTGAACTTAAGCGGGCGATGTCTCTTTTGCCTGATCACTTTGCACATTTTCGCCCACAGTCGTTTTATACGCTTAAAGATCGAGCTTCGGGAGAGCAAATAGACTATATACCGAATCATAAATCGGGCGGTACGTACTTGGAGTCCAGGCTGGAGATCATCGGCCATGGCGAAAAATTTCGAATGCGCGCATCCGACGGTGAAATTTATAAAGCTCGAATAGCCCACATAGACACTACGCCAGTGATTGATCCGGATTGTAGGTGGAACACCAGCAAGAAAATGATAATAATCAGAGATCCATTCGAGAGAATCATATCGTCATATCAACACATGTTGCGCGCACCTTTTAGAGAACAGACGGGCACTCTCTCCCACCATTTAACCGTTAGGATGGATTTTTTTAAAAAAATATTTAATCCCATTTTTGACGAAGAAAACGGCCTGTCCATAGAGCCTAAAAATATTTCTACGCCCCCGCCGCCAATAGATATAGTCGAAAGTTTCGCCTTGTTTTTATACGAGGTCGCGCAATACGGATTTTACAACAGACATTTGTTTCCACAGCTTTCTTTTATTCGAGATGTGGGTTTGTTTTTGGAAGATATAGAATATGTAATAATGCACGAAGATCTTCGTCAAGGCGTGGAAAAGATAGGAGAGCTTCATAATTTCTCATTGGAACCACACGAGACTGCAAACCAAAACGCATCCAATCGTTATGTCAAAAGAGTGCTACTTCCCGTTATAAAAGAGTCAACCGATCTACGTGAACTATTTTCATATCTGTATGCTCCTGACATAGAGTTATACCAACGAGCTAAAGATGGAAATCATTTTTATAGCTGATTTTTTTGCCGATCAAATATTGGGCGGCGGCGAATTAAATAACGAAGAGTTGATTGATATGCTGCTTCGCGATGGCCATTCAGTTAAGAAAATCAACAGTCACCTCGTCACATATAGCTTTATCGAAAATAGCCGAAACAGCAAGTTCATTGTTGCTAATTTTGTCGGCTTAAAACCAAGCTGCATCACAGCGCTCTACGATAAAACATATGTAATATATGAGCATGATCACAAATATCTGATCACTCGCGATCCAAGCCATTTTAAAGATTTTTTGGCTCCAAAAGAGGCCATTATCAATTATGAGTTTTATAAAAGAGCAAAGGCAGTATTTTGCCAATCGCAATTTCATTTAGATATCGTCTACAAGAACTTGCAATTGAATAATTTGATTAGCTTGGGTGGCAATTTGTGGTCAGAACATTCGCTGGCTCTCATGCAACAAATCGCAACTCTCTCAAAGGAAGACACCTATGCGATTATGCAATCTTCTATACCTCACAAAAACACTGCCGACGCAGTAAGATATTGTGAATATAAAAATCTACCTTATGCACTCATAAGTAGCGATAATTACGAGACATTTTTAAAGTCTCTGGGATCCCATAAAGGATTCGTGTTCTTTCCCCAAACACCAGAAACGCTTTCAAGAGTTGTTGTCGAAGCACGAATGATGGGAATGAGTGTGGTGGTCAATAAAATGATTGGAGCTACCAGAGAGCCGTGGTATCAACAGAAAGGCAACGACCTTATAGAAATAATTCGCTCAAAGCGCTCCACCATTAAGGAGCAGGTAATGGAAAAATTAAACCAATGAAAATCTTGCTGACTCTCAATAAAACATATCGTGGCCAAATAGATGTCGGATATTGGTACACTTACTTGCCACTGCAGCAGTTGGGTCATGACGTGCACTTATACGATACGGCAAACCCACACGAGAGAGATTACGAAAAGGTTATTGAGGCCTTTAAGCCCGATTTAATATTTTGTTGTATGACTGGTGACAGGGCCATAACGCCATCTGAGCCCTGGGAGCGTATCGCCCAAGAAACTCACTCAGGACGAACCAAAACATTTAATTGGTTTTGTGATGATACTTGGAGGTTTGAGACATTTTCAAGCAAAGCGTGTCACTATTTCAACGCCTGCTCCACCCCAGAGCCAACTTGTCTTGAAAAATTTAAAAACATAGGGTACAATAATATCATACTGGGATGTTGGTATGCCAATGCAGAACTCTACTCACCTCGAATCTTTGACGAAAGAGATTTGCAAATAGCGTTTGTAGGCGCCCCCACCCCCAGTAGAAAGAGGTTTTTTGAGAATTCGGATGTTCCTATTGAATGGGTGTCAGGTGTGAGCCAAGACGAGCTTTTTGAAACCTACAATCGTTCAAAAATAGGTTTAAACCTAAGCAACAACGACAACGATCCCGCGGGAAAAACACAAATGAAATTACGACCGTTTGAAATAGCCGCCGGCGGAGGCCTTGTGCTTACCCAGCACCATAATGGGATGGAAGAATTCTTTGAGATAGATAAGGAAATAATTACATTTTCTTCTCAAGAAGAGTTTGACCACAAAGCAACGTTTTTAATCGAAAACCCTCACATTGCTAAGGTGATAGCGGCCGCAAGTTACCAAAGATTTCTCGCCGAACACGAATCCAAAGTTAGGTTAACCAAGATTTTGGAACAAATAAAGGAACTTTAAATGAAAATATATATACCCGATTATTATGAATTTGCCGGCCATTGGATATACAGAGGGTATCAGAATGCGTGGAGAAGTATGGGGTATCCGATAGCGTATGACAACGTAAGGGCCACAGAAGATGTTAAGTATGCGATTCGTCATCCCGGAAACCTCACGACAGAGCTAAAAGAGGAATACATCTTGATGGCTGTGGAACATGCCATTAGCACAGAGCCAGAAGCTATGCTCCGTGCAATACATAATAGTTACAAATCTTTCATTTTTGTTCAGCCGAATAAATTTCCGCAACCCTGGGGCTCTCATCCTAATTTTGTAACGCACCTCTCCGACCAGCACATACTACAAGAATTAAATGGGATGGAGAACGTTTATTTATGGACCTTTGTTGATGTTGATCCGACATACTATAGTCAGTGGAAAAAGGTCCACACCATACCTTTGGCTTATGATTCTATTGGCTACAAGCACATTCCCGATGAGAAATATAAGAAATTTGATATTTCATTTGTGGGAGGCTGGGCAAACAACGGCTTCGACGAAAAACGCAAGATTATGGTTGATATCTTTTCTAAATTTATGGATTCGGGCTTGAAGTGCGGGTTTTTTGTAAATAAAAATCTCACCCATGAACAAGAGTGCAAAGTCCTTCACAATAGTCGGGTGACCTTGAATGTGCACGATGCATATCAGCGCGCCTTGGGTCTGGACACCAACGAGCGTACCTTTAAGTCTTTGGGCCTTAACGGCTGCCTTGTTTCAGATACAGTAGGACAATTAAACCATCTTCTTCCAAACATAAAGACATCGCTAGAATCTGAAGAGCTGGTCCAAATCACAAAAGATTATCTTTCCTTGACAGATGCTGAATTAAATGTTATAAAGGAAGAGAATCGACAATTGATCTTAGATAAGCATTGCTATACAAATCGTGTCGAAGCATTGTTGGCTCTATGAATTTTAAAATTACCATTATTATACCTTGTTATAATGCCGAGAAATGGGTTGCCGAAAGCATCCAGTCAGCATTGAATCAGACATATCAAAATACGGAAGTAATAGTGGTTGATAACGAGAGCACGGACGGAAGCTATGATATCATCAAGGAACTACACGCGCAGAACCCCATATTTCAAATAGGATCCGCTCCCAATTTATATAAATATTCTTGGGAAGAACCGGTAGAAAAGGCACTTAGTATGGCCACCGGCGATTATTTCACAATTGTCGGCGCCGATGATTATTTGCGGGAGGATTATATCGAGAACATTGCTAAGATTTTGAAAAGCAGCGCCGGTAAAATCCGAGTTCTTCAAACTCCGATTATGGGAGTTCAAGGGAACAAAGAGAAGTATTTGGGAGAAATAAAGAATACTTATAGAGGTTTAGATGAGTTTAAAGCACTCTTATTCGACAAGTGTCCAGTCACAACACCGAGTGTGGTATATGATAAAAAGCTGCATGATGAGGGAATTATACGCTGGAATTCCAAAGAATATTTAGGAGCAGTCGATTATGAACTATACTTCAATCTGGCCCATCACGGAATATTCATCTACCCGTTTCCGCAATGGATAGGGTATTATTATCGCTGGCACGAAGGCCAAGCCACGTGGGGAATGCATAAAGAAACTACCAACTATGATCAACTAATAAAGGAGAACTGGAAAACTAAATGGAAACAAAACTAACCCCAGATGACTTAAGGCAATTTGAATTGCGCGTGTTTGATTTATTTAAAAATAAACACATTACGTCACCTGTTCATCTACGCGGCGGAAACGAAGAGAAACTGATTGAAATTTTTAAAGATATCAATGAGGAAGATTACTGTATTTGTACGTGGGCTAGCCATCTGGAGTGTTTATTGAAAGGCGTTCCAATGGGCGAACTTGAGGCTGCTATTTTACGCAATAAATCGATTTGCCTCTCTTTCAAGGAATACAATATTCTTTCGTCAGCAATTGTCGGCGGAAACGGACCAATTGCTACAGGAATTGCAATGGCTGAAAAATTAAAGAAATCAACCTCACACGTGTGGTGTTTTGTGGGCGATATGTCGTTTTATACAGGCTCCATCCAAGAAAGCATTCGATATGCGGATGTACACGATCTACCAATTACGTTTGTAGTGGCAGATAACGGCCTTAGTGTGACGACACCAACTGAGGTATGCTGGGGCGACAGCATTAAAAAGATCGCTGAAGAATCTCCGAAATGCATTTATTATTCTTACACAAATGTGTTTCCACACGCCGGCATCGGCGAAAAGGTATTGTTTTAGAATGTCAGAATATAGAAACGAATTAGAAAGAGCAATGCTCCTCTTAGCCGAAAAAGAAGATACTATCTTTTTGGGACAAAGCTTAGAATATGGGGGTATTGCCATGGCCCAAACATTTGAAAAGATGGATCCCCATAAAAAAATGGAAATGCCAGTAGCGGAAAACTTACAATTGGGATTAAGCACAGGTCTATCCATAGCGGGCTATGTCCCGATTTCTGTTTATCCTCGGTGGAACTTCTTATTGCTAGCAGCAGATCAACTCGTAAACCATTTGGATAAGATATCTCTGATGACGGAGGGCCAATATAAGCCAAAAGTAATAATAAGAGTTGCTGTTGGCGTAGAGAAGCCGGTAAACCCCCAAGAACAGCATCTGGGAGATTTCTCAGAGGGATTCCGGCAAATTCTCCGGACAGTAGAAATTGTCAAATTACATAACGCAGACGAAATTGTTGATGCATATCTGCATGCGTATAATCGAACCGATGGTGTTTCGACTATTCTGGTAGAGGAACATCAATTTTGAATTTTTTATTGACTGGCGCCAATGGATTTCTTGGTCGGGAAATGTGTCGACTGTTTGAGAGTTGCGAACACACGCTTATTGCCACCAATCGCCAGTCCCTCGATGTATCTAAAAGAGAAGACGTTCGAGATTTCTTTAAGCAAAATTCAATAGATATCGTTCTGCATGCAGCGTTCATGGGAGCCAAAAGTCCCGACACGAACACCGTCGAACATATGAATCTAAATTTGGAGATGTATAAAAACTTGGTATCTCACTCTGATCAATATCAGATGATGTTTTCGTTTGGCTCTGGCGCAGAATATGACAGGGCTGAGAATATTGATGAGATAGCGGAAGAAGAATTATCCGGGCGCCGTCCAAAAGATTTTTATGGAATGGCAAAAAACATCATTGCTCGCCACATTCGTGAATACACCGACAATGTGGTTAATTTGCGGCTGTTTGGGTGTTTCGGCCCCCTTGAGGAAAGGAGCAGGTTTATTTCTAGCGCCCTTTCTCAAAGTATGCAAAATGAGCCGATTATTGTTCATCAAGATAAAAAAATGGACTTTTTTTATATCGATGATTTATTTAGGGTTATCATGTTTTATATAGAGAATGGCCTGCATCTCCCTATGGATGTGAATATGTGTTATCGGGAAAAATATACCCTTAAACAAATAGCAAAAGAAATAAATAACTTGACAGGCGCCCAATCTGGTGTTATTATTAATAACAAAAATAGCGCTATTCCATATGCGGGCTCTGGCGAAACGCTGTCATCATTGCAAATTCCATTAGTGGGTTTAAGAGAAGGAATAAAAAATACGTATGAATACCACAGATAAGCTAACAGAGATTTTATCAATAGTAAAAGAATATATAATTGAAAAACAAGAATCACAATCGTGGACGCCTGGCAAAGATTGGGTCTCTTATTCGGGGCCCGTGTTTGATGAAAAGGAATATCTAGCAGCGGTCAACGTTCTGCTTGATGGGTGGATGATTTTCGGCAAGAATGGTCGAAATTTTGAAACGGAGTTTCCCAAGCATCTTGGCAAGTTATTTGGAACATTAACCAATTCCGGTAGTTCCGCCAATTTGTTAATGGTGTCTGCTACAAAGTCAAAGCGATTCCATCGGCAACTTAAGGACGGCGACAAGATTATCACGCCCGTTGTTTGTTTTCCCACCACGATTAATCCCATCATACAGAACAATCTGGTGCCCGTATTTGTGGATGTGGAGCTTCCAAGTGTTAATTTGGATCTGGACAAAGTAGAAGAAGCACTAGAAAACGACCCTGACATCAAAGGAATCATGTTTGCGCACGTTCTGGGAAACCCGCCGGATATGGATCGGCTGATGGCTTTGGTTGAAAAATATGATTTGATTTTTCTTGAAGATGCATGCGATGCGTTGGGCTCATATTATGATGGCAAGAAGCTTGGCTCTTATGGAGACATGTCAACCTGTTCGTTTTTCCCCGCACACCATATGACGATGGGTGAGGGAGGCTTCATTGCAACCAACAGTCAAAAGACAAGTATGATTCTTGCCAGTATTCGCGATTGGGGTCGCGCCTGTTATTGCAACACCAAGAAGCCAGGCGATGTAACCTCCGGAACAGCATGCGGTATGCGATTTAAGAATTGGCTCCCAGGCCTAAAGGCAGCCAAGTATGATCATCGCTATGTGTTCGATGAGGTTGGCTATAATCTCAAGCCGCTTGATTTACAGGCTGCAATGGGCCTACAGCAGCTCGACAAGCTTCCGATGCTAGATAGTGCTCGCAGAGACAACTGGGCCCGCCTACGGGCCATATTTGCGCCGTATGAGCCATATTTCCATATGCCTGTCGCGACTGAGAAGGCTGACCCTTGCTGGTTCGCCTTTTTATTGACGATTAAGGAAGATGCTCCATTTACGCGATTTGATATTGTTAATCATCTGGAGAACGCAAAGATTCAAACGCGCTCCTATTTCTCAGGAAATATTCTTGCCCATCCAGGGTATATTCATATGGCCGAGGAATACGGAGATATGGATGAAGTGTTTCCAAACGCACAATTGGTGACCACTAACTCTTTCTTCTTGGGAACATATGCGGGTCTAACTGAGGAGAAGCTTGCGTATATCGAGAAAACGGTGGACGCCTTTTTCGAGGAAATCGTATGAAGGTAGTGTATGTGACGGGATGTCTTGGGTTTATTGGTTCTTATGTAACTCGCCAGTGTCTAGAACGCGGCTGGATGGTTTACGGAATTGACAAGTGCACCTACGTTGCTAACACTGCGCTTTTGAGTGAGTTTGGCGCTTATCCGAATTTTAAATTTGAAAATGTTGATATTAAAGACCTGAAACACTTGTATGATTGTGATTACGTAATAAATACGGCGGCAGAATCGCACGTCGGCAACAGTATCATCAACAGTGAAGAGTTTATTAACAGCAATATTGTTGGGGTCCAAAACTTATTAGATCTGATTCGACACAAGCCGGAGAACGTTAGCCAACGACCGGTCTTTTTTCATTTTAGTACAGACGAAGTGTATGGAGACATCCACGAAGGACAACACTGCGAAGATGATTTGCTGCACCCCAGTAACCCCTACTCGGCAGCCAAAGCCGCTGCCGATATGTTGGTTCTTGCGTGGGCCCGCACCTACAACATACAATACATATTATTGCGTCCAACCAACAATTATGGAACTGGACAGTACCCAGAAAAACTAATCCCCATCGCTGTTAAGAATTTAATGCGCGGAAAGAAAATTCGCCTTCACGATGGAGGTACCCCAGTTCGAAATTGGCTGCATGCCGAAGATACAGCCGCCGCTGTTATGACCATTATTGATTCGGGAAATGTCGACGAAATCTACAATGTTGCTGGCGGTTTCGAACAAAAAAACATAGAAACTGTTCTCAAAATTATTGATAATTTTTATGAGGATAACGATTACACCTGGAACGATCACGTCGATTTTGCATATTCTCGCGAAGGACAAGACGTCAGATATGCTTTAAATGACGATAAGTTAAGAGCTTTGGGCTGGAAGCCCGCCAAGGATTTCAATGTTGAAATAAGCCAAATTGTAAAGTATTACAAAAACAATTTTATATGGTAAGACATACAATGCTTATCTAATTATGAAGACCCCCACACACCACACTTATAGAAGGAAAAAACCATGAAAATTTTACTTTGCTGCACGTCCATTCAGGCCGAACATCGAACGGAAGATAACCACGACAGTCACTATCCCCTAGGGTTGGCTTATTTGCAATCTTACTTAGAGCATCACCGCCCAGAACAAGATGAATTTCGTAATTTATATTTAAATAATGTTTCCTATGAGGTGTGTTATGACACAATTAAGAGCACCTTTAAAGAGTTCGATCCGGATGTGTTCGGCGTCTCAATTATGACCCATAGCCGCGTCTCTGCATACCGTATGATCGAATACGCTCATGAGAAGTACCCAAACGCTAAAATCGTTGTGGGAGGGATGCACGTTAGTGTAATGTGGCGACAGATGGTAGAGAAGTATCCTTATATTGTTGCTGTGCGCGGCGAAGGAGAGACCTGTTTTCACGACCTTATTGAAGCCTACGACAAGGACACCCCGCTGGAGGATGTACAAGGCATCGTCTTTCACGACGGAGAGAAGGTTGTAGTAACGGAAGAGCGCGCACTTATTCCTGATATTGATGCGTTGCCATTTCCGAAGCATGAATTGTTCGTTAGTCAAGGAAAAACAATTGCCAACTTGCTTACAAGCCGCGGCTGTCCTTATAAGTGCAATTTCTGTGTGTTGGACCATACCTCACGAAGAAAGGTAAGGTTCCGCTCCGGTGATAATATTGCGGACGAAGTGGAACAGATCCTGGAACAATTCCCGTCAGTGACCACTATTTGGATCCATGATGATGCGTTTATGATTAATAAAGCGCGAACCTTAGATTTTTGCAATGCTATTATCCGCCGCGGCATTAAAACACAGTTTATTGCTAGCGCCCGCTTCCGCCCAATTTCCCCAGAAGTGGTACAAAAGATGGAACAAGCCGGCTTCATTCAGGTACTTTTCGGGCTTGAAAGCGGCGCAAATGACGTTATCAAGGGAATGAAGAAGGGAATTACCAAGGAACATGTACGTTATGGCCTGAGCTTATTCAGCACCACCAACCTGAAAGCCACCGCCTTTATCATCGCTGGACTTCCGGGCGAAACGGACGAAACAATCGGAGAAACAATCGATTTCGTACAGGAGCTGCAAAATATTGAATATCTGTATTATGACGATATTGGAGTAGCGATGATGTATCCGGGTGCCGAGATGTATACAATGGCCCGCGCCGCCGGCAAGATATCGGATGAGTATTGGCTTACCGACAAGGATGTACCCTACTATACAGAGGAACATGGGGGCGTGCATAGTTATGAAAAATTGATTGAAATGAAAGAGCGCATTAGAAACAGTATTTCGCTGTCTAATATGTTTACCCCTGAAGGGTTTCTCCGCCAACGCAAAGTCATCCCAAGCTTGCTTAAGTATTGTCAAAAACATCCGATCCCGGCCATTAATAATATGCTTTATCACTCACTTAGCCAGTTTAAGTTGTGGCCAACGGTTGCAAAGTCGGTGTTGATGGGAAATTTAACCCAAACAGTCACTAAGATGTCCATGGCATTTGAAAAGATAGTCATTGAAACAGTTATGAAACAAAACAACATTACCTCCGAAGAAGATCGTAGAAACTACATTTTACAATGCGTTAATCAGACCGAAAAAGATAAGGTTACGTTGGCAGAACATAGAGAGCGCCAAAAGGCAGTCACCTATGATCCTGAAAAAGATGCAGGTGATAAACTTTACAAAACCAAGGGCGGCTTAGCTCTAGCTGAAGTTGTGGAGAACGAAGCGACGGCTTAATGAAAAAACCCCAAATGATGATGTCGAAAGATGATTATGATTCGACAAAGTGCAACAAATTTATCGAAAGAGCGTTTTCGAAGTATATGAATGGTCAAAAAGAAAACAGCGTGTTGGTGACCGGGGGCAGTGGATTTCTCGGCCGCCAATTACAGAATATACATCCTGAGTGGACATATCTCTCATCAAACGATTGTGATTTGACTGATATGACGAAAGTGGGAGAAATGTTTGGTGATTTAAAACCAGACGCAGTCGTTCACCTGGCTGCGCGCGTGGGTGGGATAAAAGACAACATAGAAAATCAAGCGACATTTTATTACGAAAACACGATGATTAATACCAACGTGATAGAAGGCGCGCGCCAGGCGGGAATAAAAAGAGTTTTGTCTTCTTTGAGTACTTGTGCCTTTCCTGATCGTCTTCATCCGTATCCGTTCAAAGAAGAAGTTCTGTTCCGCGGCCCACCGACTAAGACAAATTTTTCATACGGAATGACGAAAAGGGCTCTTCATGTTCAAAGCTGTGCATATAGAGAACAATACGGTTTAAATTATTCCACTTTTAGCCCTTCTAATATTTATGGACCTGGCGATCACTTTGGAAAAGAAAGTTCTCATTTCGTGGCCGCTCTTGTGTATAAAATTGCCAACGCAAAAAAGGGCGATACGATAGAGCTGTGGGGATCTGGATTTCCTTTAAGACAACAGTTATATGTTAACGATTTGTGTGTTATAATTCCTTTATTGTTGGAGAAACATAATAGTAATATACCACTAATTGTCGCACCATCCGAAAATTTATCAATTCTAAAAATGGCCAGAATTCTCGCTGAAGAGTCGGGAAAGAATCTCACAATCTCGTTTAACGGAAAAATGGACGGCCAGCTTAGAAAAGATGGAGACAACACAGCATTGTTAAAACTACTGGAAGGATACACATTTACATCGTTTCGAGACGGCATAAAAAAGACCTACGATTGGTACATTGAAAATGAGGAGCTATAAAAATGAATGATAAACAAAAGGTAGCGCTAATAACAGGAGTAACTGGACAAGACGGCTCCTATCTGGCCGACTTGTTGCTCAAAAAGGGCTATAAGGTTATTGGCGTAAAACGCAGAACTTCCGTTATTGCAACAGATCGCATCGATCATGTGATGGACGATTTAGAATCAGTATTGAATTTTGAATTAGTTTATGGAAATATGATAGATTCCGGAAACATTCATCGTATATTGATGGAACATAAGCCTGATGAAATTTATAATTTAGCGGCCCAGTCACATGTCCGCGTGTCTTTTGATACACCTGAAGAAACTTCAAAAATTGTAGCAATGGGCACGTTGCGCTTGTTAGAGGCAGTTAGGAATGTGTGCCCTGAATCTAAGATCTATCAGGCATCCTCATCAGAAATGTATGGCGACAATCCAAATTACCCTTTTAATGAGTTATCTCGCTTAATGCCGGCTAGCCCATATGCGTGTGCAAAAGTGTTTGCACACAACCTTATTCGAAACTATAGAGAAAGCTATGGTCTTCACGCCTCTTCCGGGATCCTCTTCAATCACGAAAGCCCTCGTAGGGGGGAAACGTTTGTAACTCGAAAGATCACCATTGCGGCGGCCAACATTAAACTCGGAAACCAAGACAAGCTTTTCTTGGGAAACCTCGACGCCAAACGAGATTGGGGCTTTGCCGGTGACTATGTGGAAGCGATGTGGAGAATGCTGCAACAGGATACACCTGATGATTATGTTATTGCAACCGGAGAGACTCACACTGTACGCGAGTTCTTGAATGAGGTGTTCGAGTATGCCGGTCTGGACGTGAACAAGCACGTTGAAATCGACGAACGGCTGTTTAGGCCTCACGAAGTGCCCCTATTGCTTGGAGACGCCAAAAAAGCAAAAGAGCAGACGGGGTGGGAACCGACAGTGAAATTTAAAGAATTGGCCAGAATGATGTATGATGAAGATCTTAGAGCACTGGCTAGATGAAATATGCCGTGGGAGAATTAATACGCTGGATTACTGAGTACGATGATCACATTGTGAGTGATGCCGGCACCGGGATCGTTTTGGGTTCTAGTGAATTTTCTTATGAGGATCATCAATATACAACTTACGTGGTGTATAGAAACGGCATCGGAGATAAGAGAACCTTATCAGATAGGAATATTTTTAAATTAAAAAGAAAGGAGAAATAAAATGCATTTATCAAACCAAGCACTTGGCGCAATCATGCTAGCGCTACAGGAATCACTATTGGCACAATCGGATATTGTGCCGGTTTTGAAAGGATTCGAACTTGAAGTTAGTGATGGCGGCCTTGTCATCAAGAACCCACCGACAGTTAGATTTACTGATAGCACTGAAGTGACACCAGAAGATCTTGAAAACATGGCTGATCGATAGCGAATGCCTCGTTACCGGTATTTGTGTGAGTTGTGCGAGGAAACAACAGACGCGTTTCACTCATACGACGAAGTACTGACAAACTGCGAAAAATGTGATTCCGAGGATTCCTTAAAAAAAATTTTAAGTACTCCGTATTATGGAATTAAAAAAATACAACCTGCGGATAAGAAGGTTGGAGAAATTACAAAGAAATATATTGAAGAAAATCGCGAGCTTTTAAAGAAGCAAAAAGAAGAAATAAAAAATAAAAATTATGTCAAAAAGTGAAATCGTCTTAGGAGCAATGTTACTGATATCAGTGATACTTAATGTGGGGATATTTTTATATGCCCGCGCAGTTGTTGTGCGCCTATTGAGCATTTCAGAAGAGTTGGGAGACTTGCAAGAGATGGTAGATAGCTTTGCAAAACACGTGCAGGGCGTTTATGAATTAGAAACATTTTATGGCGATCAAACTTTGCAACATTTGTTGAATCATGCGGTTTCCTTTAACGAACAATTAGAAACATTTGAATATGTTTACACACTAACAGAAAGTGAAAGAGAAAGAGAGGAAGATGGCGGAGAAGAGGAAGAGAGCGAAACGGCGTAAAAATCATTATTTTACCCAAGTTCATGAAGACGCAATAGTACGGTACAGTCAAACAACGTGTATTAGAGAGCGCACAGAACTATATGTAAACTGGATACAACCAGCTTTTGATGAAATGGTAGACAAAATTGTGTTTACCTATAAATTTACCAATTTGCCGAACATAGGGTACCTTAGAGATGAGTGTAAAATCTGGCTAATGACCATACTTGATAAATACGATCAAAGTAAAGGCTCCAAGGCCTTTTCGTATTTTTCAGTCATCACAAAGAACTGGTTCATCCACAAGGTTAAAAAACAGCAAAAGCGTAATCGCCGCGAAGTAGACTACGACAATATTGCTAAAAAATATGAAGAGGAATTCCTTTCCACTACAGAATCATACGTAACGGAAAGAGAAGAAAAAGAATTCTGGGAAAGCTTTTATCAAGAGCTGAGTTCGTGGGATGTGTCTACGATGAAAGACAACGATCTAAAAGTTTATCAAGCAATCAATATTCTATTTGAGTCCCGCGAAGACATTGAGATTTTTAACAAGAAAGCTATTTATTTATATCTTCGCGAGATCACTGGACTGAATACAAAACAAATAGTAAATTCGTTGAAGAAATTTAGAAAAAAGTATTACACTTTTAAACAAAATTGGGACACCGGCGAACTGTGAGCAAACAAAACTTAGATATCTTAATTACAGAAGCACTCGACAACATTAGGAATGATAGAAAAGCGGCCCGAGAGTTTCTTAATGACATAGCGACCGAACTGTCGTCCAATACGGAACAGCTTAAGTATCTTAGTCCAGTCGCAGCCAAACACATTGAAACTCTCCAGCGCTCAAACGAGCAGCTTGTTAAGCTTATTAGTTTACAGCAGAAAAACAGCGTACAAAGCTTTGAGCTAACCGAAGAAGATAAAACGAACTTATTTGACTTAATTCAAGGTGAGGTGCAATCCGGTGAGTAAGAACCTTTACGATTGGTCCTTCTTCACTGCGGGCGATAGTAGCCCCGATTTGTTAGGTCTCGTTGCCCGCTGGGGGCTCACTGTTGGCTTTCGACCTAAAACGAAGTTTCTTGCCCGAGCGCTTACAGACTTGCAAGAACTGACGTCTCGCCAAGCGGCAGCAATCGATGTGGGCAACACCCCCGGAACCGCTAACACGCGATATTGGTTCAAGGCTCGCATTTTGGGCGCCAAGTCGCCTCATGAGTTTCTTCCGGACCCCTGTGATCCGGCATATGCTGACAATTTGCAATTTGTATATAATCTAATCAGCATGCATACGAGCTTTCTTGTGGAAAAGGCCGACGAAGTGACGCCTGTGACGCGCGGCGATATCGTTGAGGTTGAGGTTAAGTTTGAAAAGGGCCAATATCAATTGCAATACGGCCGTTTTTTGCGTTTAGACAGCATTGAAGATCCGGCGGACAGTTTAACAGCCGAGTGCGGCTCTCTGGTGAAGATCTTCGGCAAGATTAATCACCAGCCGTTGCCCACCAGATCCTCTCAACCGCGCGTCACGTCGGGCCCGGGCCATATTGGGGGCACCTCTTATGCTTCCGCAGATTGCAACCAATTCAATCTTAAATCAAATTCCCGAAAGATTCCGAAGTTTACACTAGCTGAGTTGGAACAATTACGGGCAGACGGAATCTTTACCGACTTGCTTTACGTTATTCACGAAGGGGAATCCGGTAAGAGAAACTACAGTGCCGCAAATTTGGGTTTGGGTGCCGGCACGAAACACAGCGATGGGACAACGACGTCCCAAAAAACAATTGTGAAGAACATCCCCGGGGACCCGTCGACCGACGATCTGACCAAGATCACAATAGGCCGCATAAAAAAAGCAGGAAAAAAATGCAGATCCCTCACCGGCCGCAAATGTTGGGATCAATATGGAAACAAGAAGGAGCCCATTATATTCGCGGCCGGCCGCTACCAAATTATCCCCGGCACACTTCTTTTATTGCTCGGAAAGAACGCCAAGGCTATGGGCATTGCAACCCCAGTGTACCCGAATAGTCAGCTTTTTGATGAAAAAACCCAAGATATTTTAGCAATTATCGGCCTCATGGCTCGGCGCCCTGCGATTGGTCTCTACCTAACTGGAATGATGGATCAGCCGTGTAGTGCCATAATGGAATTAGCAGCTGAATGGGCATCGTTCCCCTTACCTATAGATCGAGGAAAATGTAAGAAAGGACAATCATATTATTGTGGAGGTTCCGATAGAGCAGCGGACGGGCACACCCTGGGAGCAATAGAAACAATTCTAGCTGCAACCCGGGCCCGAATATTGGCTTCTGGGGCCTACGCTAGTGCTTTAAGCACAGGCCGAGTAGGACCAACAGGAGCATAATTATGGCTGATTTATATGGATGGGATATTTTTACTGCTGGGGAATCGGCACTAGACTTGTTGGGTAACGCAATTAGAGCGGCCCTGTCGGGCGATGTGTTCGAGGGAAAGACAAGGTTTATGGCCAGAGCCCTAGAAGATGCCTATGTGCTAACAGCGACCCAGGCCCGGGGAATCAATAACAGCTCCACAACCGGCGGAACTGGAGAAAGCTATGCTTTTCGCGCGAGAATTATAGGAGAAAACTCACCTCATGAATTTATCCCTGATCCGTGCGATCCAGCGTACGCTACGGATAAGCAGTACGTAAACCAGCTAATATCGATGCATACTCTGTTTATTAACTCAAATCAGGTAAGCAGCCAAGATGTGACTCGCGGCGATATGGTGGCTGTCGAATTGGAAATGGGCTGGTTTTCATACGAACTGGAATATGGGACATTTGTGGATCTTGTGAGCGTTGAAGAGCCTCCCTCGACCGCTGGTGCTCATTGCGCATCGCTGAGAAATCTACATTGGCAGGGCGCCGAAACAGTGGCCCGGGCTTCATCAGGCACGGATCCCACCATGACTCGCTCGCACGGTGGCTCCACGGCGCTACAAAAAATGGCACCCTATGTTCCCGGCGCCGCGCCGACCCCTCCGTGCCCAGATTCGAAAAAGGGCTATTGTGAGAATAACAATTGCGCAAATAAGGCAAACCCTAATATGCCCCCTGATCACTTTACAGAAGTGGCACCAGGAGAGGGCAATTATCGGGGCGCCACCATTACCAGCAAAGAGCAGATGAAGCTTATCCAAGACAAATTTGGAATTAAGACAATTGTGAGTTTGGCGATAGACGCATCGTGGGGAAAACGCTGTTCGGATTCCGGCGGCCATTTCCCGGTTGAAGATGCGTCGACAAGTCCACCGTGTAAGGGTCAAAAAGTAAAAGGGCGCCCCACCTACTCAGACTTTCCTTGCGAAAAGTACTGGGCCGATGAGCTGGGTATCAAATGGTATCAAGTAGTAATGCATAGAAGCCGTGCTCCCAGCAAGGCCGAATGGCCGAAGATATGGAATGACCTATCAAGTGGGAATGTGTATTTCCACTGTACACACGGCGTTGATCGTACTGGCGCCGTTACTGCGCGATGGAAATGGTGCAACGCGTGGGGCCCCGGAAATGATAAATGGCCAGATAAGGACTGGTCCAAGCTTAAAGCGGCACTGTGGAAATATACAAAGAAGCAGGGCGGCGCCTGGAAAACCGTTGACCCAGGTGACCCCAAATCGATAGAAAGAAAAGATACCGGCGCCAACCAATATAAATTATATGATTGGATGTTCGCAAAGTGTTGAAGATATAAATAACTACAAAAACAACTAAATTTGATTTAATATATAAAAAAAAGCTATTTATTGACACGACCCTGGACTACTCACCAACTTACGAGAAGAATATATGTTTGAATACGAAAGCCCTCCAGACGGCCCTGAGCGCGCTTCCAGAATAGAAAGAAATACTGACGCATCACCATCCAATGATGATGCCAAGGTGCTTCCCCCAAAGAGTGGTTTATACCACCAGCCATTTAAATTAGATGAGCTATTTTTCAAGAAGGCCGGCGACGAAAAAATAATCCACAATCACAACGCCTACATTGTTATAGGCTCAGATCGCCCTGCATCAGATCGCGATGGATACGGAGCTTTCGCCCCCGACCGAGCCGCATCAATTGACTTGGTGGTGGGGCGCATGGCCTCGGCCAACGGAGGTAAGGGTCCTAACCGACCTGCCTGGGTTGACAACAGCTTTGCGGCAGATGCCGCGCGCATCCACATTAGTCAACTGACTGATATTGATTCAAATTTCGGATTGGCAAAAGGAGAGGCGCCGAACACAGCAGCCCGCTCAGGCATTGGAATCAAGGCAGACGCAGTTAGAATTATCGGCCGCGAAGGCGTGAAGATTATCTCCGGAGGTACCCAGGGTGTTAAGGGGTACGGCAACAAAGGAGAGACAAACTCGCTTGGGGGAAAAATTCGACAACCATCCCCGGAAATCGCACTGATTGCAGGAAACCGAAATGCAGACAGGATTGTATGGGGAGGCTTTTTTAACCCCAGAGAGCGCGTGCGTGGCCTTCAGCCATTAGTTCTTGGCTATGTCGCCCGGGACGCCTTTATGGAACTTTCGGAAATTCTAGACATCACCCTCTCGGCAGTATCGGCGATGGCGCTTATTCAAGAGTGCTTAAATTCAGTTATCGGTACAGCAGTCCCTACCGTTGCTCCGGCTGCAGTGGCAGCTAATGCTACTGCCATTAGTTTTGTCAACGAAGCGTTGTTCATCTTGAAGGCTAATCGAATGGACTGGGAACACAACTATCTATGGCCTTCGGGATATAAGTTCATTTGTAGTCGTAACGTTAAAACCACATAACAAGCAAGGATTTTTCAATGGCAGATTCAAAGTTTTTACCATTTCAGGACGCAAACGGAGATAATCTCCCCGATGTGTGCCCGGAAGTAGAGCCAGCACAGGATGTATGTCTTAAATGTTCACCCAATCCATTGGCTACAATTCCGGACTGGAAAAGAAGAACACAAAAGACACCGTTTCTCAATGAAAAACTGTGCAAGTATCAAGTAACCTATAATACGCCGGCGACCACGTTGCTGGAGGGTGTTACTCAGGCAGAACTATCTGAAGCAGACCTCTCCAAAAAGGCCACAGAAAAGCTTCAAGCATTGTATGAAAAGTATTCAATGCCCTGGGTCGATAAACACGGAAAAGAACGCCAAGGTGCCATCACGCGAATCTTGGTCGTTACCAACAAGGAAGTGTCTGAAGAAACGATTCAGATAGTTAGCGAAAATCTGGAATATACTGATTATTACCTCGATCCACGACCCAATACATATCTTAAATTATTGTATTCTGTAGATTTTGATGTAATCGACGAACTCCCAGATGCAGTGGAAGAAGAGGAGCCAGCTGAACCAGGCGACATTACAGTAAAATATGATATCAACGATTTTGTTGTTAAAAGTATCCGTGTTCGTAAGGGGCTTAATCTCTACAATCGTTATTATAAGGTTTTTAGAGTGTTGGAGGGCGCCAACTTAATATATGCGGATAACGGCAAGCTTTTCGATCTAAGTCTGTATGGTGACGACGCCCTCTTTAACACGGACGCACTGCTAGCGTCATGCGTTGGTCAGTTGGATTCTTGGCTCAACGTAAAAGGATATAATATTCCCAATGTGGGGGGAATGTCGTTTTTCAAAGATCGAATTACAGAAATAGAATTTACTTTTAGTGGCGAATACAAGATTAAAAAACTTAAAATTTGGACAGCAGACTGCGGCGAATATCCCAGAAGCTGGAGCGGGGGAGCCTTGGAAGATTTGCGCCACAAAGCAGCCTGGCGCGACAGGACGGCCGTCGCATATTTGGCACAAATAGATGAAATCGAATCAGCGATGTCTGCACGCGTAGAGAGGCCGTGGAAAGAGGTAATTACAGAGTTTACATATCCGCAGGTAGTGTCGACGCTTGGCAGCGCACGCGACGTAGAAGAGGAAAAGACATTTACAGGATGTATTGCTGACGCTCTAGAGAACGAAATGAAGACCCTAGGTCAAGATATCTTGGATGATGTGTTTAGCATTGGTGATGCGGTGGCATATGCCTTCCATAAGAATTTATGTCGCCATGATCCCACTGAAGTTACTGCAGATAATGTCAAGATTGGAAAGGTGTTTGGAATACCAGAAACGGACGATGGTTCGGATATCTGGGCATCGGACATTATGCAAGCCTATAAGGAAATTGACCCCCGAGATCAGGTATTCGCCCATTTCTGTATGTATTTCTTAATGGGCCCAGGAATCGCCGAAGGCTGCCCTCCGATGGGTGCACCAGGCTCTCCGATGCAAATGCTAGATAGTCTGTGGTCAACGAGCTTAGATAGGATTGCGCTATGCGGGCTAATAGATCTTATGGGCGCCGTAGTAGACTGTTTGCTGGGAGGTATGACACTCGAAGAAGCACTGAACAAGATGCTTATGTCGGCCCTCAAGGCCATGGCTTGGGATGATTTTAGTGAACTGTTTGTGGGTCTCGATCCCGACAAGCAAGAGGAGCTTGATCAGCTTGTCCAGAAGAAACTTAAAGAGGGGGTTATCAGCGTAAAGTCGCGCGAAGAGTCATTCACAGATGATAGCGCTGTTCGAAAAGTCCAAAAAGGAGAAGAAGGCAAGGATATTAAGCTATTTGCGGGCTGGCCCTGGGAGGACGGCAACTTTATAAGACCTTTCGAAAATGAAGAACTTATTGCACAACAGAAAGAATCTCTTAGATACAACAATGGCAACGCGGTCCCAACTAAGGCCCCGGGCTATGCTGCGGGTCCATCTCCCACCCGTCGTACTTTATCGCAGAAGTTTGCAATTGCGGACAATGAGGAAGCGATGGGAGGCCTTGATCCAAATTTAGTAATGGATGCCTACATTATGGCGCTCTTGGAGTTGTTCCAAGACGATCTGCTTTCACTATTGGACATCATGAATAAGTTTCCGGGCGCCCAAATTGTGGCGTTGCTTATCTCCACGATGGAGTGTCCTCGTCCGCCGCTCTTCAATCCGGGCGTCTTGGACTTCATTAAGAGCCTAAGCTTTCCATTTTGCAGCACCGGTCAACCTATCGTCCTGCCGCGTTTGGAAAATCCTCTAATCTGGATTCCGAAGTTTAAGGATATTTATGGCGCCATTATTGAAATGCTTAAGCGACTTTTAATGCAGCTTATTCTCAAAATTATTGTTAGAATTTTAGTAAAGATTTGCGAGTTGCTTGGAGACGCTATCTGTAAGGCGCTTGAAATGACGGGGAATATCGTGGGATCGTTACCATCGATTATCTCCGGCCGAAACACCTTCACAGATGTGATTAGAGAAACTGTCTGTGGTCCAGATGCGGATGATGACACGATAAAAGGGACTGTTGCACAGCTGGTTGCAGATCTCGGAGTGGGCGGCCAGGCTCTTCAGAACCCAGATCGCGCAATGTCATTCATGGAAGACATCTCTGCTGCGGTAACACAAGCCGAAATGGTGGGCGCAGTGCTGGGAGATCCATCGCGTGATTTCTTGATAATTGCTGATCAAATTAGGGAAAATGAATATCCCGAATACGACGATGCATTACCTAACGAACAATCGATTGGCTCGTTCTTCCGCAATGTGGGATATCTTATCCCGGCCCAGCTGCGAAGTGAGATGCAAGAAACTCTTCGTGCAGTCCCTGACGGGGATGAGATGCCGGCTAACCCTACCTTGTGCGCCACGCCAGAGGCCTTAGAGGAGTTCAAGAACCTGCGCTGTCAATTGCTGGAAGGCAGAGCTACTCCGGAACAATGTGATGAAATGTTTGAAAAATGGCGTGGGACGATGTTGGACGATTTAGGAGAAATGTCCGATATTGCACAAAAGGGTATCGGCAATATTGTTGCTGATCAGCTCCCGCCAATGTTTTCCGATCCTGGCTGTGATAATGGTATGTTGCCATATGAGCCAGAACAAAACGTTGCAGCAGCCACTACAGTCCTTAAGGGCGATATGGAGAAGCTAAAAGTAGCATTTTCCAGCGATATGTTGGATAATGGCCCAGGCGCCGAAAAATGGGGATTTATCAACATGGTGATGGCAGATACCATAGGCAATCCATTTACGGCTCACCAGAGAAAAACTTTCAATAAAAAAGATTATGTAGATTTTTATATGGATCCGACTCCGCCCGGATCCGGCTTGTTCGAAGGAGGCGCCGACCCAGAAGACTGGCTAGGGCTCTCTCTGGGAACTTTAGGCTCCCAAAAGGGGGCGTATCCCATTCACATGGCCGGCTATCTGATGTATCAGTTCCAATATGCTGGTCGCGATTATGAGACACCGGACTTGATGGCAACGGAATACGAAGTTTCTGATTTGGGTGATTCCTTAACTTTTGAGAGCAGCAACAAATATCAGCCAGATAGTGTCTATACACGCACATTTGAAAGATTGGATATTGATGCCTCCGGGTTTAACATCATCCAAATCCCAAACCAGGGATACGATACCGACATAATGCCCCACTTTGATCCAGATGTGGAAGGGGGTGGTTATATTACCTTCGTCCGCAATTTGCGCAAAGATGAGCCGGATGTGAAGCTAAAGTTTAGAGATAATGCAGAAGGAATGCGCAAAGGCCCGAATGGAGAACAATCTGAATACGGATATGGATTTGACATAGCGTGTTATTTTTCTGATATCTATCGCGATCCGGACGACTGGTATCTTACCGACGAAAATAAGTGGACACCTGGCCCGATTAGGAACCGACCCGGCGACAATACGCGCTTATACATTAGTGAATTGTTAAATTTGGATTCTCGCGTCAGCGATGATAAGATGTCTCTTCTCCCCGAAGACCCGGAGGCAGATGCCCGGTGGAAGCTGGGCAAGCCAGAAGAAAAGAAGGGCGTAATGAAATATCGTAAATTCGAATTTTTGACTTACGACGATGGTCTCGATGGGATTGAGTTGGAAAACTATCCATCCTTGGCCGAATCCTTTGAACGCCACGTGCCTCAGCAGCCAGAAACTTTGGCGCTGTACGACTTGTTTGGCGGCAGCGTTAGTCATGCCAACGCTCAACAGGCATATGAGTCGTTCATGAGCGCTCAGTTTAAAAAAGTGGCAGCTGAAATTGGCCAGAATTCGATGGCTTGGCAATACGGCGCCAAATATGATAATTTATCATTTGCCCAATTTGAATATGTGGTACCCAAGGGGATGGGGAGTATGTTTAAGGGTGGCTCTCGCGCAGAAGGAGAATCGCTCTTTTCTCGCGATAACGAGGATGTATACGTAAAGAAATATGATAAAGATGGGGTATTTAAAGAGTGGGGCCCCGTTGTGGAAGATGATGCCATTATGGGCGTCAGCTTAGATCAATACAAGAATGAAGAAGAAGCCCGGGTTATTTACTTAGATCCTGCCAAATACGGGGGAAGCTATATGAATCCGCCTATCTACGTGAAGCCAATAACCGGCTCGGGATGGATGGGCATAGTTGATTTGTTGTTTCCTGAGCCAACTCAATGTAAGCCACACAATACGGATCTAGTCGACTTTGATGAGATCAGCGACAAGATTGATGAAATGTATCCGCGTCTTGCAAGCGACACTCGACTCAAATCAGACCCCGATTGTATCGTGGAGGTGCCCTTTGCGCGCGCCCTTGAGCGGCCAGCTAAGGCGGGATTGATGGCGGTCATTATGGCTTCCATTAAGATGTTCGCCAGTGTGCATTTCTTGAAAGGCCTCGGAACGTTCTCAACGTTTGCGCCCAAATTCCCAGATAACTATAGCAATGTTTATGCTGCTTATATTATAGAGAAAATGGAAGAGCAATTTAAAGATGCTAATAACCAATTATTTAGCCCTTTTGTGGATAATGAATTTTGGTATGCATTTTTGGAGCAGTCGGTGCAATTGTATGGTATTCGAATTGGACCTAGTGGCGACATTTCCGAAGAAGACGTTCCCCAAGATGTGCGAGACGCACTTAATCGTTTAGATGATGCACAAGCTGACTACGAATATCCTTCCCGAGAAGATAAATCACAAGATCCGACAAGTTCTTGGACCGAGACTGTTAAGAATTATCGCGAACGATTAAATCTTCGAGCAGTTTTTGAAAATCAAGAAGATGCAAAACTGATCCTTAAGCAGCTGGTGGTCGAGCAGTTGGATATTACTGGTGAAAAGTTTGTTAACAACCTCAGATCTATTGGATTTAATCCCAAAGTGACTGACTTGGATTATTACTATATGACTGATTTTTGTGCAGGAAGCTCTCTTGAGTTAGACGGCAAAATTGCCGAAAAAGCAGTTGGATTGCCAACTCCCGAAGATCCGGATCCTGCTAGTCTTGGATGGGAATGGCCAGGCCCATTCTATTCAGAAGGGAACGAATTTACAACAACAGAAGATACAAAGTATGTTGGCTATTATCACGGCCATGTAGACTCGTTAGATGGTTCAATTCTTTATATGATCGGCGATACGATGGCTACCGAATTCACTGGCTCTGTGGAAGAGATGGAGAATGAAGAGCAAGGATTGCTGTTGAGGCCGTTTGCCAACAAAACTATTGTGGGAATCACCAGTAGTGCTGGATTTACGCCGATGGGAGACGTTCCGGACTGGAATGAAGGGGCAGGTGCATCGGAAGACAAACCATTTGTAATAAAAAAATATATCACGGTTAATGGTTCTCGCCAATCGAGTGCTGAGGCTGTAAGATCAGTTAAGGCAAAGGGTACCGGAAACATTTCCGATCATTTCCCCGGCACAATGACTCTTCTATATCCTCCGCCCAGCACAAATGCAGACCCTGTGGAATCCGGGCAAAAAATGGCCGGCGGCACAATCAATAAAAAGATGTCAGAAAATCCCATTACGGGAGAAATTGAAGATCGCTCCAAAGAGCCCGTCGGCGTGGTTGGAGAACTTGGTGTTCGTTATGGTTTGGAGTTTCGTATGTGGGTTAATGGCCAAGAAATCGTCATTACAAATGTGGAAATAAGCGCCCTAGATGTGCCCGTATCATCGTTCACCGGAGTAGAGAGAGATAGTAAAATGCTATTTTGCCTTCTCAACAAGCTAAAAGAAGATGAAAGATATCGCCTAGTTACACGATATATCTTCTCGCTCAAGAAGGTTTTGGGAATTACAGCGATCTATAATGATATGGCCTTTTTGCCATCAATTGGCGAATGGACTGTAGGCCCGGGCGATGCCAACGGCAACGTTGCCAAAGAGTTCCCAGCCTCTAGTGGCGCTGGGTCCAAGCCTGGCAAGTATGCCAAAATGCAGATAGACTATGTTGAGCTTGATGACGCAGAAGTTCCGTATGTAGAAGAGGTTAATTTGATAGACGGCGCGCCAGGCTGGGCCACATACAGCGGCCGCCGCCTGGATCAGTGGGACAATGCGTTCTTCCAGCAGTATCACGAATGGGATCAAGAAACATTGCGACGGTCCATAAAGCTAATGAAGAAGTTGTTTAGAGTCCACTATCGAGCTAGAGATTGGAGCCTTACTAATGGAGATGATGTCGCCGGCGCGTGGCTTAAGTCACTGCGCGAACGATTCAAACTGGCACCTGGAGCCAAATTCTTGCCTTGGTGGAAGAGAAGTCGCCTTAGAGGGAACCCATATAATGCTGACGGCGAGTTGTGCAATAAACCGGATTAAAGAATACTTACTGTGAGGTATACAACATATGGCGTCTTTAGCAGTTAAGCTACCTTTGACTAAAAATTCGATCAATGGATTTACCATGATTACGGATTTTAGAACTTTAATAAAACAAAATTTTAAGATGCTTTTATTGACAAGCCCGGGCGAAAGAATTATGGAACCCGCATATGGAATAGGCCTCCGACAGTATTTATTTTCTAACTTCGATCAGAGTACGTTCAACGTGATTGAGGCGCGCATACGCGAACAAGCACAAGTGTTCCTCCCGGTAATTGCAGTGCAAGAGATAACTTTTGACTTATCAAACGCCGATGCAAACACCATGCATGCAGTTATCAAATACGCAATTCCATCTTTAAATGTTCAAGAATTGTTAGAATTTACTATTTAAATTGAGGATTTTTAAATGGCGGATCAGCAGAAAAATTTGATGCCGATTGACTATACTCATCGTGAGTTTTCGTCAATCCGCGAAGATCTAATGAGAATAGCAGAAAGGTTTTATCCAGATACCTTTCAAGATTTTAGTGAGGCATCTTTTGGTTCTATGATGCTAGATTCGGTGGCCTATGTAGCCGATCAACTTTCATTTTATCTGGATTATAATGTTAATGAAGCATTTTTGGATACGTCGTTTCAATTTGACAATGTAGTTCGACACGGCCGCATCCTGGGATATAAATTTGGCGGCCGGCCATCAACATATGGCACTGCTGCCTTCTATATCCTTGTGCCGTCATCGCCATCTGGCCTTGGGCCCGACACCGATTATATTCCTGTCCTCAAGCGTGGAACCACCCTGGGCTCTCAGACGGGCAACAGCTTTGTTCTGACCGAAAACATCAACTTTGCCGATCCAAAAAACATTACAGTGGCCGCCCGCGTGGATCCTGATACGGGCACCCCAACTTATTACGCTATCAAGGCTTATGGAAATGTTGTTTCAGGCCGCTTCGGCCAGGAAACGATCACTATTGGAGCGTATACTTCGTTTTTGAATGTTACCCTAAACGCTGAAAATGTAAGTGAGGTAATTTCTGTTTTTGACGCAGAAGGAAATGAATATTTCGAAGTGGAATACTTGGCCCAAGATATGATCTATAAAGAGATCACTAATCCAAACTTTAAGGATGACAACGTGCCATCGATCATGAAGCCCTTCTTGGTATCGCGGAAATTCACCGTGGAAACAGGGCCAACCACAACTTCTCTGCAATTTGGAAGCGGAAAAGAGGGTCTATCCAATGTAGTCGCACAACCGCAGAGCGTGGCGGTCGACGTGTTTGGGAAGACATACGTGTCAGATACGGCCTTCGATCCTACGCGCCTGTCACAGAACGAGTCTTTTGGGGTCGTGCCCGTCAACACAACCCTCACTGTAACATATCGTACCACTAACCCTGTGAGCACCAACATCGCAACAGCGGGGCTCAACACTGTAGCAAATTCACTGTTTGAGTTTGACAATGCTCAAGATTTAACCGACAGCACTGTTCAAGAGGTTATTCAATCATTGGAAGTAAACAATGAAGCCCCAATCGCAGGAGCCGTTTCTTATCCTAGCACAGTTGAGATTAAGCAAAGAATTTACGACACATTTCCAACCCAGAATCGCGCGGTCACGCAAACCGATTATGAAAACATGGCGTATCGTATGCCTCTCAAGTTTGGTTCGATTAAGCGCTGCTCTGTCCAGAAGGATTCAGACTCTCAAAAGAGAAATTTGAACTTGTATGTAATATCCGAAGATTCCGAAGGAAAACTTATTCAGTCTAACAGTACAATTAAAAATAACTTAAAAACTTGGGTCAATAACTATAGAATGATTAATGACACTGTTGACATCTTGGATCCTTTTATTCTTAATTTTGGCGTTGAGTTCATAGTTAAATCCCGCCAAGCATCGGATAAGTTTACGGTCTTGGAGCAATCGGTTGCCGCCCTTCAAGAGCACTATATGACATCTTTCTTTATTGGTGAGCCGCTTTACTTGAGTGACATCTACCAGAAACTAAAGGATGTAACTGGCGTTTTGGACGTTGTGAAGGTTAAGATAATTAGCAAGAGCGGTGGTTCTTATTCGGCAGCGTCAATTGATATTAATGACAACATGTCGCCAGATGGAACATATCTGATGGTTCCTAATAACGCAATTTTAGAGTTGAAGTATCCGGAAGTAGATGTTGTGGGGAAGGTTACATAATGGCGATTAAGAAGTATGTAGCGGACGCAGACAATACGATTGTCAACGCATATCAGCCGAACAATGAAACTCGCGGCACAGGATCCAATATGGGCGCCTCAGATATCGTAGAGGTGTTTTCCGTCTATGGTCGCCAGCAACAAAGCAGTTCAACAACGCAAGCTAGCCAAGAGCTTTCACGATTTTTGATGAAATTTCCAATTACAAGCCTTTCAACGGATCGTAGCAATTCTGTCATTCCTGCGAGCGGCAGTGTAAGCTTTTATTTACGCATTTATAATGCCGAACATACCAGAACAGTTCCCACAGAAATGACTCTTATGGTCTATGCCGTATCTAGCTCCTGGCAAGAAGGTACGGGCCTTGATATGATTGGATATGATGATCTTACAAGAAATCAATATCCCGGCTCTAACTGGATGTCAGCCTCGAATACAGCCGCCTGGTCACTGATTGGGGGTGATTATTTGAGTGCATCAAATCAGTGGGACTCCTCAGATGCACCTCCAGTCTATAGCCAGAGCTTTGCTACCGGCCTGGAGGATATGGAAGTCGATATTACGAGCATGGTAGAACACTGGATGGCTGGTACACTAAACAACTATGGAGTGGGGGTGCACCTCACGTCCAGCCTGGAGGCATACTTCTCCTCTTCGGACGGAGCCCTGGTGAGTGGCTCGTCTCTCAATATGACCGGAGGTGCCGAAAAATCTTATTATACCAAACGATTTTTTGCACGCGGAACTGAATTTTTTTACAAACGACCTGTTATTGAAGCACGGTGGGACTCGACCAAGAGAGATGATAGAGGGAGCTTTTACTATAGTAGCTCTCTGGCTCCTGCCGCCGATAATCTAAACACGATTTACCTTTACAATTATGTACGTGGCAGACTCCGAGATATTCCGTCTGTTGGGACAACTGGATCGGTTATGGTTAGCTTTTATTCCGGCTCCGAAGATAATTCCGCCCCCTCTGGATCCAAGCTAATCCTCTATGATGGCACAACTGCCCTTACTGGAGGATGGAAATCAACAGGGATCTACACTGCATCAATCGCCTTGACGGCCGCAACAACGCCGGTGGGAACACTTTATGATGTATGGTGGTCAGGCTCCGGAGAAGATCCGCCAACAGGGATTACTGAATATTCAACCGGTTCTGTTGTCCCAATCAAGCTGGAGGCTGCACTACATGCTCGCGAGCCAGTTTATTATCTCAATATTACCAACTTGCGAAACAAGTACAACACCTCAGAAACCGCGCGATTTAACCTGTATGTAAGAAACAAATATTGGGATCCCACCATCTATACCAAGGCCAAGGCCACAACTCCGAGTACCTCTATTGTTAGTGCGTCTTACCGCGTATTTCGTATACTAGATGGACTAGAGGTCATACCTTATGGAACAGGCAGCAATTTCGAAACTGGTCTTTCGTATGATGTGTCCGGCAATTATTTTGATTTAGATATGAATATCCTAGATGGCGGATATGCTTATGGTCTTAAATTTTCTTTCTATGATCCTGAGCTGTCTACTTGGACCGAGCAAGACAAGGTATTCAAGTTTAGAGTAGAAGATTATGAGTATTAAAGACCTCTTTGGTTCAACACACAAACAACGAAATCTTTTAAGCAGCACCACTGAGAAGGACGCATTCTCAGAGGCGGAGTCTGCACGAAATGTGAAGCAGGCAGCACTCCGAGAAGAAACGTACCTCCCCCATCTAGATTATACAAATCCCGCAACATTTGCTAAATTTGGCTCTGCGTATCTTTACTATAAATCAGCTATGGAGCGCATTCTGGATTTTTATCCATATGACGGCTCAGATGCGGAATTGAACAAATTCTATAATGATTCCCTCAACATAGAAAAATATATTTTCAACAATCTATATCCACGCACAAATGGCTATATCAATCTAAGCGCAACAGGATATGGCTCCGTTTCGTCAGTTCTAGAAGGAAATAGTCAAACTGGTATTGCATCTTATGGCGCACCAGCCTCCCTCGAATATATTACCTTTAAGGGCGGCCCCAATATCATATCCACCAGCACGACGCTAAAGAGCATGTATGCGGATCCGTCCTCTAGCCAGTATCAAAGCAACAATGTCTATGATACAAACATCTACACCTCCGCCGGTCTAATTTCAAATTATGGAAGTGGTTCTCGCGAATCTAACCTTAAGAGTAATTTTGATACTGGAGTTACAGTAGAATTTTGGTCCAAAACGGGCTCTGTGGGCTCTGATCCTACGCAGACAACCAAGCAAGTCTTGTTCGATATGTGGAACAATGAACTGTCCTCCAGTGATGCATATGCACGTTTTACAATAGAGTTGACTGGTGGCGCCGGCGCCATCGGACCCTTGCTGATTACTGTTCAATCAGGAAACGTTAGCGCTTCAGCTAATCGCGTGGTAACATCCTCCATTGGGCAAAATCTTGATTTTAATGATTGGAAACATTATGCATTGGTCTTTCAATCAGGTTCCGGATATGATTTTAAAGCCAAGCTCTATGTTGACGGTGAACTAAACGATACGAATACATATACAGGCACAGGGTTCATTAACGAACTTAACTCTAAGAACATGATGGGTCGAATTGGCGGCCTGCTCACAGCACCATCGGGTGCCTGTGATCTAAGTCTTACCTCATCATATGCCGGCGCCGGAAAACTGAGTGGCTCGTTGGATGAATTTAGATTCTGGAAGACTGCGCGCAATGGAGCCGAGATTGGAAAATATTGGTTTGATCAAATCCGCGGCGGCGTTAATAGTGATATCGCTAACGCTGCTTTGGGAATGTATTACAAGTTTAACGAAGGGATCGTAGGAAGCGCGGGTATCGATGGTGTTGTGCTTGATTATGGCGGCCGCCTGTGTAACGGAACGTGGACCGGATATGCTGCCGGCTCAGGCTCTGAGGCCTCGCGTAATACCGGTTCGGCAATTGTGTCTGCATCTGCAGCTAGTAAAGAATACCTAGATCCCATTATTTACGCGACACACCCAGAAGTATCGTCGCTTAAGACGTCCCTGCTCAATTCAGGCTCTTGGTATGATGGCATGAACAACGGAATGTTCAGAAATATGCTTCCAGGATGGGTGATTGAGCTTGGCGATTCCTCCGAAGACAACGAACTGGAGCGGATGTGTCACATTGTCGGAGCATATTTCGACACACTTCACTCACAAATTACAGCGATACCTAAGTTTAAGCACCATCATTATCCAAGCGGCTCTGAGCAGCCGATTCCGTTTGCGCAACATTTGCCACAATCTTTGGGGCTTTATACTCCTGAAATCTTTATTGATTCTACAATTTTAGAAAAATTTAAGAACAGAAGCAATTCAGAATTGTTTGAAAAAAATCTAACTGAAGCTAAGAATCTTATTTATACAAATTTGTATAACAATCTCTCCAACATTTTTAAATCCAAAGGTACCGAGCGCGCCATACGCAATACCCTACGCTGCTTTAATCTTGATGACAACCTTGTTACTTACAACGTTTATGCACACAATCAACTCTTCGAATTAAAAGACAACTTAAAGCAAACGTTGAAAAAGAAGACATTTGCTAACTTTAACGATCCTAATAATACACGCGCAGTCATCTATCAGTCCGCCAATCCTCACAGCGCGTCCACTCGCGGATATATTAGTGGTTCACAGGGAGACGGCCACGAATATAAAGGTGGCTTTACTGTTGAGGCTGGGGTTACATTCCCTCGCTTTTTCCGTCATACTGATCCTCTCACCAGAGACTTTATTACATCTTCTTTGTTTGGCCTGCAGACGGTTAATACCGCGTCTTTAACTGATCCCGCATTCTTGACCGGCTCTCAGGACGTCGCAAACTTCCAAGTGTATGCGATTAGAGATGAGAAGTATTCAAGAAATGTGCGATTCATGCTTACGTCCGCTGTTGATCCGCACCCGTTTCCGACACTTACAAGCAGCAATACATTTCTAAATGTATACGACACGGAAAATTGGAACTTCTCCGTCCGTATTCGCCCATCTAACTATCCTCTGACAGATATTGTATCCAGTTCGGCAGCCTATACATATGACGTTATCTTCGCGGGATACAATAATCAATTAGGAGTAATTCAGAACTACTTCGAAGCTACCGGTTCGATGTCCAAAGCAGATGGACAGAGTATGTTGTCGTCCGCCAAGAGAATGTACGCCGGTGCCCGCAACACAAATATAACGGGCGCCCATGTTTATAAGTCTGATGTGTTAATTTCCAATGCTAAATATTGGACAAAGTATATTGATGCATACACTTTAAAAGAACACACGTGGGATCGTGACAACGCGGGCATTTCCGGCTCTTATCTTAGTTTATCACCTCTCACATCTTCTGATTCTTATAACTATAACACTCTAGCTTTAGATTGGTATTTTGGAAATGTTACCGCCTCAAATGCTTCCGGAGATTTCTATGTTAAAGATATCAGTTCTGGTTCGGCGCTAATCCAAGACAATTTTGGTTGGGTTGGACAAATTGCCGGCCACCTACACTCCGGCCGCGGATATGGATTTGGGACATCCTCGGCAAATGTGGTTCGAAAGGATGTAATTAATGACTTTAAGTTTATTGAACCAGAGCGCGCCGTTGGGTCTGATCAAGTACAGATTTTAAGTGAAGATGATCGTCTTTTTGGGACTGTCGAGCAGATTCCAAATTATGTGTATACGATTGAAAAGAGTTTATATGCCGCAGTTAGCGAAGAGATTTTAGATTTCTTCGCCGGTGCTGCAGATTTTCACCATCTTATCGGACAGCCGGTTAATCGCTACCGCGGCCGCTATAAAGAAATGGAGAATTTACGAAGAATATTCTTTGAAAAATTTCAAAATATACAAACAGTCGAAAAGTTCACAGAGTATTATAAATGGTTTGATGATGCTTTAGCGATCATAATCAAGCAGCTTGTACCGGGATCTGCAAATTTTGTCGAAGACGTGTATAACACTGTTGAAAGTCACGTATTGGAGAGAAACAAGTATAAGTCGCAATATCCTACCATCGAGTTTATGCCTCCCGATCCGGAAGGAATATTAGCTTCTCCCACGGCAGACGAAGAATATGAAATAGACGCGACAGGCGGGCCTACATCGTCTCCCCGTAACGTCAATAAGCACATTAACTATTGGAAAAAGAAAGCCGATCCGCGTGGCGCTGGAACTGGGTCATATGAAATTGCCACAGGCATTCCGGCCGTTGACATTAATCGCTTAGAGTTGCGTCGTGCGAAGTGGCGCAAGAGAATTACAAGCGGATCCAAGGGGCGCCTCTTAACAAAGGCCGATGGCACCAAATATATGGCCAACATGAGCGTCTTAAACCAGCGCAAAGGAACTTATGTTTTCCACACTCCCACCATTCAACGTACCATCAAGGGTGGAGTTAACTTCGAATCCGCAAAAGATATTGGCTATACTTATGCATCTTTGTATGCAGCCGGCCCCATTAATCACGATGACGGGATTTTTGTTCCTCAAAACGTGATGGTTGGGTTTACGGACGAAATGGAGCCACTGCAAGCGTTAGATTTGCGAAAAGAGCTGGTTGGACCCAATCACCTCACCAAGCGTTATATGAGCGTCTATCTTGGTCGTGATTTCACAGACGGAATTGGATATGATGTAATTAAAAATTCCACTGTGTTTCCTTTCAATATCCTAAGCTCGTCAGTAAGTGGTGGATATAATCAGCGCGTTCTAAATCGCGTAACATCCGGCATCGAAGTCACCAACCTTCACAATGACGTGTACGGTCCAGATATGGAAGTGCCACTGCAGGGTCCATTCACAGATGCCGTAGTCGGCGGCCATCAGTCTCGTCACGTACCGCTCAACACAGGCACAGACAACTACTTGACACGCCCCGAAGCGTGGAAGCTCCTCTTGGGCAAGTGCGCCGGACAAGCAGAGGCCACCGGCGCCATCGGAATGGTCAGCCCAGACTACCCCTATCCTGAAGCCAATGCTGAGGATATGAACCCTTACCCCATGACCGGCGCCCAAAAGGCAACGTACTACAGGGGAATGACTGCCAAACGCCCTGTTAACATCACCAACTTACCAATTACGACGGCCTCATCTGGCCTTGGAAACTACACCCATAATTATGAAGTTGTACAGACAGTTGGCGCCTACTCTAATCCGAAGAAGTTTGTGGAAAACAATTCAGAACTTCAATTGCCGACTCAAGCATTCCAAAACAATTCCACTTCATCGACTCAAGTAAGGACTATTCTAGACATACATCGAAGTGATGGATGGCTGGATGCCCACAATTCAGACGCACCGCCCTACGGGGGGTATACAGGAAGTCACTTCAAGTTCGTAGATGAATATTCCATCAATTATTTGACTGGTGGCGTCAAGTACTCTTCAGTGATCGTTTCTAAATTCTCGAATCCCGGCGGCCTAGAAGTGAGTCCGCCAGGATACAGAGATTTCAGAGCAGATGAATACTCAGTATATAGTGCTACTCCCTACCGCAACTTAACTGTAATAAAGCCCTCTCAAGGGCCGTCAGGCAGCATTTCAGAGCCCACCGGTGCTGGTGGTCCTGGTATCCGGGTATTCGACATTCACGGTTACGATTACGGCCTTAGATCGCAACTATCACGACACACTGCGC
>Ga0208299_1000448_pt1 | contig 38419 bp, 40 predicted proteins | sample 15_taG_FD_184089 | JGI IMG/M metagenome (GOLD analysis project Ga0208299, IMG submission 184089) | Marine viral communities from the Subarctic Pacific Ocean - 15_ETSP_OMZ_AT15312 metaG (SPAdes) (version 2) | ecosystem: Environmental > Aquatic > Marine > Oceanic | place: Pacific Ocean | collected... | reverse complement strand
TCCCACAGTCCCTCGTAGCGCCCTTGGTCACGTTGTATCTCAAGACAGTCACAGCATGAGCCGTCACCTTCAAGTACGTGGCACAGTGGACAGAGTTGAGTTTCCTGCTTCTGGATAGTTTCTGGTTCTCTCATTGGAGTACCTCCTTAATTGCTTCGTCTATATTGCTTGCACAGGTTTCGATGTGGTCAAGTAGCCACCCTGCACTAGAATCTTCATGTGGAAACCACACGCAAATCTTTTCGTTCTGTACTGAAAAGTTGCCTTCCTCAGACTCAGCCTTCAGAATAGCGATGACTTCATCGGTCGAGAGTTCGCCCCAACTGGATAGGTACTCGCCTATTGCGATATCAATGCCACGCGGGATAGGGCGTATCTCCTCGATGCCTTCAATCCACACCAATCTCTCACCACTTCCTAACCAATAGCATCCACCTTCATCCTCTGTGGCTTCCAATGATTCGTTGCCCTCATCATCCTCACCCAAACACAAACCTTCTCCAAAAAAGTGATTGAGAAGAAACTTATTGTCCATATCGGTAAGTTTGTCTGGGTCTGAATCGGGGAGCAGTTCCCCAAAAAAACCTGAACAGGGGTTATCCATCTCCCAAGTTTCAGTATACTCGTTGTCCCCATCTCGTATTCCTATTGTAATTTTATAGTGTTTCATTGTGTATTTTCCTTGTCATTTTTTGGATTTATCAAATCACGATTCAATTCATCCCAAGCCACATTGCATTGGTCATCCTCCCCGCCTGTACCATTGAGCGAAGTGGTAATGTCATCTACTGCGTCCCATAGACACTTATCTTCAAAGTCCTCTCCATCCATCCGTTCACAAAACTCTTCCCACTGGGAATCACTAAGTCCCTCTGGTCGAGTTACCTTTATTGCGTAATATTCTTGTTCCATTATTGTACTCCTTATGTAAAAATGGTTTCTATTACTTAATACATGATAACAACTCTTCGGCTGTTGTGTGGCTGTACTTTATTTTTTTTTAGAGAGGCAAGAGAGACAAGCCGGAGGGGCAAGCCGGAACACCATCACCGGCTCCATTAAAAAAGCCCGCTTTTTACGGCGGGCGATTTTAGAGTATCGGCGGCGGCTATCGGTGCGCCGGATAAACCACGTCAACGCCGCCGTTGGCACACGCAGTACACGCGCCGCATTTGGCACGTTTGGAGCCGGTACGCTTCACTGTGGCGGCTATCGCGGGGCATATGATACACCGGCGCCCCATGAAGCCGTGGCGGCTCTTGGCGGCTATCTTGGCAAGGCGTAGCCGTTCGAGCGGCTTATCAGTCATAGAACCAATAACGCAGGATACGGCGCCCGCCTTACTATGAAATTCCTGCACCGGTACCGATTCTCGAACGGTAACGGCGAGCCCATCGAGCCCGCGCCTGTATTCGCTTGCCTGTTCACTGCTAAATACTGGCAAGTGTACCGGCGTACCGGCGTCAACAAGCCGCGCAGTGAAGCGGCGGAATACCGGCGTACATTTTACCGGTACGCTTCCAAAAGTTGAAAAGCGGAACCATGGGAGCCGCCAACCGCGCCGGTCTAATTCACCGGCGGCGCCCCTTAGCACCGTATCGCCATCGGTCAATTCTGCGCGGTCAAGTTTGGCGGCAAGTTGTGACCGGTCGGGGCGCCCCTCACAATTCGCGGCGTAGCATCGAGCGCCGATAGCCGCCGCGTATGGGCTTGACGATTCGGGATGGTATGGGCATTCCATTGGACAATTCCTGCCACCACTGCGCCCAAAAGATAATGAGCGGGCGCCGCCAAGCGCCTTACCAAACTTACCTAGAATCGGGCGCGTACCGTTGACGGTCAACTCTTGCAGCGTCACGGCTTGCCCCACTTCCGGCGATCGCCATCACGCCGCGCCCGCGCTCTATCTTTGTCGCGCTCTTCATTGATACGGCGGCGGCGCTCTATATCAGGGTCATCAAATGAGCACAACGCCGCCATGATAACGGTGATGGCAAACAGCCCGCCGATGGTGAGAATAATAGGTTCAATCATAATATGTATTCCTGTACAAAAAGAGAGAAGAGAAGAGGCGCCACGTTGGAGCCATAAAAACCACGGCGCCCGCTAAGGCGCCACGGTCGAAGAGGAGAAGAGGAGGTTTTATAGGGAACCGGCTAGGTTCAGCGCTGTTTGCTTCAGTTGTGCCGCCGCGCCTATGTGAATGCTTTCAGCGCCGCGGTTTGAGTCGTGGTCGATGTAATGGGTATAGGCGTTGAACGCGTGCCATTTTGAGCCGCGTACGTCTTCTGGCATAGCGTTAGAGCCCGCGGTATATCGCATACCCTCCGCATAGTTTCCCGCCATCGTTTCAATATGGGATGCTAAGCGCGCCTCGGCACGTTCGCGCTTGGCTACGTCTTCCAATGGCATATCCCGCGTTACCGGCGTACTCAATAGCGTACGTGTTGCCGATGGCATCCCTTGAACGTATGACCGGCGAAAGTATTCAGCAAGCCATTCTGCATCTACAGACTGACCGGCGAGTAAATCGGCGGTTTCAGCAAAAGTCTCATGCCAGTTAAGCACACCGGCTAGAGCGGCGCGGGCGCGTTCGATACCTATGGTGAACGTATCGCCGGTATGGCGTATGCTTATGGCGTTACTTTTATCTAGGGCGGTGAATTGGTTAGAGCAAAATACACGTTCATTCGTAGGAACCATACGGAACGAGCCGCCGCCGTCATGGCTCGTATAGAAGACGCAGGATTGCGCTACAGGGTCACAGCCGGCAATTTTTACCGTATCTAAATCAGCGCTCAACCAGACGGCTTTACCGCCGCGATAAGAACCGCCCGCGTTGATGCGTTTATTATCCTCTTGGAGTATGCTGCTTATGGCGTCCGCGAATTGCCAATTATTAAACGGCGTGTACTTATCCGAAACGATGCCGAGCGGCTTGCCTGTATCTTTTCGGTACATGACGCGATGTGGTAAGTCTTCGATTGTATCCAGTGACGTTGCCATTGTATAGTCGTCAGAGCGGTTTGATGGCGGCGGCGCGTTCCATTGTACCGGCTTGCTACCGATGCCCCAGTCAATGCCATAGTGTTCGAGCGCGTCATTTGGGTATCGTAATTGTTTAACGTTGTTCATTGGTTGTATTCCTTATGTTAGTATTATTTAGTTCAGAGGGGTATTCGGAAGGGTCGAGTCTATCAGCAGGGTATTCGCTCCCTGTGATTTCTTCCCATTCTTTTTTGGTTTCAATCTTTTCGATAAAAGTGAAGTCCTCCATGACATCGTTTGCGCGTCTGACACTGCATTGCCTGTCACCTTCAAAAAGATAAGGCGCTTCAATCCAGACTTCGTGCAATGACTGAATCACTTTGCCATCAAAGACATCTAACTCGGTTGCGTAATCGTAGCCGAGTACGGGATTCGCTTTCAAAAACATTTCAATCTTCTTAGATTTCTTAACTTCTCTTTTGAGATTTTGTTTTACGTTATTCATTGGTTGTATTCCTTCCGTTAGTATTATTTAGTTCAGTATATGCCGCGCATATTTCATCATTTCTTAATCACTACCTTTGGTGCAGTTGAGACATATTCTGTCGAATATCATCAAACCTTGTTCCCATGACATACTTAAATATAGGGTCTTTGTTTCGTTCGTTTCTTGTTCTTGCATTGCTGTATTCCTTATGTACTTCAATGATTGCGATTGTATCCGGTGGTGGCTACGTTGCCGCCGTGGATATATTGGAATGATAGCATAATATCGGCGCGGCGGGCGGCGGCGCTGTAATTTATTATTGGTACCCATGACATTATGTAGTCATCGCGTAAAACGCTCCAAAACAAAGAGACATATAAAAAGATATCTCGATGTTCTGGAGCGTTCTATTGATAGCAACAGACTAGCAGTCCGGCGTAATGTGGGGCGGTTGCTGTTGTAGTAAGGATTAATGGCAGCGCCGTGGCGCGGCGTGTGGCAAGGGTACCCCCACGGGGACAAGCGACAACGCAAACCTTATCGAAAGGGGCTCAGATTTTTGTGCCAAATATATTCAGGCATAGGCAGTTATGAATGGGAGGAGTTGATCACCAAGTATGATGGTGAGTCGAGACCAGAAGAGCATTCTCAATACTCCAAAGTCCTTCGGTTCTTGATGGCAGTCAAAGGTATACAGTTGACATCCCCAAGTTCCCCACCGTCACCCCAGGACCCTGCGATAACCACAGACCCATCCCGCTCTACAATCACCTTACCAACGGTAATCATGATTGCGGGCATTAGGTCTTCGGCATCTTCAGCACTCATCCAGGGTTCATCAGAGTGTGTGGTGTCTTCCCATTCTATGGCTTCAATCATGGGGGTATTATTTCTTCTTCTTAATTAACAATTTACCAACATCTACAGCCAGTGGTAGGGCGGCGCTGCGTCTTTTGTTGGTTTTATTTTTGGAATTCTTCTTTCTATACCATTGGGCTGTCCCATAGATCGGGCTTCCATCCCTGTTCATTCCTGTTATGTTTTGATATTCTGGCATACTTAAAATCCTTCTGTGCTTTTGACCACTATAGATACTTTAGATACTTTAGCATCTATAGACTCTTTAGTGGTCTTTAGTTATCTATAGATACTACTTATTATTCTTACTATGTCTTATTTCTAGGTTTCTTCAGATACCATATGATCCTTAGGTCTCCCTCCCCCTTCCCCCTCTCCATAAGATTCAATACCTTACTTTTACCTAACAAACTGGGGTTCTTTCCAAGCATGGCTAAAGCCGGGTATTTTTATGTCGTTGTATGGGGGTCTTCCCTGTAGAGGCTCTAGGATCGCTTCTGAGAGCGTTTGTCTCTCAGGGTACCCTCAGGGGTCTAATAGGTCGAAAAGCCCACCAGAGCCTTTCTCCGGCTCTTCAGGAGGCAGCAGTTCCAATAAGGTCTTCATGTGTTCTGCTAATTGTTTACTGGTCATCTGGTCCAGTAGATAACTCTCGTAGCATAGGATGACCACGAGAGCCTGATCTGATAAAGCCATATATTCATCATAATAATTCTTATTTACATCCATGTTGTCCGTCTTTTCTTGCCACCCAGGGCGTTTCTCATAAAGTCATCTATAGCCGTGTTCAGTTTCTCGGTGTGGGCAGATTTAATCAGTTTGTCCCGGTCAGCGGCTAATTGCTCTGTCCAGTACCCGATAGCCATGCTCAGGACATCTAGGCGGTCATCGTGTACCAAGGCGCCCTTCATGTTGGTTATTCGGCTTAGTTGGTAGAAGAGTTGATACTTAAGCGCCTTCTCAGGGGGCAAGCCCTTGGTAGACGTGTAGTCAGCCTCTATTAACTTCCGGTCCACAATGAGACGGTGGCTTGACAGCACAGGTTCAATTGTGTCGATAATGCGGCGTTCTTTCATGATATTGTGTCGAACTTCCTCCATCTCCACAGGATGTATCTTTGCCATCACGGGCTTCAACAGTGCCGTGAACATCCCATCACCGAAGTTAGATTCGATAAGGACATGCTTAACATTCTGCTTCTTGGCTAGAGCAGACAGCGCCTTAAGCGTCTCTTCCTCATAGCCCCCTTGGAAGCCTCCTGCCTCCAGGACAAACAGTTGAGAGTTAAGCATCTTGACGACTGCATAAGCCGTCTCGTCTGCCCCCCGCCCCGCAGGGTCAATAGCAAGCACAGCGCCGCTGTAGGGCATCCAATCGCCTTGAGTGGTCATAGGGCGGTAGTAGCGGTCTCCATTAAATCCAACATTAGGTAATTCATTGTCGATGAGATCGGGACTTGCCGCCCATATGACCTTCTCTGGGGCGTTCTCTGGGTTACAATTCATGACGATTAGGTCACTGAGTTTCAGTGGATATCTATCCGCATCACTGAGGGACGTATCCAACATGAATTGTAAAGCGAAGCCAGAGCGCCCATAGGAAGCCTCACGCTCCATCAGGTCCATTTCATCGAACCTTTTGGGGTCTGTGGACTTCCCAACGATACTGTCCTCTGAGGCGTCCATAGCCTCCTTAATCTTGGGGGCTAATCGGTCGCTTATGTTCTTAAAAGTCTTCTCGTCAGGGTATCTAGCGGTCCATATGCGGGTATCATAACCACGCTCAGGTAGCGATGTGTATATTGAGAACTCGGTTTGTGGAGTACCGAGGTAGGCAATACGACCATCGGGCTTAAGGACAGCATCAAACTCCTTGATGGACTCTGCAAGTTTATCCCGCATTGTCTGGGTCATGGAGTTATTTAACGACTCTACGTCGTCAGCAACGATGAGGTCAGCACGGGCTCCTGTAATCTGCCCCGTGATACCACGAGATGTAACCGAAGGTGCATGAGATGCCGGAGCGGGTCCAACATCAAAAGCAATCTTTGAGTTACGTTGTTTATCTGTGGGGCGGAGGTGCTGAAGTATCGGCATCTCCTCAATCAACCTTAAAGTAAAGGTACTGAAGTCGTCGGCTCGCTGCTTAGAAGCAGAGATAACCAAGATGTTCATTGCGGGATTAAGCAGTAACTGGTGACAGACATAAGCAGAGGTAATCCAACTCTTGCCGACACCACGGAACGCTTGGATGCAGAGGCGCCGAGGACCATTCTGTAGGTAATCCGCAATATCATATTGGATAGGCGTGGGCTCAGGAAGTTTTAGTTGATCCCAAGCAAGGTACAGAAAGTTTCTAAAGTCTTTTAAGCGTTCGTCCATACATTAACCCGTAGACTTGATAGGTGCGTCCGGGTCTTGGAATGGTAGTATCTTTGCTAAATTTTCCAATGGGCTACCCTGCTGAATATGAGCATCAATTCCATTATCTTTTAGGAACCGAATAGCATTAGCCATCTCGGCAGCAGTTGCCTCACCGGATTGAATACGGACCAGTAAGTCTTTAGCCAGTTCTTCATGTAGTTTTTCTAAGAGGTCATTTAAGTTACTCATTATACGCTCCTTAATACCCACGATACAAAGGCGGCAGCGATGGCGCCAATCGCAGCGGCTCCGCCGAATAAAGCGGATTTGCCTTGTTCGACAACCCGTAAGCGTTTATCCAAACGTCCGAGTTCCTCGTCGTGGTTTCTTTGCATGTGTAGTAATGATTCCATTTTACCCTCAAGGCGCCCAAGCGCCATCAAGATGTCTTTAGTATCTTCAATCATATCTTTTATATAACGCTGTAGGTTATGGTTCCCTGTATTGATGTGGCAGTGCTTGCGGCTATTTCAGTATCCGACATGTTCGCTAATTGTGTACCGGTGGCGTCCGGAAGCACATAAAAATGAATCACTGTGCCTCCGCTGTTTGCTTGCGTTACGATGGGCGGGCTACCGTCCACATAATCGTTAAGGCTTACGGTACCTTGTCCATTCATTGTGGGAGCAACCGGTAGCCCTTCCACAGTAACATTTCCGACATTAGTGCCTCTATTGAAAGAGATAGAAAACCAGACGGTGACTTGTTTACCAATTTGGATATACTTTCCTACTGGAGTGCCTGTAGAGATGGCGGTAACACCAATCTTCATAACAGGTGTCCAGGTGCCTTCGTCGTAGACCGTGAGATCATCCTCACCAACATTTATGCCGGAAAAGGTGGCGGTCTTATTTGATAATACTGTTGATATTGTAACCATTTATAGATTCTCTTTATATTAAAGTTATTTGTTGATTTATTGGGATGGGCAGGGAGGTTGTTGGCATTATCCGATTTCTATTATGTAAAACGTAGAAGTAGCCACGCGTATACGAGCCAAGTCAACATGGGTAGACTCTCTTATGTGAACCACATCAACGGTAAAGGCATCAGCACTTCCTGGCTCATACAGTTGTATATGCACTTGTTGTTGGTACTCCACTATGCTGCTTTCCGTATCCAAGTACACACGGTCAACACGTTGGGAGATAGCATTGCCTATATCTGAGCCGTCTGTTTGTTCGGCTCCTGCGGAGGCGGTGGTATTTGCTACGAACTTAGTTTGTACCCCCAAGACACGGTTAACATCTGTACCTGGGTCAGTGGTGTCATAACAATAAGTATCAAGATTTGCCAACAGCAAGAACTTAGATGTTGCTGTTTTTGGAGTTACTGAGCATTTTAAGTCAGAGACTGTCCATGTACTGTCAGTATCATCTCTGTTAGACCCCGCAACGGCGGTAACGATTTGCCTGATGCTCATTACATCCTCACCCGCGTATTGCAAAGCACCTGTGAGTAAGTTTAAGTCGCCTGTTACACTTGCACCACCACTTAAAGTAGTTGCTCCAGTGACTCCAAGAGTATCGCTTAAAGTAGTTGCTCCAGTGACTCCAAGAGTCCCACCGACGGTCGAGTCTCCAGTAAGGGTTGAAGTGGTGTCTACGGTAAGTGAACCATCAACATTAAGGTTGCCATCAACATCTGCATTCCCTGTTGCATTAATATCAACAAAAGTTGCATCACCATCTACAGCAACCTTTGCAAGTGAGGCGCCTGAGGTGTCCTGCCACTGTTGAAGATCGGCTGTCTGATCGGTAATTTCTTTTACCGTTAAAGATACATCCCCAACCGCATCACCAGTGATTGGTTGCTTAATGTATTGACGGGCGACACCAAAGTTAATGATGGTTACTTTATCAGCGGCGTCTAGTGTAACTGCGCCCATCTTCAGCGTGAATATGCTGCCTGATATGGCGAAGTCGGTTGTTGGTGTCTGAGTATCTCCATTGAAAGCCACTACATATAAGTTATCATTATCGCCGCTCGGCGCAGGATCAGTCAGGGTGACCGTGCAGTCGCCGGTTGTTCCTGTAAAATCGCTGCCGACCTTTGCCCACATCTGGGGTAAGGACGTGGCTCCGGCGTACAATGTTTTACCATCTACATACTCTTTAGTAGCCGCATCTCGGTCTCCAGATACTGTGCCGCTAAGTTCTTTAATACGACGCTCACCGGCTGTGTAGTTGTCATCATAATCAATGGAGAGGCTTGATGTTGCATTCTCTTCTGCTTCTTGAGACAGGTAGAGAAGTTGTTGGCAGACAGCATCGAGATCGGCTTCTGAAAGTACAGAGCCGTCTTGGAAGTCCACAAGTAAGTCTTCGGCTCCTGCTGCACGTCCTGGGGTCTCTCGATAGACCTTGACAAACTTTCCGGAAGCGATAGCGGGTGAGCAAGTTATCTTAGTAGATGGAGACTCAACCACCGTATAATCATCCGTGCTTAGATCAGTACCATCTACTAATACTTTCACATGCGATGTGCTGATATAGGGGAAAGAAAATGCAAAGTCTGCGGTAGACCCTGTTGTTTCATAAACAATGTATGTAATAGCCATGAATTACCTCTTTTAATATTCCAGAAGACCCTGGATATCTCTTCCAGATTTACGATAGATGTCGATTTGTGTGTTGCGGCGGTCTTGGCGATCCACTTCAGGAAACTCCCGAAGTGTGGTGCTATATGCTGCATTACGATATTTGCGAATAAGTTTCCGTATCTCACCAACCCTGGGTGACTCATCGCCTTCAAAGGGTTGTTCGGATAAACGGTTGTAGGCAGCAGACCGCATAAGGTCTCTGACTGCTTGCTTCAAGGTACGCCCTCTCAGCCTTACTTTACCATGATTCTCTTGCCATCGGTCATAGAATGTCTGACCGGAACGATTAGTAAACAACACGGTGTTAATACCATTCCGTATTTTCTTAGGAGGTCCAAAGGAAGCGTTGATGTTACTCAGTTCCTTAAGAACCTTATCATCCTTAATCTCAGACCGATGTATTGGTAGTGTGTTGTATAGTGGTTGTGGTCTGTCCAACTTCTCACCAAAGACGTTTCGCTTGCTTTCTATCCGTGTATCTCCCACAGGAATAACACCAAGTAACTTAGAGTCTTCGGAGGTTAAGCCATACTTAGCCCTCATGGCATCTAGGACGCCTCTGATTTCTAATTGGTGTTCAGCGTTGCCGAAGGTTTGGGAGGCGAGACCGGACATCGGTAAAAAGGATGACACGGTTGCTTCCATATAACTTTCACCATATCTCTCTGGTTGAGAGAGGACGTTAGCGACTCTAGCAATCCCTGTTAGATATGACTTACTCATTACGTTACGGGAGGCGGCAAAGATGGCGTGGGATGTTATAGTATCTATCATAGACATCTCATCCCCATCCACTTCGTTGGTGGCTTCAGCAATGTCGGCTATTACGCCGAGGAAGTTAGCGAAGGGATCAAAGCGTTTGTAGGACCACCAGGCATCGCCAACTCGGATACTGTATGGTTGCCAACCTTGGGCTTCCATCATGCGACGCTTCTCAGGGTCTTTAGGTCCACCACCAGTTAAGTTGCCAGACTGAACGCCCATAATGGCGCCGAAGGTCAACATAGAACCTGTGGCTACTCTTCCAACGATATCACTTGATTTATCAGCGAACTCTTCCGCCATCTCTTTAGAGACTCGGCGCATCTCGCGGGTTTTAATACCACCCTCGATATGTTTGAAGGCATCCCACCCAGACCCCACCACGCTCCTTTTGACATAGAATGCGAGAAGGTTCGTAGGTGTACGAACGAATGGGGAGACGAGGCGCAGGATTGGGTAATCATTCACCCACCTGTTGAACCCACCGGCTGCTCTTACAGCGGCGTTACGTCCTGGGTCATCTAATGACTGAGTGTATGTAATCTCTCGTCCATAATCCAAAGCCTGTTTAGCGAGGACACCGTGGTCATCATTCCAATTCTTTTCCATGTAATTAAGAATATGACTTTGGATAAGTTTTGTACGTTCTTCTAGATCTTCCACCTTACTGTGTGCAGCACGGGCTTCTGCCTCTGCTTTAGTACGCATACCAGTATAAGTATAGAACTGTCCGTCCTTAACCATCTTATCGAAGTTTGTTTTAACATGTGCATCTAATGCAGCACCACGCATCCCTGCTTTGATACCTTCCTTAGTTAAGCCGCCTTTTACTGTGGCTCTATAATTTAGGTTCTTAAAGAAAGCGTCTTCCGCCATTAAGAAACGGCTTGGAAGGTTTAATTGTTTACCAATCCAATCGGTAGCGCTTTCGCCAATCGTGTTAGCAACACGCGGCATATTCTTAGCGGAAAGGGCTCTTCCTCTACCTACGTTATCAACATCAATCTTACCCATGACATCTAAGGAGTCTCCCCAGTTCTTCCAAGCAGCCCCTGCTGCCTTGGTTGCATCCTGTAATGAGGAGGCGAGATGAGCATACATCTGTAAGTCTTCCCCAAAAGCCTTGTCCCATTTTAAGGTGAGTAGATCGCCCATGAATTGCTCGAAGGGCATAAACAAGGTATTAAGAGTGTTTGATGTCATGTTGACTGCGTGAGTGAGTGGACCGGAGAGAATGGAGTTAATCCAGTATTCCACTAGCATCTGAGGCATTCTTGCACGTTCATCTAAGTGCTTCAGTGCCGCACCAGTTCCGTGGTTATCTTTAATAGAGGATACCTCAGACGCCAGTTTCTTAATGTTCTTAATGCCCTTTTCTAAAGAGCCTCCACCGTGGGTCTTAATAATTTCCTCGCGTACCCGTATTGCGTCGGGACTGTCTCCTCGATACATAGACTCAGGCATTACCTTGCTATGGGGAGTGCCGCCTGTACCCGTACCTGTACCCGTACCTGTACTTGTAGGTTCGGGACGTGGTTTAGCACCGGGACGTACATCCCACCCCGCCATGCTGTTATGGCGTTGTAGACCCATGCCCGCTAAAGAGCCTCCTGATCTAGATGCTTCAATAAATTGTTTTGCTTGGATGGATTGCATCAATAGGTGAACAAGGTCTTCGTGGGTGTCCCCTACATTTTTAAGCCGCGTCTGTGTCTCAACGACATCCCCCACCAACGTGTCCGCCCAATTACGGAGTGCATGTTGTGCGGCTATCCAGGCGCTACCTTCTTGAAGGTGTTGGCGGAGCATTGCTTGTGTAGCGTCTTCGTCTCTACCGAGAACACTTGCCCAGAACTGTCCCTGTTCAGCCACGTCTGCATCAGTAATCGTAGGTAGTGGACCACCCCTGTCAATATGTTCGTAGGCAGCGTTTCTTAGGTCTTCTGGTAAAGCATCAAGTGCTGCACGAACCTCAGCACCGTGTGCCATCTTGTCTAAGTTGAGACCTCTGCTTGTTCCCTCAGGAGGTGGTGGAGCACCTTTACGATACCCAGGCTCTCCGCTTTGGAAGAGTCGGGTGGGGGCTGCTTTTTTAGGACCTTTCGCAATAACGACGCCGCCCTTAACTTGGACATCATCAAAATGTTTTTCAATATCTTTCACATAACCTTTAGTTGGTTTGTTAAGTTGATAACCTTTAGATGTTGCCTTGCCGGTGCCGCTTTTGTTTCCCTCATATATTTTGAAGTAAGCGGTTCCTTCTTGTTTGATAGCATCAGCGGCTTGAGCAATTACCTTGTCTCTCGCGCCTGATTCTTTAATAACATTTAGTACATTATTTACGGTGGCGGTATCGGCTTGCCCGCCTTTGATTTTAGTGATGGCGTTCTTATTATGCTCCGCAGACCGGGCGAACGGATCATAAATTACGTTGTCTACACCCCTCTTCTTCAGAAACTCTGTAGTATTATCAAACTTTCCACCACCTATATCCGCATTAACCGTCCCCTTTTCAAAAACAACATTCTTGTTGTTGAAGGTAGCGGGCAGTTTATTTTTATTAATAGATGTGGCTGCTGACGAAATCTTCTGATTCTCTGGGACTGTCCATAAAGTATCTTCGGCTCCCTGAGTAAGCGTCCGAGCATCTCCCGCTCTAGGAGCAGGAACTTCCATCGGCACCCTTATGGTATCAATGTCGCCACGGCTAACAAGTTTATCAAAGACTTCCTTCATCTCTGGAGATATCTTAATATCATCTACAGCGTTGCCCGCTACGTGATCATAGATACCCTTAAGCCATCCTGCGAACTTACTGAAGATATCCTTCAGAGCATCGTTAGGTGCCTTACCGGTCTTGAGATACTTCTCGAAACCACGGGCAAACTTTTCTTCTGCGGCTACAGACCACTTGGCAGTACCATCTTTATTACGTGTTGCTCCTGACCACTCTTCGGCTACGCGAATGTCTGCATCAGCAATACCGAGACGGTTTGCTTGGTCTACGGTAGTATCGAATAAGCGTCGTCTAGCAACGTGGGCTACTTCGTGGACTGCTGTGGAGACGTCGGCGCCTTCAAAGAAGTTGATGACGGCTTTGCCATCGGCTTCAAAGTCTACGGCACCCTTGGGACCAACGCCTTCGTCTTGGAAGAGTCGCTGACCGCGTTCTTTGACGGATGCTTTTAGTTCGTCAGTGAGTTTCATGTAGGGGACTTCCCCGGCAGTGTTGCGGATACTGTCGTCCAAAAAACTCATACGTTGCTGCGATACCCTAGCACCAAACTTCTTACCAATCTTATTGGCTGTTTTAGGAAGTATATTGTCGTAGAACTTCGCAAGACCTTCTTGACCGCCCCATCTATCTGATTGTTGCTTTCCGGTAGTCCATGCGATAGCATCAAAATCATTGTCTACAGCGTGGGATATCATACGCTTCATAAGAAGAGAGTCCCATGTTTTCTTGAAAGGTGCCTGAGGAGGTCCATCGTTACTACCGATTTCTTTAGTACGCATATCGACTCCGGCTTTCCGAACGTCTTCTGGAAATACAAATAACTCGTGCTTTTTATTTTTGAAGTCTTGTGGGTCGCCGAGGGTGTCACGATTTTCCAGATGCCTTTGCCAACCTTCAATAAGGTCGTCAGCCGCATCTTCTCCGAACCACTTTGATAATTGGGCTCGGTCGGTCATTACAGATATATCTAGGTGGGCGCCCGTCTTAATTCCTGCAAGTCCATCAGCAGGATCACTTAGATCAATCTTCCTAATCATGCCATCAGAGCCCGTTATCTGTATCCGGGACATCGGTTCGGTGTGGGGGCGAAATATAACAAACGACTCAAGTGTAAACTTTTTATTAAGGGCTTTTTCTGCGTTTGCTTTTGTTTTGAAGGAAGGCATATCTATAAGCCACGGAGCATGCGATCTTGAATAATCACCGATCAAATGGAAGTCAAGGTTATCCGTGGCAGCAGTGTGTCGCTCTAGGTGAACTCGGGGTACCCAAGTTTCCTCAATATCCCCCGCATATCCGGATTGCCGTCCTCGTTGGTGCCAATCGCTTTGTAGTTCCTCAATGAAGAGAACCTTCTCGCCTTTGGGACCCTTTCGTGTATTGAACCGAGTCCACCCAAGAACATTGGCTTCGCTCCAGTGCCCGCTTTCATTGAATTTTACTCGGTCTTTGGCTCTCCATCTTTCTAATGCTTCTTCTTTTGTTGCTCCAAAAACATTCGCATTGTAGGCGAAGGAACTCCATGTTTCACCTGAGAGGGTGCCAATTTTGAACCTTGCGTCCTCTCTCACCAGTGATGGGTTGCTTATACTTTGATCTATAACCTCAGGAGTTTTACGGGATCGGAAGTTAGCCGGATCGCCACCCCAAGTAATCAACAGTTCGGTTTGGTCACTTCCGCCGGGAAGAGTCCATTGGGCGTGTTCGGTAGATGCTTGACCAGTGTTTATGAATGGACGACCTTGGTTGTCTAGTAATCTACTTTCGGGTCCTCCTTTAACTATTTCTTCTAACCTAATGTTACCTATAGATTCCATAGCCTCATCAAGATCAACTTTAGGATTAGCGTTTAGATAATCATCAAGCCCTGACCAATATACCTCATCATCTTTAACACCCTGTTTCTTGAGAGCGCCTCGCAGTTGGGAAGCGGATTGCTTACGTTGCGACATATCTCTAAGAACATCATTAAGTTTGGAGGTGAATGTGCCGAGTAGGCGTGTTTCTTTTGTAGTTCCATCAGGCATCTGACGGAGTGCTGTAGTCCCAATGTCACCGCCTTGGTCAAAGCGGAAGGAATCATCAAGCACATCAAAGCCCATTGAGCGGGCTACAGCATCGGCTGCTGTGGCTTCTTCAGTCCTAAGGTGTGGGAAGATAGACTCAACCTTACGTTGTCTCTCAGCACCCATGACGAGGCTCACAGCCTTCTCTGGGTCTACCCCGGCTGACTTGGCACTTCTTGCTGCCTTAATAGACTTGAGCCCCATGACGAAGGGTTCCACAGCGAAGCCGAGGATACCACCTTCTAGGAAGTTCTTAAGGCGACCTTCCATTTCGGAGTCGTTAGGGTCTGCTGCTAAGAACTCACTTACTGGGTTCTGTAGAGAGGGGTACATCTGAAGTAGGTTACTTAGTCGTTGTTCGTGAGCATCAAAGACAGTCATGTCCGCGATGCCACCGGCTATAGACGCCTTACCAAACTGACCGCCCCACTCGATTGCTTTTGCTTTCTTAAGTTTCCCGGCTGCTGTGGCTGCTTGTGCTGCTCTTGTGACGCTTCCTGCTTTAAGTATCTGACCACCTTTGCCCATCTTACTGGCTACGCCTAAGCCTCGTCCTGCCCATCCTACGAGCCCCATGCCCGGCACAAAGCCAGTTAGGAACTGAGACATGCCTTCAACAAGACCACCCGCCATTGTTTGAGAGTGACCGAGCCCAAAGTTGTCTTCAGCGTCTGGTAGCCAATCTTGAAGAACCCAATCGGCTAGGTCATAGACACCTTCGGCTGCTCCTGCGAGCCCCCTGAAGGGAGCGGCTGCAATGTCTCCGGCGGTTCCCCAGAAGCCGAGGTCTTCGGCTGCCGGAGGGGAGAAGGGGTTGGGTGAATTTAAATCACCGAATGAATCTGTAAAATCAATCTTCATCTTGTAAACTCTCTTTTAATACTTTGAAAGCATCTCGTATTGCTTTAGTGCGGGGCATACCTGTGTAATTTAAGATACCAATGGATTGGTTGTGTAGAAAGTCGGGGAAAGATACGGCTTTATTCTGATCTGGAAGGACCTCAAGATAACGCTTGTAGTCGGTATAAAGAGATGTATTTTCTACCGTACCTTTACCATTCTGTATGCCTACATCTTTTAATGCGGCTATAAACATGCTTTCGTTGTTTGTATGAATATATAAGGTTTTTGTGGTATCGAATAGTTCGGAAAACTCCGGTTGTGTGTAGTCAAGGGCGGGTAAACCGTTTTCCTTTTGTATCTTTTCCCACTCCTCTATACCCATTAATTGAATAGCATTAACCATGAGTTTTGTAGCATTCTTGTCGGGTCTCAGCGGCATACCCAAGGGCTTGTCTCTGTTTTGTGGAACAGAGGGGCTGAACCACATTCCGTCTTCTCTATATTCAAAGAATGGGCTGTTGGTACGTTCTTTTATAAAATTCATCGCGTCTACATGACTCTGTTGTCCTAATACACCGGCGTGTTCCAAATCCCCACTTCTTATCGCTCCGGGAATATTGTCTGGGTTGTCCCTAAACATGCGGGTCCAAAAACCTCCTGATGGGAGCCCCACGTCTGAGTAGTTTAAGAAACCTTGTTCTGTCACTGCCTCCGCGTCAACGCCTTGTAGTGTTGCTATTTGAGCATGTTTCTCCGTTAACTTTTTCATTGCATCATAAATATCAGGGTATTTGTTGTGTATTCCACGGGCTTCTGCTTCCTCAATGTTGAAACCTTGTGTTCCTACAATAGAGTCCCATGTGGACGTTATTTTCTCTCCAAGGTCTTTCGCCCTTATCTGTAGAGCATCTGCGGAAGGAATATCCCTTAATTCAGTCTTTATTTCATCGAGTAGGGTCTGAAGTAGTGTGCCCCCCAAGGAGGAAGGTTCGCCATACTCCTTCTCCATCAGCGCTGTTACGTTTGTAGCAATATCCTCAAGTTGCTTCGCGTACACCGGGGCGTTTGTTGGAAACAAGCCGGCATCCATCTCTTCTTTTTGTTTAGTACGTATAAAAGAATTAGTAGCGGATTCACGATCCGGTTTTGATAAATCTAAAGCAGATATTGTTGCCTCAAACCCGGCTAAAGTCAGGGTCTCGTCTTGAGAGAGAGCGTCTGCCTTCTGTTTGTCTGCTGTATTGCTTCTTCCCGATGATATAGCATCTTTAGAGATGAGGGCAGGAATATTCTCAGAGATCAGTTTTCCCCAGGCAGAGGAGTCTATTGATTGTAGTTCTGGACGGCTGCGGAAAGCCACCATAAAGGGGCTCGCATAATCTACACTCATTTGCAGCGGTGCATCTTCTTGACTGTTCTCATATATAAAAGCATAAAAAGAATCTACGAGGGTCCTGTAGTCCTCATCTATATCATCCTGATCTCTATTTTCTATAGTCTTCCGCGCCATATCAATCTCAGCATCTAAGGCGTCAAGAGTAGAAGTATGTTTAGCACCATATGTGTCCCGAAGCCCCTCGACTAAAGTGTCTAAGTTGTCTAGAGTATTTAACTCACCCAGTTTTGCTGCTTCTGTCGTTTTTATTTTTACTAAAGAACTAAGCGCCGATAAACTTCTGTCATGCCCTGAGTCACCAAAAATAGTGTACTGATTATCAGTGATTTCCTCAAAACCTTGGGTTAGCCACTCCTTTTCCATTTTTTCTAGTTCTTCAGGGGTAGCGCCTCCAACCTTAGCCGCCTCGCGCTTTGCTGTATATTCAACGTCGCTGTTGGCGTCTAATTTACTGTCCCAGAGAGTATAAAAAGCAGCGTGGGCATCTTGCTCATTTAACTTCTCCATACGCTCACCCTTGCGCCTACGAACTTCCGTTTGGAAATTGGACGACATCTTCTCATACATCTCTGTGGCTTTTACTTGTGCATAGAAGCCAGGGAACTGCATGGTTTGGAAGGTATCTAGTGCGAACTGAGCAGAATCATCCTGTGGCGCCATTGGATCAGAGAACTTATTAATCTGCTTTGATAAAGCATCTTGATAAGAGTTTTGCATGATCTGAGCGGCAGCGTGTTCTTGGGCAAACTTAATACGAAAGAAGTTACTGCCTCGTGCAATGGTGCCATACTGCTCCGCTTCACGGGCTAGTTTAGCAAGATAGTTTCTCTGCTCCTCAATGTTCATCTTGTCAATCTTGAGGGCTTCTTGCTGCTGCAGCATCTCTATCTCTTGTTGCTCCCTCTTGACGCCATATTGCGTCACAGGTTGCACAAGGTTCATTAAGGCACTACCTATCTGCATCTCTGAGTTTGTTGTGGAGGGGCGGGCTAGTGGAGCCGGGGCTTGAGGTCCTGTAGCGTTTGGACGTGAGTAAAGACTTGTTAGAGAGCGTTGGGGGTTAGGTAGTCTTGATTGTATTTCTTTAGCCATAGATTAATTTACCCAACTTGGTTGTACGGAATAAGGGCGATAGCCGCCTATCGGACCGAAGGAGCCTTGCGATACGCCCCCACTCCACAGATTGCCTCTATGATAATTCGTGGGGGTAGTGAGAGGGGTAGTGGCGGCGACAGGGTTAGGGGCGGAAGCGAAGGAGTTATAGACTCCCAACGCTTGAGAACCGATGTTAAGCATCGTGGCGAAGGGGTCTGGTCCTGATTGATGCTGTGGTAACGCGGGGAGCGGTATGGGCTGAGGGTTCATTGATTCCACTCTTGCTTCTCCTTGTGCTTCGACCTGTTCTTTCATGGAGGCATATTGGTTCAAACGCCACTGTTGCTCTTGTTTTACGTTTGATATGGCTCGCAACTCGGTATACTTAATGTTATCCATTAGGTTATCTACAGTCGCCCCTTCTACACCACGTTCAGCAGCGACACTGAGTTCGGAGGATTGCATCTGGCGCCCTTGACGGAAGAACTCTTCTATCTCTAAAGCAGCCACAACACCCTCTTCTTGGATGCGCTGATCAATCTCTTTGTAGTTTCTTCTAACATCATCTGCGGCTCTTTCAGCGTTCTCTAGATATTGCTCTAGTTGGTATGCTTCTTGCTCCGCTCTGTATGCCATCTCCTGAGCGTATTGTTGTTGGTTGTAGGCGTTTTGTTGCTTGGCGGCTCTCCTCTGTCCCATGTAGCCCATGACGCCGCTACCCACTGCAAGACCTACCGCCGCTACTGGATTACACATATTATTTTATCCTCACAAATTCGTAAAAAGGTAACTTTGCGACTCCGTAGTTTAGGTGTAAGTTAATAAACTTAAAGCCTAACCACTTGAGCCATTTAATATGGACGGTATTTCTCGCATCCACACAATTAAACAATAACGGAAAATCTTTATGTAAAAGGTTCTCTACACACAACCTAGAACGCTTTAGAAAATGAAAGCGAGCCTCGGCATTTATTGCGGTTGTTCCTAACATCCACACTACACCGGCGCCCTCATGTTCCTCAACCTCACCAACACCAAATATCATGTAGGGCTTGTCATTGACAGAGCCGGTAAAACAATATTTAGAGTTTTCATAGCCCCGTTGTAGGCACTCTAGGGGGTCGCCGTGACTTGCGATACACTCCGCTCGGTCTTCCGGTCTTAAGTCTCTATAAATTTTCTCAACATCTTCTGGTTCAGTAAATCGGATACCGGAAGGTAATAATTTAAGAATATCGTTTTGCTCTTGCATTTAATGACAACTCAAATTCAACACTGCTTATAGCGCAGGGGAGAGGTGTATCGTTCTTACATTCTATTGTAACCTGATCTGCTTTAGAATAAACAGGTACTTTGAAATTTCCATCATCTAAAGGAATGCTTCCTATTAAGTTATTGCCCGCTCCTAAAATACGACCAGTAAACGGGTGCGTACTTTTGTCTCTATAGTCGGGGGTAACTTCTACCGAGAAGTATCCTGTTGAGGCATATGAAAGCGTGAGGTAACGGACCTGTACCCTGCCCTCAGCAATCGTATTCTGACCACCAAAGTCGCTAGGTTCTCTCATTACAACGTCACTGAAGGTGTAGACCATTTCATATTTCTGACCGATGAAGTATGTTCGATTGGTGGTGTCCGCCGCTGTTGCGGAGAAGTCCCCATCTACAACAATAGTAGGGGAGGCATTGGTTTGTGTCTTGATTGTCACACGCCTCCCGGACTTAGTGATCATCTCGATAGGAGAAGCCGTATAGGCTTTATATGGCAACGTAATCGTTGTTTCATCGGTGGCAATATCATAGACAGGGGTGGCTGTGCTTTGGTCGCACCGCTTATCCAACAGGGTTCTATAAGTAGACCCCGTATCTGTCAATCCTGAAGCCATTTCAAGTTTATCTAAGAAGAACCCATCGGTTCTCTTGACCACCATATAAAGGCTTGTATCTATAAACTCTATACCAAGAATCGCATCATCGTCCGCAAAGACGAAGCGACTCCAAGAGGACTGAAGCCTCTCAGTGCCTCTATCAAAATACTTGTAAGCATAGAGCATGTTTCGATTATCATTCGTAAGCGCAAACAGAATATCCTCGTGAGAGGAGCCCGCCATGTCTCTAAGGTCTCCCTCGATGTACTGAGGGACTTGTCCACTGATATCCTCAGCATCAAAGATTGACTCAGCATCCCCCGATAGGAAATATTGACGTATTCCTGTATAACCACCTCTATTAAAACCTAAGTATATGGAGTGTCCGGTGGTCACGGGGCGTATATGGGAAGTGGAGGAGTAGTTAGTTGTCTTAGTCATGGTGACTGTGTTAGGTGATAAGGCGCCCGCACTTCCTAACAAGAACTGAGTCTGATCACTGAAGAGAACCAGTTGTTTGTGGAAAGGTATGGCGGCTGTGAGTATAGAGACGGTACTATGTGTACTAGCAATATCAATAGCATCAGTCGCTAACACAGCGGTGACCGTAGTACGCCAGAAGTTAAAGAACTCTGCCGACTCACTAAGTATGACGTTCTCATCAGCCAAGATACCGAGACGGTTCTTGAATAAGAAAATATCGTTGATTGTCTTGGTTACAAACGTGGGATCACTGTTAGATTCTGCGTCTCCACAGTTTCTTTCGCCCCAATCGGGGAGCAGTAGAGCATTAGCCGCCGCATCAGGACCGATAGTGTCTGTAGCGTCACAAGCCGCAAATAAGAACTCTGTAGCACTCTTGCGAATAAGGACGTGTGGCATTGTGGTAGCATCGAACTTATAGGTGATGCCAGTAGGGGTGGATTCCTTCCACACACCTTTACCGAAGGTCTCATCCTCTGCTTCAAACTTAACATAATAATCATCACGAGTATCCGTGGCTTCACCCACGACCTTAACTATGAAACCGTGCGGCGCTACTGTCGGAAGATCTGTAAGTCTTTGGACCTCATCCTTAATCACAGCAAGCCCGGTGTCCCCAATCCCATCCGACCCATCTATAGTAAAGTCGGTAGTGTCACTACTCTGTATCCAGAGAACACTCCCGGACTGTGTGACGGTGTTACAGCCCGTAGGGGTCGTTATAAGTTTAGTAGCAATATATTTGGTACTCACTGTCGAGGCAGTGGTATCACTTGTAGTGTAGTTGTCTGTAGTAGTAACCGAGTCTTGTTCCACCGTCCAAGAATAGTTAGTACCATAAGCACCTTGTCGAACAAAGACTAACGCCTCTGGGTTTCTAGCAGTAACCACATCAGCAGCCATCTCAACCACCTTAGTTCTATTAACTACAAAAGTGTAATCAGCGATTGTAATGGCTCTAATAGCGGTGTCAGCGGTTAGAGAACTGTCGGCGTGGATTTGTAAATAATCAAAAGCATCTGTAGTGGCTTCAGTAACTGTAATTGCTGTACCATCTGTATCAACAACCTTAAGGTTTGACGAGGTGGTGTCTGCTTCCAGTATCGCCAGGTATCTACTGCTTGCGCTCCTATTAATAGTGTGAACAAAAAAGTCCTCAGCATCCTTGGTTAAATCAAGGGGTGAGGAGTCGCCTGTTATGTTTGCAACATGCTCTGTAGGTTGGCGCTTGGTTAAACCATCAAGAACGCTTGGGAACGCATTGTCCTGAGCGTCACATTGGTTATCAAACCGAACAGCGTCCGGTTGTTGGCTTACGCCGCCAATGAGATTGGAGATACTTTTAGATACTAAAGCCATTAAGATATCCTGTCACGGACGTTGCCGCGATCAATGACCCGGTAAACATCATAGTTATCGAAGATTGAGAAGTCGCCGCCATCTGTCTCAGCATCCTTAAAGGTAACGAGGGCTTGGTACTCATCCATTTGGTTAAAGCCGTGATGCTTTTCACTACCAACCACCCTGTCTTGAAACTTACGAGATGCTCTAATCATAATATAGTGTCGGGCTGTTTGAGGTAAATCCTCCCAACTCAACATATAAGTCACAGTGCATTTCAGTGTGTCAGTTATTGTGTATGTTTTATCTGTTTTGTTATACAGTTTTTCGCCACGCTGTATGTATTGAATAGGGCTTGTGCCTGACGATGTACTGTTCTCTGGTTCAACATCAATACGCGCCACGTTAGTAGCAATGGTGATGTTGTTGGAGGTATCGGGGACTAAACTAACGTCATACTCCCTATTAAAATCCCAACTACCCGACTGTATTTCGCGGGATACCTCTGTTAATAATTTCTTTGCCATGCTCACATCAGCGGTTTGCTGCGAAGCGTCAAGACTGTTTATAGGTGCCTCACCGATAACACTGAGCATGGTATTAATTGCTTCTAGTTCTGTTGTTCTTGTAAGACCCATATAAATTTCCTTTAATAAAAAGGGAGTGACGCTCCGAAGAACGCCACCCCCGTATAGGCAGGGACTAGCCTAGGAAAGACTAATTATACTGCGAGTTCGACAAGTGCTTCGTTGCGAAGAATGTCATGACCCATAGCGTATTTCGCTACCATAAGTGTACCCTGTCGCTCTACTTGATAATCAGTTTCTACTGAGAGATCGAGTAATTTAACTGTAGCAAGTGCAGAGCGGTGGAAGATAAGTGCGTTTGTTGCACTACCGCCTGTACCTACAAAGTCATAAGTACCTGAAGCAGTACCGAGGTCACCCGCTGCGGGCGTCCAATCTGCTGTAGGTAAGTGATTGCTTTTGAAGATACGGATACCGGCAACACTCATAACTACACCACTAGCGAGAGAACCATTACCATCATTACCGTAGTCACGGTTGATAGCATCTTTGTTCTCTTCGACCATCTTGTAATAGTTAGCAGGAGTGAGTACGCAATAACGATCAGTTGAAGGAATGTCGTTTTCGTCCAACGTCTGAGCAGCATCAACGATACCGGCAACAAGTTCAGTACCGGTAGGTCCTGACCCAATATCAATTTTAGAACCGATGTAGTCCGTACCACCAAAGCGGTCAGCAGCAGCGCGAGCGCCTACAAGACCGTAGTTGATAAGAGTTTTATCGGCTTCTATTGCGAGCGCCGCGCCCATTTGGCGTGTATATTCGCCTCTGACATCATAGTGATTTTTTGCCTCGTCAATACGTGGAATGAAGCAAGAACTTACTAAGAGGTCGTTGATCGTTACAACGATCTCGTTGTGCTTAATGTTTGACAAGTAGTCAGAAGAACCGGCATCTTGATCTGTGATCAGCGATTCGCCGGGGGTGTGGTAAGTAGCACTTGCTGTTTTAATTGCAGGAAATTGTGCGCTTTTTCCACTTTCAATCGTTCGGACTGTGTGCAAAGGCATCATTACGTTATTTTCTTCAAATACCGAGAGAACTTCTCCGGCAAACTTTTTTAGAAATAATGCATTCTGATCGCCTGTTCCATTAGCCTGTCCCGAACGGGAAGTTACCATAGCCATGTTTGGCTCCTTTTGGAAAGGTGTTAAAGTTAAAGGTTAAAAACGATTGTCACAATCTCTACAACACTTCAGACCATCAGTTATCCACCGCAGTGGGCTGACTCCTACTCTGTAGTTTCGTCTTGCGACTCTATAGACCCTGCATACCAACCTTCTGGTAGCAGAACCTTGTTGGCTGATAACTCCCAAGAGTTACCATTCCAAAAATAGACGTGACCCCGCATAGCGGGACCAAGCCTTACTAGACCATCATCTTCAGGAACGAATACGACTCTTGTGCTTTCGCACCCTGAGACGCCAACGATTACGGACGTTAGCAGGAACAGGGGGAGCATCTTTTGCAGTAGTCGATTCATTAAGTCGTTCCCATGTGAAAGGTATTATTGCTTTGAATAAAGCGTATAGTGCGGCTGTTATTGCTTGAAACATCAGCCGTTATTCTTCAAGGTTAAGCGAGCGCCTGTGTAGCCTAGAGCAACCAGTGCTGACTCAACTAAACCTACGATTTGAGCAGAGGCGCCATCAATTTCAATGGCTCCTGAAGCAACTACAGCACCGAGGGCTATAGCAATCATGCTCATCCAAAATTCTGTTGTTTTATATCCGGGTTTGTTTTCCATGTTAGTCCTTTATCTAAAAGTTAGAGACAGCCAACCGACTTTCTATGTCCTTACGATAGGAGGGGTCGGTTTGGTATTTAGGGTTCTTCATCGCTTCAGTCACTTCTGCCCAACTACGGAATGCTTGAGAGGCACCTGAAGTACCGGTCTCACCTTGAAGTAATGTGGGGCGTCCTGTGGCTTGTTGATAGCGAGCGTGAAGCCCTGCTATTGCCATCTGTATTTGTGCGGCATCGCCTGTCTCTACCATAGAGTCGTAGGCATCAATTTCTGATTCGGATAGGTTCTCAGACGCCCACTCTGTTAGAGCGCCATAGTTTTCAGCACCGCCAACGTCTTCTAGAAGTTGGGCTTCTTGTTGTGCAGCAAGTGCTAACTGCCCCTGAACATACTGCTCAACCAAAGGGCGAGGGATACCTTGAGCCTCCATATTGGCGTAAGATTCATCGCTGAGGTCGCCAGTTTCTTGAAGTTCCTTATTATAGATGACAGTATGTTCTTCTGTAATGAGGGGTTCTGTTTGCTGTGTCTCCGAGGTCTCTGCGGCAGTTTCTGGGTTAGATAATCCTCTTTCCAGTTCTGCGTAGGATTTGACCAATGCGTCCACATCCACGGAACCATCTTCCATGATAAATTTGTCCGGAACCTCCAGTTGTTCGGCAACTTGTTCGCCTTGCTCTTCCGCCGAGGCTTCCGACTCATTCACATACCCTTCGTAAATAGGTTGATTAGGTCCGTCTGGTCCGGTTTCGCCGATGTTACCGGCACTTACTTCTAAACTATCTGACATAAAATTGTCCCTTTATGCTTCTTGCTGTGCTTCTTGCTTCATGCCTTCAACAGTTTGTTTAGTCATGGAGTCCATAACCTGTGGACCAAACTGTTGAGCGGCTTGTAGAAGCATTTGCTGTTGTTGTTCTGCCTGTATTTCCTCTTCGGTGCGTATGAGACCTTCGGTTTCGATCCCAAGTGCTAAGGCACGGCGATCCATGTATTCTCTCATATCAACATATTGTCCGAGGATTTCAGGTCCGAGTAGTTGAGCCACGCCAACTAGGAACTCGTCCATCTTATTTAAGTCGTTCCCTCGACCAAGAGCGTCTACACCAGTTATGATGGTCGGACGCACGAGGTCAGAAGGTATCTCTGGTAAGCGCTTCTCACGGCGCATGTGGTCCATGATACGCTTCACCAAAGGTAGTTGTAATTCTTGGGACAGAACGCTGTAGATTCCGCCTAGTTGCCGCTCAATAGATTGAGTAACTAGCCTCACTTCTGCCGCCGTAACGCGGTCAGCATTCCGTATGGCGTTATCTGTTAATAGAAACGCATAAGACAAGCGATCAGAAACCGTCGATGCGGTTTGAAATGCGATGTTGAAATCGTTCGCCTTGTTAAGTTGTAATACCGAAACGTCTTGTGCCGATCCTTCAACAATACCACCATTGGGAGCCTCCGCTAATACTCTGCTTCGGGTAACACCGTTAGGTGCTACTAAAAATAATACTTTCGCAGCAGCCGCCGAGGCTTCCACGATGGACATCATCAGGCTCTCAAGTGATTTCAAGTCGCCAATATATTGTTCCACATATCCTCTACCGTAATCCTCACCATCAGTGCGATTCATACGGAGGGCGAGATAGGGGCTCTTATCAATATCATATTTACCAGAGGAGCCGGGGACTACCTTGCCTGATATCTCTTGATAAACCTCTATCTTATCCCCAGACCGCTTAATACAGGTATACATATCAACCCCATCTTCTTTAGGGGAATTGATATTAGAAGCCACCAACGCTTTAGCAGCATCAGGCAGCATATCTGGGGAGATACATTCTTTGATGATTATTTGTCGGGCTTCGCCCATAGGGTCCCGCTTAACAACATAGCGATTTAGATGGATAACCCTCATTCCACCCTCATCTACCATATGTAAAAGCACGTTCCCTGTTACAATAAGATGCCGCAGGGCTTCATATAATTGTACTCGGACGGCGGTTGTTTCGATCTCAGACATTACAGAACGCTCTATTTTACTAAGCGATGCTTCAATTTCTGTCTTGATAGACTCCCCACCCGCTTGTGCCGTCACTTCAGCCATAGCAGACTCTTCAACAACGAGACGAAAGAAGGGGCTGTTAGGGGGCAACAGGCTCAATAAAAGGGCAGCGGCTAGGTTATTAACCCCGCGAGCACCGACGGATTGATAGGGGGTCGGCAAGGCGGAAGCGCCATTATGTCCTTCAGCCGGAAGTATTGAGGGAATTGTAAGGGCTGAAGCATCTCTACCACGTTTAATATATGGGAACCGTTGTCCCGATAGTTTAGTGTAGAGGGCTTCTGCTGAACCTGTTGTTTTATTCATAGATTAATATCCAGGATAAGAAGGACCACCGGATTGTCTAATCCGTAGGCTCGACTTGCCGCGCTTTCGTTTGTTTGTGGCGCTGCCGGTGCGATTGCGTATTTCTTCGTCCGTGTTGGTCCTGTCAGCCCTTTCCGCATAAGCGGGTGCTGTAGCAGCCGCAGGGGGCGGAGGAGGCGGGGGGATTGCGGCGGGCTGTGGTGGTGGAGCATTCGACTTCACCCTTAACTTCACCGCCCTCATTACTTGCTGCATGGCTCCAGATGAACACATAATTATTTTTGTCCTAAAATGGTCTCGTTTTGGCGTTTATGTTGTTCAATGAGATAATCAACAACTGCCCGTTGTCCTGCCTTGAACCACACCATGCGGTCCTTATCATCAAGCCGGGGACAACTATCAGGAAACATTGCGTCTAAACTCTTTACTAATGCATTTGAGATGAGAGGTGTTTCGTTTGTATTCATAAGATTCAATACCTCGTTTTTAGCCCTTAGAACGCATATACGCAGAAAGTAAACAGATGTAATTAATGACGTCTACACAAGTATCTTGGAAATTCTCATCCTCAACTTCAAAGGTTCCTGTCTTGCAGAAACCGCTCAGTCTTTTCATCTTATCGGCTAGACGTACCAAGAAACCTTGTTCTGTGGAAACACCCATCCCCATCGACTCAACAAACATAAAGTTCTGGAAGGGGTTGCTCCCATCTTCTCCGCCCGAATAATCGTGATTCTTTCGCATCGAAAGTTCTAAAGCGTCTAAACACAACTGCTTATGAAACTGAAAGTATTCTTCTCGTGTCATTGAGGATTCCATAATTCTACTTCTCCTTTAATGGTGTCATATTCTCCTACCCTTAAAATACGAGCAACACGGGCTTGTATCAGGGCAACTTCTTCATTTAATCCGGCAGACTCATACGCCGTCACAACCTCATCCCACGTCCCCTCTTCCAGTATTCGTCCCGCCTTCACAGGTCCAACACCCGGACACCCCTTGTAGCCATCCACAGCGTCTCCTGTGAGGGCTTGTGTAAGGTGGTGGAGGTCGGCTTGATCTAAGGAAATATTGTGAAGTTCATCGGTGTGCGGGACATATAGCCATCCGGGTATAGTCTTAAGGTCCTTGTCGTCACTGACGATGCAGCAGCCCTCTTCTGATAAGAGCCCTAAAACATCATCGGCTTCAAGGGTGGGGTGACACACGCACTCATAGGTGTCCTCCACATATTCACGGAGAGGGACATAGCACACAGGCTTCCTGTTCCCACGCCGGTTTGCTTTATAGGAATCGAGGACGCCCCTGCGCCAGTTATTGTTAGGGTCTGATAAAGCAATAACAACCGCATCGACCTCTAGTCGTTTCTGGAACTTCTGGACCTCAAGGTCGAATAACTGTCTAGCCGCCTTAAGGTCAGCGTGTAATGTATACCAATCATCGCCCCAGTGGATAGGTTCTTCCACAGCCGCAGAGGATTGAAACAGGGTTATATCACCATCAATAATTATTTTATGTATGGTCATCTTCACCCACGCCCTCATCTCTGGAAAGCACAAAGAGTTTTGCGGCTTCACATAGCCCCAAACAACCGTGGAAACTCCCCTTACCTACAAACAGTAATGAGTCTTCCTTCTCGGTTCTATTAGCAGAGCCCACAATAACTATACAATCCATTCTTTTTTGAAGTTCATCAATTAAATCAGTCGTTGGTATATACTCTAAATCACTTGACATTTTTTCCACCCATATTCTTTCGTGTCCCCGTGTTTGTTAATGCGTTCCAAATAAATGTAAGAGGTCTCAGGCACTTCTTTATAGGGGATAATCCAGACTCTTCTATCCGGACAGACGATGGCGAGTAGATCATAATCTCCGTCTTTATACTGTCCTTTGCGGGGCTGCACTGGACCTCGTAAATATCGGCTGCCTCCTTGCTGACACCAGTGGGCTGTTTTAACTTGCACACGTTGACTCTCTGTCCCTCTAATTGCAATAAAATCACAAGGTCCCGCCCCGCTTGGTGTCCAGAAGATTTCAAAGCCTTGTTCGCTAAACCAAGCGGCAGACCTATATTCAGATACTGCTCCCTTGGTTGTCGTCGTTGTCTGCATATGAGTCCTTTCATTAGTGCGTCTCCGCCCAGTTGGCGCCAACCTTGTATTCCCCATCTAGAGGGCATCTAAATCCAAAAGACGTCCCTGCCTCTTGAATAGCCTTCACAACTATCTGACCAACTTTATCCCCGACGTCAGCGCCTGTTTCATATTGTATCTCGTCGTGAATGTGAGCCACCTGAATAGCGTCTAAATTTTCACGCGCTAAGGCTTTATGAGCATCTATAGTGGCTTGTTTCATAAGTATACTTCCGGCGCTCTGTAACAAAGCGTTAAGGGCTGAGTGGTTAGAACGGATAGGTAATCTCCTACCATCTAATCCTACCAAATAGTTTCTATGTGTAAGTGCCTTTTCTATTTTTTCTTTAAGAAGTTTTAAGGCGGGCATCTTCGTCATAAAGCGTGTCATCAAGCGTTGACCTTCACGAGCGCCACCTCCAACTATGCTTCCAATCTTGGGAGCCCCTGCGCCATAAAGCCAGGCGTAAATAAAAGTCTTGGCTTGATCTCTAGTTTTTAGACCTGAGGCTTTTTGGTTAGCCGTATGCACGTCCCCATTAAGGATGATGTCAATATATTTACCGTTATCAAAGGTGGCTAAGTAGTGAGCAAGGCAGCGTAATTCTAAGCCGCTTGCATCCACACCTACCAGTAAACGCCCCTCTGGAGCATGGAATAACTCACGACATTCTTTACCATACTTCGCATGGACAGCCGGAACCTGACCAACATTTGGGCGACGGTGACTACACCGCCCCGTGATAGTGCCGTTAGTATTTACTGAGCCGTGGATACGCCCATCTACCTCTAACTTAAGCCACGCCTCCTTGCCCTCAGCCAACTGGGCAATCCGTTTGGCTTTTGTTAGGTAGTCTACAAGGGTCTTAGCCTCATCGTAGGGGAGCGCTTTAAGGATGCTCTCATCGACCTGAGGCTGTCCACTGGGCGTAAACACCTGAGGCTCCCACCCATATTTATCGATTAAGCATTTAGCGATTTGGTGTCTGCTGTCTGGGTTAAACGGAATAGTCTTAGTTTTGTTAGGTCCCCGGCGAATGTCAGCGTCCTTGTGTCCCGCTTTCTTAGCCGCCGTCTTTGTGAGGTACTGAAGAGCCAACCGCCCCTCAACAGGGTTCGTAGCAACAACCTCCCAATACTGAGGCGTCTTCATCTCTTCGATAGAGGGCGGGAAGGTTTCTATAAGTTTCCTCTTAAGCACCTCTCGCTCTTGAGACCACTGACCATACAACTCAACGGCTTTCTTAACATCAAAAGCAAAACCATTCTTTTGTTGCTGATCTATAATCGCAGCAAACTCATGTTCTAAAATCTGGGAATCGGCAGAGCCCTCCTTGGCAGCGATAGCGTTCCACAGCGCTTCAGTAACTTTCGTATCTTGTATACAATACTCAAGCATCTCATCACTGTACTCCGCAAAACCGCCCTTATATTCATCCTTATATTCCCCTAAACGATAGCCCCACGATTTCAACGAGTGAGCGCCTACTAAGTTTTTTGGGAAACCGCTGTTCAGTCTCTTAAAATCTTCTTCTTTAATATCAGACCAAACGAGGCGGGAAAGTATCAAGGTATCTCTTACCAAACCCTCTGGCTTCCACTTAGGATATAACTTTTGTATGGCGGGAATATCAAAACCCTGAATGTTATGTCCCACAATTAAATCACTGATTCGGAGGCGTTCTAATCCCTCTTTGATATTGTCGCCATGATATGTAGCAACCTCATCTCCGTGTCTTATCACAATACAATGAATAGTGTTCAGCCCTTCCAAAGTCCTGAAGTCATCTATCGCACTAGTTTCTATGTCAAATATTGTTGGTGTCATCCGTTTCCTTTCGTGTCATTAAAAACCCAGGAGTACCTTCCCCACACCAGGCACCGACCTGGTTGAAACTCCAATAATCTATAGCATCTTGTTCGCTCATTTCCCGCTGAAGTATCTCCATAACCTTATTAAAATCATAAAGAATAAAAGTATCGGTAAAGCGTTGAACCTCCCCAATGATTGCCTCATCATAGCCATCCATTTTTAGCATGACTCCCCCTCATACCCGTGTTCTAAAGCCCACTCTCTCAAAATCGGATCAGTAAGAAAGCGGTCCCGAAGTTTCGTTTTCAAACGCTGTTCATTTTCCTTAAGTGCTTGATGAGACACGCGGGTGCCTTCTAGGCGGCTTATTATTTCAGCCACCTGAAGCCAATTTAAGTTTAACTTTTTTCCAGTATCTGTGTGTGGCTGCCTTAGAATATCCATTCGGACCTCCGTTCCTTGGTTAGTGTTTAGTGGTTTAGAAGAGGTCATCAGCGTCGGCTCCAATAGGTTCGGATCGTTCAAGCAACCTACCTGTTTGTGGGTTGTATTCGACATGACAGCCGACGCCTGTGGACCCTGTGTATCTGTTTTTGAGTACACGCAGCGTGGTGACATTCTTGAGTTCTTCGTCCTGTTGGTCCCTTTCCAATCCGATGCACATATCCGATAGGCTAGCAATACTGCCAGAGCCCCTAAGATGAGCCAGAGATACTTGACCGCCCTCTTCATGGGACCTCCCTTCTGGTCGCTTAAGATGCGACACAATAATTAATGAAATCTGCATTTCTTCCACGAGAGAGCGAAGCCTCGTCATGAGGTTATCAATCAACCGCCGCTCATCCCCATCCCCGATCGCCGACACGCAGATACTGAGGTGGTCTAGGAAGATATGTGTACAGCCCATCCCCCTTGCCATGTAACGCACACGGCTCAGTAAGTTCTCACTATCAAGTGATCCCCAGTGGTCATATAAAACACAGCGACCAGAGCCTACCGTGGCGTCAAAGGCTTCTCGTTTTTGTTCTGTTGTTATTTGGTCCTCTTCCCACCGATGAACAGGACACTCTAGATAGACAGCCATTAAAGACTGAGCGCTCTGTTTGACGTTCTCTTCAAGAGCCACAATACCTACCGTCTTTCCCTTACCCAGAAGCCAAGATTGCCATTCGCGGCACACACTGCTCTTGCCTTGCCCGGTGCCTGAAGTCAGGGTAACAACCTCTCCTTGCCGTAAGCCATAGGTCTTCTCGTTGAGCCCCGACCAAGGGTACTCAACTGACTCTACAACCTCTTCAGAAGAGACCCTCTCCCACAGTTCTTCACCGGGAAGAACACCATCGGGTCTGTATATTTTTGCTCCCCAGATAGCGCTTACAAGTTCTTTAATACGTCCGGCTACCAACATCTCGTTGGCGTCCTTCAGGGGCAGTGAGGCAATCTTTGCTTTTCCGGGGGAAAGTAACATGGCGCAGTCCCGCGCCGCTTTCTGTCCGGGCTCATCCTGATCAAAAAGAAAGATGACACTATCGAATTTCTCAAGCCATTCGATAGATTGTCTTATTGCTTTCACCGCCCCTGCGGCGCCACTGGGGAGAGAGGCTGTGGGATACTTATTATTAAAGGCTCCTTGACTGACGCTCAAAGCATCAATCTCGCCTTCTGTAATAACAAGCATCTTCCCACCATCACGCCACATATCCTCACCCCAGAGCCTAAGTCCTCTCGTCTCTCCTAGGATAGAGAAGTCTTTAGTACGGGTTCGTATCTTTTGAGCGACCAACTCGCCCTTAATATTTTTATAGTTAGCAACCTGAACCGGCTCACCATTAAAGCGTCCGATGCCATAGCCCCACTTTCTACACGTCTCTTCTGTTATACCCCGCCGCACAAGCGGCTGATATTCGATAGATAATAGTCCCAAACCTTGTCTCCTTGTTTCTTGAGCCCCCGCTTCGCCGTCGCCATGCTCATAATATTGGCAACCAAAGCAGTACCCATGCCCGTCTGCATAACGACCTAGGTTATCCTTGGACCCACATGACGGACACGGCTCGTGATATAAAAAATCAGCCGAGGGTATATCTTGCATATTGCTTGCCCGTTATGTCTGATCTGTATTCAGTAGAGACCGCAATACCAAGATCTCGTAGTTCATATATTCTCGCAGCAAGGCGGAAGATTCGGTATAGTGACAAAGCCTCTAGGGCAGAGATAGAACCCCGTTCCTTCATATGTGCCAGAACCAAATCCTTCTGTGTGGGTAGGTTGGATGTTTTCTTGAATAGGTCTAATTGTTTCATCGTTTCTTTCTTTGACCCAGAGGTCGATAGAGCCTGTGTCTGTTGCAAAGCATTTGTATCCACAGACTTCCTCGATATGGATATCGTCCTCCCAGACAAAACCCGTACAGCAATCGAGGATTAATTTTAAGTAGTTGTCGATATCGCCACGCGGGATATCTAACTTGGATGTTTTAGGTTTTTTAACCTGTATAAATACCCACACCTGAAGCCTTCCGGAGAGGAGGTTCTTAGGGAGATTACCCTGCTCCCTCATATTCTCAAGCAGGGCTAGTGCCTCTTCACGAAAGGCTTGGTGCCGCTTCCCATAGAATGCTCCCCAACGGGTTACACGAGGGCGAGAAGCGGGCACGGGGTTCAGGTTAAGGCGTAGGTGCAACATTAAAAATCGTAATTATCAGTTTCGGCTTCAGGTGCTTCGCGAATGAGTTCGTGTGCGTTTTTTAAGTTGGCTGCGTTTTCTAAGGTGGCAGAGGCGGATTCAAAGCCCTCTTCCTCACCAAAACCTAGACTCTCTGCGGAACGTCCTCCCCACTCTTTCAACTCAACAACCTGAACACCCTTAAGGCGTAAAGAGATGCCGACTCCGAGGGCAGGGACAAACCAACATGATGGCTCAAAGGCAACCTTCATCTTGCTACCACCGCCAATGTTTTCGGCTAGTGGCTGACATTTAGAATCGAAAAGAACAGGGCGCATTTCGACACCCGTTTTTGTCTTTGCTTTCATTTTGAATTTGAAGATGTAATTGCCAGTAGGTTCCCCGCTATCTTTATCAACCTCTTCTGACCAAGGCTTATCCGATTGTTTTAGTGCGGCTTTCTTTTTGTCTTGGCAGAATTTTTTATATTCTGTGTCATACATTTTTTCTAACGCGGCAATTAAAGGTTCAGCATCTTCTGGTGATAGACTGAGTGAAGTCGCATAAATACCGTTGTCATCAAACTTGGTATCAGGCGAGTTAAGGTGGGGGAACACTGCGGTTCCCAGTGGTGTAGTGTGTGGCATAAGGGGTCTCCATTTTGATGCCTCAGTGGATTAAATTAGGAAAAGAAATACAAACTATCCCTAACACAGTTAATATCTAGATCGCCGCGTTCTGGTGGCTCCGGTAGTATAATGTCATTCGGCAAGTATGTGTGAAGTTCTTTATAAAATTTTGCCAATAAATCTACTTCAAAAACTTTGACGACATTATTCAATAGGCAATCACGCATCGTAGGTATATGAGTAGCAGTGGTTTGATACTCATCATGTATCAGATTAAAATCTTCAATATTCAAAAAGAACATATCCAAAGACGTTAATTGCCCTATCGACCCATCGAGACTGTGGATGAAATTAGGAGCGATAGCGTTCCTTGCTTTACGCCTGTCTAACGTACCAGTACCCACCCGTATCCGATGTTGTCTAATGACATCGCCGATGATTGTGCGGATACTGTGGCGCTGCCACGTTTCATAGGCTTGCTTAACCCAGAACCCTGTAGGAGTAGACCACCGGATTGGTAGCCCTTGCTCTATCATTATGTCACTACAGTCTTGGAACCAAGACATTGCTTTACGGGCTTCCCCTACAACTTCGCCAATGGCTTCCCATATCTTCTCACTAATGAAGGCGCACGGAGCATATAATTCTTCCCACCCAAAAGGATTAACAACCTTGCGTTTCTTAATTTCGTCTTTGAACCACTCGATGACATAATTCTGCACGGCATACAGGGTTCCTGAGTACGGGACAACCATACAAGGTCGTTTAGAAAGGGTTCTGTCGAACCCAAACTTCAACCATATTTTAGCATAAGGGTGGTCACTTGCTTCCAATAGCCGCTTGGTCTTATCGGATACGTCCCCATAAATATCTGCCGGTTTATCACAAGGCATCACGTTAGTAGCCGCCGCTCCCACTGGATCAAGCATAAGGAGGGAATAGAGTTGCAGCCCATTAGATGCCCCATCAATCCCACAAGGAAGTTTGGTCGTAAAACCTTTTCCTTCCTTTAGGTATCGCGCCCACTCATCACAAAAAGATAAGAAGCCCCAAGGTTTGTCGGCTTTACCCCACAGGTTCGTTGTACCTCTGGGGTCTTCAGCCACCGCCTTAATGATGTCTTCATTCTCGTAGGTCCATGCAACCCTGTCTTCTAGGCTGCACTTATCTTCCCCAAAGGCTTTCGCCCCCTGAGCCGCTAGACAAAATTCGTGTTTTTCTGTTTCCATTACAGTACCTCTACCGAACCTCAAGAGGTTACGAGATACGTCAGGTCCCTGTGGCGTCATAGGTGCGGGTTTGGGATACATACGCGAGCGGAAGCACATATACCAACTGAACCACAGTTTGTGGTCCCGAAACTTATCAGCCGTCCACAGGACCTTAGACACCTGAAGCCTACGACTTGCGTTGGCTTCGTTTGCAAACCGCACCCCCGCAGCAAGTTTACGCCACTTCCGTCTGGCTTCTTTATTCGTATCTATGTCGGCGGGTTTTGAGGGGATAGGGTCGCCATCAGCAGTAGGAAGGTCTCCCACTTCGATGTCATTCTCCCAACAATACTTCATTGTATCAAAAGTAAATGTATTAATATCCCACTGAGTATTTTGTAGATGGTTGATAGCACCGATGGGCTCTGGAATACCCATAGCATTGAGGTCGTCTAGGTGGGCGCGGTCTTGGGTTTTAATTAAGGGGCGCTGTGCAACATGCTCCGTTTTATATCCGCCAACGTACACACCGTCCCAAGGAACCGGTGCTTCAATCATTGGGAGGTATAGCGGAGATAAATCCTCGGCATAGTTGTGGGCATTCTTAATCCACTGCACCAATTCGTCAGTCGGATGAACATAGGTCTCCCTTTTGCCTAGCATCCCCGTCCGTGTAGTTATGTCAATGATACCGGTGGCTACACGCATAAGTTCTAGGAGAACCATGCCAACCTTCACCTTGATCGAAGGAGACCACTTATCGAATTGTAGGTCTACGTATACTTCAGAGTTTCTTATGTATCTACGCTTGGTCTCATAGCCAGATATCTTCTTGATTTGTCCTTCGGTGTGACGCCAGAGGTCGGGGTACTTATCACGGTACTCCCGCCACCTCACCTCGTCCTCTAGCATACGGGCGACAGTGGATGCCGTCTTAGTTATTTTTCTATGTACCGAGATAGAATCAATGACAGTTCTCGCGGTAATTGCAGCAACCAACAGTGGTGACAGCATATCAATGTAGGGGAAGGCGCTGCTTCGTTGAGCCGCCGGTTTCTGAGAGACTTGACGCTTCCAGTTCTTTATCTCGTCAGCAAGGAGCCCCACCGATTCTGTCAGTAATCTTCTGCCCAAAGGGCTATTAGTTTCTAGTTCCCGTTCCTTGGTTCTCTCGACAGTCTTCCAATAGCGACTGATGCCGAGGTCCCGCATCTCTTGCTCTAAATCCTGCTGTCTCATTAACCGTCCTTAGCCACAGAGTTTCGCCACTTTATCGAATCAAGAAAATCCCTTGCCACAGTGGATCGTAGGGAGACCAAGGAAAGGAATACAAAAATACCTTGGTCTCCCAAACAGAAACGGTGATCCATGTAGGGGTGGATTGGATTGTAACAGATTTTAAGTAGTATGCAAGTGGTGCGGGCGAGGAGACTCGAACTCCTACTGCCTTGAAGGCAAACGGGTTTTAAGCCCGTTGCGTCTACCACTTCCGCCACGCCCGCATCAGTACGCCACCGAGTCACGCCACAATTTCCGTAGGTTCTAATACGTCTATTGCAGACTTCAGATTGTGAGGTGCAAGGTGAGCATACTTCAGCGTCACGTCAATAGTTTTATGTCCCGCAAGTTCCTTAACACTGAGGATAGGAACACCACGCTGTACGAGCCGAGAGACAAAAGTGTGCCGAAGCGCGTGGGGCACCGCCTGTTTATCATCGTCCCACTGCATATGTAATCTGATTCTATTCCACCACTGTCTTATGTGGCTCTTGGTTGCCCAATCAAAGGGACCACGGTTGCCATAAGCATTTCTCACAGCATCTTGAGCCCCCTTGGTCAAGGGAACCCCTCTCGGCTTGTCGCCCTTGGTATCCGTAAGCACCGCTACGTTGTCCTGTATGTCCTCCCAACGGAGAGACAAGGTTTCACTGACCCGCAGACCTGTATCGGCTTGGAAGCGTAGCCAGAGCCCGAAGCGGGCATTCCCCTGAGAGATGCAGAATTGAATCATTCTCTCTAGTTCATCGTCAGAATACCACCGCACCCTGTTGAGGGCTTCCCGTAATCTCTTGATCCGAGGTTTCTTGTCGATAACCCCTAAGTGTACGGCTGTCGTAAGACATTTTGAAAGTGATGCAAGTTTACGGTTGATTGTGCCGTTACCGTTGCCCTGTTGTTTGAGAGATTGTATGAGATTGTCGATGGATACATTGTTGATATGACGTACATCGGTGTCCATGCCCATTATGTCACCGACAAGTTCTGCGTTACGAACCAAGTGTTCACTGCTCTTCTTATCTGCCCACTCATGCACAGCCGTGTAGGCGATAATGTCACCTAAGGTCTTAGGAGTGTTCGAAGATATGTATTGGCGTTCTCTAGCGGGCTCCTTGCCCTGAAGAACATCAGCCCTTGCTTGGGCTTCCCACTGCTCCGCTTCTTGATACACATCAAACTGTCTACGCCACCTTCGACCCCTGTGGTGAACCGTGGCTTGCCATCCTTTGTCTCTTGCTTTGATTGTCATACCTAAACTCCTACATTAATGCTTGCAAAGTCTCTTTAAGTCTTCGACCAGATGGCGTCAGTGACACCAGTTTTCTTCGTCTATCCATCAAGTCTTCTTTACATTGTAGCAACTTAAGACCAAGGCGTTTGTGGCGGCTCCAAGCACCTAGAGAGGCAACATTTCTGGAGACGCTCGATTGAGCAAGTCCCACCCGCGTGGCTAAGTCGCCCATGTGGATAGGTTCGGGGTCGCGCTCAGCAACCACTAGGAAAGTCACCATAGTCTGCGCTTGCATCTCAGCGTCTAGGTTCCTGAAGGTTTCTAGACAGGCTTTTAAGTTTCTCATAAGGCGTCACCACCAAGTTGAGTCTCCACCATCGGACTATGTACTCCCCATCATCCCGCCAGAGAGACAAATGGACGGGTGGATAGGAAAAGTCAAGCCAAAAATTAAACAAATAACACTTAAGCAACATCAAGCCCTCCTTTTTTCTTTGTAAGTTTTCTTATTATATTGTGTCGGAGAGGCAAGCCGGTGAGGCAAAATGTCGCAGGGGAGCCAGAGGGACAAAGACGTAAAAAACCCGCCACGTTCCTTGATTGTTGTCTCAGGTTCTCTGAGGTTTCCAAAGTGTACGTGGCGGGCGGAGTACGCTTGTTATGTGTCGGGATGCTCGTCATCATCCCACAGTCCCTCGTAGCGCCCTTGGTCACGTTGTATCTCAAGACAGTCACAGCATGAGCCGTCACCTTCAAGTACGTGGCACAGTGGACAGAGTTGAGTTTCCTGCTTCTGGATAGTTTCTGGTT
>Ga0208299_1000446_pt1 | contig 38516 bp, 31 predicted proteins | sample 15_taG_FD_184089 | JGI IMG/M metagenome (GOLD analysis project Ga0208299, IMG submission 184089) | Marine viral communities from the Subarctic Pacific Ocean - 15_ETSP_OMZ_AT15312 metaG (SPAdes) (version 2) | ecosystem: Environmental > Aquatic > Marine > Oceanic | place: Pacific Ocean | collected... | reverse complement strand
GGTTAAAGTATTTAACTCAGCCACAAGAACCACTAAAGGGTACAAGGAATTTAAGGTTAATAACCCCGATATACCCACTATCATTCTTACTAAGGAGTACGACAGAATTATGCGGATGCAAGATGTGTTGTTTTCTCATAACGAAGTGAATGACTTACTCCAACCCGAAGGGGAGAGGGAAGTAGCTAACGCTTGGCAAGATGAGGATACTGGTGTGTTTTGTAAGGGTAAGGCTGACTACCGTAATGGCTCAACCTTAATAGACCTTAAGACTACTGGTGATGGTAGCTTGTATGGGTTCTCAGGCTCTTGTAGAAAGTATGGGTACGATAGACAATCAGCCTTCTATATGGATGGTTTCGATTGTGATGAGTTTGTGTTTATAACTCAAGAAAAGGAGAAACCCTATAATGTGTCTATATTCTACGCAGGAGAAGAATTCCTACAAAGAGGTAGAGGTGAGTACAAGTACTTGCTAGACACTTACAGAAGGTTCTTTATTGATAACGAAGAGGTTGTTGAAGAACACCTTGTAATGGATACACTGATATGACATTAAGAGAAAAACTAAGGGAACAACGTATCAACGTAACGTGGTTATCCGAAAGAATAGGGGTTAGCCGACCTACCCTATATAAATACTTAGACAAACCTGACGAGTTTAAAGTTAAACACGCTAGGAGAATCGCAAAGTATTTAGACATGACAGAAAGGGAAGCAATAATTAATTTTTTTAAACAAGCTGAAAGCTATGAGTAAAACAGAGAAAATTTACATTGGAAACGGAACTGAGAAGTTCGATGGTGGATTGGTAGAGTTCTCACTAAACCTATCTAAACTAAGTAGTGAAGCAAAGGATCACTTCTTTGAGTACAACGGAGACAAGTACATTAAGTTAAAAGTTGTCAGAAAACGTGATGGTGCTGATGAGTATGGTAAGACTCATTACATTGAGGTAGATACATTTAAACCTGAGACTAAAAAAGCTGAGGTTCAAGAGTCTTCTGACCTACCGTTTTAATATAAGTTAAATATAGGGGGGTAATCGTAACGAGGATTTCGATCCCAATTTACTCCCCTGTATTTTCTTTAACCTTAACCAGACCATTATGAAATTAAGAGTATCAGATACAGACATAGTAATTACCGACAGATTAGATTTTGTTGAGATTGATGGAGAGTCTATATTCTTTCATTTTGGAGATAAGACCCACCAATCTATTTTTAATAATGACTTAGAGTCTCAATGCGTATTCAATAATATGAACGCTTGTATGGTAGTTACAGATGTTAGGTTCGAGACTAAAGAAGCTAAGGCTACAGAGGATGAGAGAAAAGAAAAAGGCTTTGAAATGTTTTGGAGTCTATACGATAAGAGGGTAGACAAAGGTAGGGCAAGGAAAGCCTTTATGAATATGCCTCTAAAAGATATGTACGCAGCAGTTGAGGGTGTTAAGGCTTATGTTGATTCTACACCCGACAAGAAGTACAGAAAGATGCCCACTACTTGGTTAAACAATAAGGGTTGGGAGAGTGAGATTAAAGTTGATAAAAAAGCCACAAACCGATACGTTAAACCAAAATACATAGACGATGAAAGATAATATAGAGATGGAGAAGGGGCTTCTTGGTAGGATAATGATGAACCCTAAAGATTATTATGACTGCCATAGCTTAATGTCTGAGGATATATTCTCAGACCCATTAAATAGGAAGATATATAAGGTAGTTGCTGATAGGTTAGATAGAGGGGAGAAGGTTGATATGCTAATTGTATGTAGCAAGATTAAAGACCCTCTAATAGACTTTAGGGTTGCTGAATGCTATAGCGGTAATCATAGTAACTACATTACAGAACACATGATTTTATTCTTATCTCAGGAAGAGAAGAAGGTAAGGTTAAAGAAGTTAGTAGAGATAACAAATAATAAGATTAACAAGGGTGTTGATCTTTTTGAGATACTTGAGTTTATTGATAGGGAGTTAAAACCTATATCAGACATTAGGGGTAGTGATATTCCCGATATAAAGAAACAACTTAAAGTTCTACACGATGACATAAGAAGGAGGATGGACTCAGATGATATGATCGGTCTTCCTACAGGTTTCCAATCAGTCGATAAGTTTACTGGGGGGTGGCAGGAAACTGATCTTATAGTCATCGGTGGGGCTTCTTCTATGGGTAAGACATCATTAGGTCTATCGTTCTGTTATAACTGTGCGAAAGAAGGGATACCATCTGCAGTATTCTCTTACGAGATGGGGGATACCCAATTACTACAACGACTTGTTTCCCTAGAGAGTGAGGTTAACAACCGATATATAATGAAGGGGACACTAGAATCTAGTGAGCTTAAGAGGGTTGATAGAGCTATAGGTAAATTAGAGGATACCACCCTGTTTATAGATGAGTGTAAGGATTCTTCGCTCAGATACCTACTTAATAAAATCCGTCAGTACGTTATAACAAAAGATGTTAAGTTTTTCTTAGTTGATTACTTGCAGTTAGTTAAAGCTGCTGGATCATCAAGAGAGCAAGAGGTGGCGGTAGTGGCTCGTGAGCTTAAGAATATAGCTAAAGAGCTTAATGTAACGGTGGTAGCCCTATCTCAGTTGAGTAGAGGTGTAGAGCGAAGGGACGGTTGTAGACCTAGCCTGTCTGACCTACGAGAGAGTGGTGAAATTGAACAGGCTGCTGATATTGTTATGTTAGTATATAGACCCGAATACTATGGGATTATGGCTGATGATAGTGGTCAATCAACGGAGGGCTTAGTAGACCTAATCTTTGCGAAGGGTAGGAATATAGGTACTGGTACTTTACCGCTTAAGTTTAAGAAGGAGTTCACTAAGTTTAGTGATCCTCAAGATTATGAGGAGAAGTTTATAGCAGCTCAACCAAACGAATCTTTTTAGTTATGGATTTCGACTCAGTAGTACATTTTTTAATAGGGTTTTTCTTTATCCTATGGGTTATTAAAGAATTAATAGAGACATTATGACAAGAGAAGGTATTTTTAAAGAGGCTGTTAAAACGGTGAGCGAAATCACTGGTGTATCAAAAACTGATATACTGTCCAAGAACAGATATAGGATTAATGTTAACGCTAGAAAGATACTGATATACTTCCTTAGGGATAAGTATAACATGGGTTGGACTGTTATGGCTAATATGCTTAATATGAACCACGCATCAGCGATATACTCCTATAAGTACGTAGTAAATAACGCTGAATACGATAAGGATATTAGGGTTTTTAAAACAAGGATAGACGCTATAGATGACAGTAATAACATGAGACTTAGAAAGCATTTAATTTCTATAATTAAGAACTCAACCGTATCGGTTGACACAAGGCTTGATAGGTTGATAGAAATCATTAGAGATGAAAAAGGGAATATATCACAGCACGATCTATTACAAATGGAGGACTATACGATACCTAAAGGGGGTGGCAAAGCCATCAAAAAAATGGAAGGAGTCTAAGTATACTACCTGTACAACTGGTAGAACTCCCGAAGAGGTTAGTAAAATTAATCATTTGATGAGTACTTTAAGGTTGAGGTGTAAGTCAACAAACGAAGTAGAGATAAAAATAACAGGGATTGTAGAGCATGATTATTTATGTATGTCCCACGATGTTCACTAAGGTATGGCAAAGTTTAAATGTAGTAAGTGCGACAAAGAGTTAGAACTAACAAAGCATAGTATTAAGGTTGTTGATGGAAGTATTGTATCTCCTGAGGCTACGTGCTGTGACGAGTATATGGATACTATAAAGGAGAATGGTGGTCTTGGAGGGATCATCAAGAGACCAGGAGGTAGAATAAGAGGAAAATTTTAGAGGCTATTCGTAGTACGTGATACTGCAACCTAATTATCGTCTAGTCTCAACCCTTGCTAGGTTAATTTAATTTGTCTCAATCTAGTGAGTTAATACGTGAGTAAGCTACGTGAACGCTGCACACCAAGGAGTGGCGAAACGGTAAACGCAGAATTTCTTATCTAGAGTCGGAGTAATTAACCGTATGGAGCTAGGTGGTTCGGAAGTGGTACAAGTCCACATAAAGGCTGTGATGTCCTTCGTGCAGGTTCGAGTCCTGCCTCCTTGACAACGAGAGCTTCCTGCGTGAGTGGAGCATACAATGAAAATCCAGAAATCTTACAGTAACTTAAACCAAGATGGAAAAAAATAAAGAGTTCAAACACGTTACAAGTGAGTTAAAATTGGCTACTGATATTAGGAATATTAAAAGTAAGCTAGAAGAGTTGACTCCATTATTAGATGAATTAACAGCTATGATAGACGCTAAGGATGTTAATGTCGCTAAACTGGTTGGCATTGTAAATGAGTATAAAAAAATAAAAAGCTAGGAGTTATGTATAAGTTTATTTTAATTGCGATGGCAATACTGGCTATTTATTTGTCTTACGAAGAATATAGAAGTAGTAATAAGTCGTAAAATATTAAGACATTCTAGGGGATATTTAACTTGTTAAATACCGATTTCTAACCCTATGAATGTTAGTGCGTGAGCAAGCTACGTGAGTGCTGCACATCATACGAGAGCACCAAGCGTGAGTTGGGCATATAGTGAAAATCCTGTTAATGAGAATCAATAGGTAAGAAGTCCTAAGCTGGGGAGCTTAGGCAAAATTAGCATCAAAAGTAAAGCTCTTGGGTAGGAGATGTCTTACTCAGGGCTCACTTTTGGTCAACTTGTAAGGATTACTTACAACTTAAAAATAAAAAGTTATGGAAATAATATCAAATTGTTGTACTGCACCAGTAATAGAGGAAACCGATCTTTGTTCCGCTTGTATGGAACATTGTGACCCTGTAATATTAGATGATTAATTAACTAAAAACTAGGAAGATGAAAAAAGTATTATTAATTTTGTGCGTTATATTTTCGGGCTTAGTACAAGCTCAAAATACTGACCTTAAAATATGGGAGTCTCAGTATTCAGAGTTTCGTGAATGGAATGCAGACTCAGCGAAATACTTAAACTACCATGGCGGATGGCAGAAAACCAAGTTCGCCTACACTAAGGAGTTTATCGCTATTGAGTTAGAGGAAGATAAGGTGAAAAAGATTTGGTGGGCTTATTACAACAGCCCTAACAACTATACAGATTGTTATTATACTGAACATGATGCCTTTAAAATATGCGTTAATACAAAAGAAGATAAAGTCAATATCTGGGGTAACGCCATAGATGGTAGGTTTACAACCGTCTGGACTTTGAGTAAAATTCATCAAGTAAAACAAAGCGAATGAGAACACTATTAGAATGGAGATGCGGATACTGTGATAGTATCCAAACATCCGACAGCGCTAAAAGATGGTCTATGGATTACTGCCAATGCGGAGAATCCTTTGTGGACTTAGAGGAACACTACCAACGTAGCATGGGAGAGGTTGTCGTTATAAATACATCAGTCTTTGGCGAGATAGATCAAGACTTAGATAAAGACATTAAAAAACACGATGTTAAGTCAGAGTTTGATGAATTTCTAAAGATGTATGAAGCGTCATGGAATGCAGACTCAGCGAAATACTTAAACTACCATGGCGGTAAGAAGATACGTGAGGGAATAAATGAGGGAACAAGTGAGGGAATAAATGAGGGAACAAGTGAGGGAATAAATGAGGGAATAAATTCTGAGAAGAAGATGACATTTGCAGATGTCCTTCCTAATATCCTGTTGGTTCTTTTAGGCTACGTGATAGGTCTTGCGACCTTCTTGTGGTGGCTAGGTTAGATGTTTCCGCATATAATTACTACGAAAATCACATTATTGTATGAGAACTCATACATTAAGTGCTGTTTATGGGGTTATTGCGTTAAAATTCACACCATATTGTGATTCTTGTAGGTTAATTTGCGATACGCGAATCACGAATCGTAGTAAAAATTCACAATAAGTACCGAAAATAGGTAATAATCGGGACATTTACCTAAGAAAAATGGGTGCAACGTAAGAAATTTAGGTGCACAGGTTAGTCGGAAATACCGACATACCACTAGATAAAGAAAAGTTAAATTAAAACTAAACACTAGAAAACATGAGAAAACTACTTTACACACTATTATTATTTGTTCCACTTGTTGGATTTGGACAGAGTAATTCTGAGAAAATTGAATCTTTAATACTTATGACAAATTATAACCAACAAGAAATTAAAACCCTAAAGGAGAATTTAAATATTAAAACAAGAATATCGGAAACTCATCGGGTAGGAAATAATATACAACTACTAGGTTTGATCCAAACGAGTATATCTTTATATGCTTTAACAGAGACTGAAAGCCTTAAAGGACCAAGGAATTGGACAAGGAGTGCTGCTATTGGTGCGTTAATTTCATCAGTGGGATTGGTAATTAATTTAAACGCTAAAGGAAAGATTAAAGAGAGTAAGAGAAAAAATAACGATAGAAAGAAATACGGTATATGGGATAAAAATGCTGAGATTATTTACGAGAATTAAATGTGGTGCATATTTGCACCAATGAAGCTCAAAATGTGTTTAATATGAGCCATAATTAAAGTGAGCTTGAGCTACAAAAAGTAAACTTTGGTGTTTACATTCACCAAAAAAAAGGTTATATGGTGATTACAATCGCAGAAAAAACGCTGAAAATGAGAAAAGGTTTAAATAGAGTTAAAGGATTGATCTTATTTGTAAAAGATTTAAGTGTAGTTAAACCATTTTGTTGACGTTAACAAAAACGGAAACCTATATATATTGTAGGATGGTGAAATTGGCAGACACGCCCACCTGTCTCGTGGGTGTAGATAACGGAATAAACTTAAGATATTTGGGATTGACCACCAAGCTGTACAGCACCCTGGTTCAAAACTGTCTTAAAGCTAACCGCTACGTGGAGGTTCGAGTCCTTCTCCTACAGCCAACTGTCGCAAAAAAAGCGACAAATGTCCAGTTTATTAATCAAAAAACTGGACAAATGTTCACCTGACTGAACAATCTCGTATGGCTATAGCCTTACGTTTGAGACCATTTTGTATGGCTATTACCTGCCATAACTTTCTATAGTAGGTGGATTTGGCGAAGTATAGGTGAAAAACAATTATTAACGGTGAAAACTAATTAAAGTAAAGTAGTTATGGGGAAAAAGAAAATACACTTTGGTAAGGAGGCTCTTAATTCACTTCTCCCTTACACACAAATTTATTATAGTCTTCCAAGGAAAAAGAAGAAAGCCATGAAGAAGAGGATAACTAAAGATGTAGAGGAAGCTATCCTCGCATATATAGATAACCACTTATCAGAACATGGAGAGTTAAATTTAACAACTGAAATTTAAGCAATATGGAAAGTAATGAAAACTTTGATGAGACCGAATACCTTTTATCATCTAAGGCTAACAAAGAAAGGTTGGAATCTGCTATAAAAGATTTTACTGAAAGCAGAGATCGTATAGTAGCTCATCTATCTAGAGAATTGGATATAGATAATTCTTCTAACCTAGAGGGGCAAGAGGCAGATTTCTCAAAGAACATGGGGAACAAAGAACCTACTATTGATTATGATTCTAAAGAGTTTATAAACGAATATTTTGAATACTTAAAGGACTGCAAAGGGGATAGCCAAAAGCTTAAGCCTACTGTTATAACGCCTGTAAGCCTCTTAAATTTAGGGTTTACCGAAGAGTATCAGAAGCCTGAGTGCGGTGACGCAGGGTACTTGTATTACTCTCTATACTTGTGTGGTGTAGCTTTACTGTCAACATCTCTTGATGATGATGATGGGTTCTACGTATTCATGGATGATAACACCAAGATAGAAGACTATAATAAATTAGAGAGTCTAGTGATTAGCTTAAGAGAGCTATAGTGTAGACCACTATCATTAGTAGGGCGTATGTAACTTTTGTAGTTTTATTCATACGGTGAAAGTATTAAGAATTTTTAAGACGAGTATTAACTAAACATTAACTTTAATTTAACTAAACATTATGAGTGCAAAACTTAGAAAATTAGCAATTTATGAGGATCGTAGCGTTGACAAAACAAGGATTTGGCTTTTATTCCTGTTCTTAGGGTGGTCTTACGGTTCTATGGGGCAGGGTTGGAAGCAATTATTTTATTACTGTACTGGTGGAGGCTTAGGTGTGTGGACCATATGTAGGTTATTCACACTAAATAAAGCCATAAAACAGTACAACCTTTCGATTGCAAACGAGGTCGGAATTAGTAATAAAGATAAGCTACTTATGGGTCTAATCAATTCTTATAGAATTTAAACTAAATTAAAATGCAAGACAAGATTAAACAAAAATGTGATGAGATCAGAGACTTATTATTAGAGAAGAACAAGTCTTATGGTAACTCAGTTTTCGACAAAGGAATTCTATTTGAGGTAGAGCCTATGTACGCTATCCAAGCGAGGATAAACGACAAGTTAAATAGGATTAAGAGCAAGAACACTTATCTAAGTGAAAATGATCTTATGGATTTAACAGGTTACTTTATACTCCTTCAAGTCCTTAGGGACGAAATGGATAGAAAGAAAAAGGTAGTTAAGAATAAACCAAACCCTAGAGAAGGGTGGGCAGAATCTTTTAAAGAAGCAGACAAAGAAGAAGAGGAAGGTTCCCCTACTAGATACACTTACGAGTGGGTTGTAAACAACTCAGAAGATGAGACAGGAACCTAGATTTGAAAACGAATCTGACAGGGAGAGGGAGAAGGAAACCCTACGAATCCTATTAGAGGGTAGAGACTTAACCTTTAATCAGTTGGATAAGTACGCCCCAGTTGATGCGGAGATTGTGGATAACAAAACTCTAGAGGTTACAGGATTGTGTGAGGTGAAAACCATGACTCTAAATATGTCTGACGTAAAAAGAGCTAGGACATCTGTAAGGAAAATACAACATTGCCAAAAGGAAGCCCTCCATAAGGGGCTACCTTTGTGCATAGTATGGAGATTTCTAGATGGAATTGGCTATATTTGGATGCGTGATATAAAAAACGCTACCGTAGAGTGGGGCGGTATGAAAAACCCACGACCAGGATCTATATGGGATAGGGAATTATTATTCTATATAGACTTAGATTTACTAACTACAATTAAATTTTAGACATGAACAAAGAACAAAAGAACACAGAGCAAAGAGTTAGGTTAATGAAGTTTGATTGCGAGATGAGGGCTAAATCAGTTTCTCTTGCGTCCTCACTGCCAACAACTAAGAATGTTAAATCTCTTTTAGAAAATTCTGAGAAGATAGCCAAATACATATTTGGTATACCTGAAGCACCCAAGGAAGAGAAATAATTCGTATCTTGCATGATATAAAATAATATTAAGATGGCAAGGAATAAACTAGCAGGAAAGATAAACGGTAAGAGCAAGAGCTCCAAGCAGTACGCAAAAAACCCGAAGTCTAGGAAGAAGAAGCTTGAGTACGATAAAAAGTATTCCTCATCTGAGGAAAGAAAAAAATATCGTGTTAAGCTAAACCTCTTCAATAGAAAGAAAGGTAAGAAGGGTGATGGCAAGGACGCTTCTCATACGAAGAACGGAAAGCTAGTTTTAGAAGGTCAATCTAAAAATCGTGCAAGAAATCGTGCAAAAAAGAAAGATTAATTTGTATCTTTCCTTATGCGATTCAAGAGACGAAAGGGTAGACAGATAACGAGAGCTAAAAAGCAGACGGTAGATGGAATTACATTTGCCTCAGGTCTAGAGCTTTACTGTTACAGAGCCCTTAAAAAAGCGAAAATCCCTAATCAATACGAAGGAAAAACCTTTGAGCTTGTAGAGAAATTCAAGTTCGAGGGATTACTTATGGATAAGGGTAAAACACAAGGTAAGACTACATTTAAAGAGAAACCTGGGAACATTAGAAACATATCATACACCCCAGACTTTATTAATTTAGATCAAGGATTTATTATTGAAACAAAAGGAATAAGAACCCCTGAGTTTAAGATGCGATTCAAGTTGTTTTTAAAGTATCTTCACGATACTAATCAAAATTATGACGTATATATTCCATCGAATCAAAAGGAGGTTGACGCAACAATAGATACCATCTTAAACAGGGGGAATTCCTTTAAAAAAAACAAAAAGAAATGAGTAAAGAAAAGTACACAGCTTTAAAAGAAGCTTTAGACAGAGCAGAAGAGTCGCAAAACGATACGTTTGATTCTTGGATTGTAGACCTAGAAGATCAGGATCAACCTGAATCTTGCAACATTGATAATGAGGACTGCGAAGCCTGTGGATCGTAGATACCAATCAAATAAAAAACCCATTCATGGGAAGAGTAAAAGAAAAGTTAATATGAAGACACGTAAAGATGGAACCAGCCCTTATTTCACTAATAAGTCTGTAAGGGTTAAGATAGATAAGTTATTACACGAGAACGCTGTTATTTGGTCCAATCTAGGGACAGGTACAACTCTTGATGATAAGTCTAGAGGTGAAGGTGAGAAATCTTGGGCTGTAATAGCAACTAAAATAAAAGAGTTAGACGAATCTTTCTTTAATAGAATTTGTCCATACGGTATAGACTCTTAATCCCATATTACATAAAAGCACATAAATCCTATAAATAGTTGTACCTCGTTGTAGGGCATCTCATCTGTTGGGCGAAAATGTCTTATGCCTAATAACCACCCCTCTACTAATTGAAATCCTAATTCCATAATTACATTTAAAAAAAAGGAGGGAACCACCCCTCCTTTCAAACCAATTAACCAAAAACCCAAAACTATGAAATTTTGAAGTACTGTAAAGATAGTAATTATTTTACTACTTTATAGTGTGTTAGTAAGATTATTTACTATCAACCCTAATAACATCTTCTAAGTACCTATCTAAGTACCTCAAGTAAGCTTCCTCTATAACAGGTTTGCTCACCCTAGAGTTGTACAGTATAGCCTTAATATCTTCCCCAGAAACGCTATTAAGTCTAGTAGCTCCTATAAGGTCAGCCATTTGGTTTAGATACTCATCAAATTGTGGGTTTTCCTCAGCCTCTTTAAGTAAAGCTGCCCTATCTCTTAAGATGCTTTTATCTACTGTGTTAATCATATCTTTGTAAATAAAGTTACTCTTAATACCCAGTCCTTTATTCACGTTAACTCTACTAATTCTTAACCCAAATAAAGCTAACGCTTCGTATCCTGGAACTAATTCAGAGTCAAGATCATACATGGATTCTTTCAGTCTTAACCCTGACTTAACAGCTCCTGGCTTAACCTGCTCTCCAATAAAAGTCACTATATCTATAGCTTGTTTAATACCATTTTCAGAAGGGTTATATACTTTACCGCCCTTATTCCCTAAAGCGTCAATCATAACCTTTAACGTCATCTCTTGTCCTAGAAATGGTGCGTATATTTTCTTAAGGGTATTCATTGCAGACTCTTTACCAATCTGAGTGTCAAGATCGTAGAAGGATAACCTAATTATATCCTTTGCGTAACCAACACCCGAAATACTAGAGAAGTTTATGTAATCGAAATAGCGATCACCCTCTGTCTGCTTGTCTTTTGCTTGTTTAGAATCTAACTTTCCTTTAAACATATAGGCTATATTACCTGCAGCGTCCCACTCAGGGAGTAGTAACCTCATCTTTCTATCCTCAACCTCTTCATCGTCTTCTCCACCAAACCCCAAGGCTTCACCTAGAAATTGTGCAGTGTAAAGCTGTAGCCCCTCTAATAGGGTCATTGTAGCTAGAGTACCACCAATTCTTTGAGCACCAATCTTTCTCATCTCAGGATTACTACTACTTAGTTCATCAAATCCTAAAAGAACGGTATTCTTAGCGTTACGAATAGATTCAGCCTGGAAAGCAACGAAAGAACCTACTATTGGGGAACGACCTAAGTATCTAATAATACGAGGTATCTCGTTATAGTTAGGGTAGAGATTTCTAATATTTTTAGCAGCTAACTCTTCAGCAGCTTTAGCATCCATCCCAGCCTTAACGTATCTTGCTTTTTCAGATAAGTATCCAAATATTTTCCAAACATCATCCTCTGCCTGATAAGCTTGCATCGCTTTCTTATCAAGATATTTAATAGGCTTACCTGTAGCTCTTGCAGCTTTAGCCATAAGCTTTTGAATTTTACCACTCTTCTCATCTAAATATTCAGACAAGTCAAACTTAGTATCGTTAATATCCTCAGCTATACCTCTTATCTCTTGAAGTGAAGCCGAAGAGTTTACAACACCTAAGGCTACAAGTTTTGAGTATAGAGCTTTAAGCTCAGGGGATTTAAGGGATCGAATAGCTTTTATAGATGTTTTAGCATCCTCATACATACCACCGTTAAATCCTATATGACCATTCATAATAGCAAAAGATGTGTTACCTATAATGTTTTTAGCGTGAGTCCCAGGATTCCAAACAGTCTTCATCTTTTTGTTAAAGAGTACTAGCCTCATGTATGAGTCGTACCACAAATTACCCTCAAGGTTTTTAACTGTTTGATTCATCACAGCAAACATCTCCTCATCTACAAACTTACCCTCTAAAGACCCCCACTTAGAGCCCACAAGCTCGTTGTAAGTCTCAGGGGTTTGAATATCTGATATAAACTTACCCTGACCTATCTCGTTAAGGTCCTTGTACATTCTTTCAGCAGAGATCGTTCTAGCTACCTTAGAGATGGTATTACTGTAGTTATATAAAGGGTTATCAATCTCACCCCATAAATCCCTAATCTCTTCGGGTATGATTTTCTTCTCTTTAAATATAGAGTTCACCCTAGTTAAACCGTCAAGATTAGTAGCTCCGTTTGAAGACCTGAAAAACTCTTTGTCTTCTGTTAATTTTCTATAAGCCACCCCAACAATCTCCTGTAGCCTTTCTTCTGTAGCCTCAGGATTATCCTTCTTAGCCTCTCTATATAGGAAGTCTTTTGCGTTCTTTATAATGTCGTTATCTGTCTGAGTCCAGCCCTTAACGTCAAACTGCTTATATGACCTAGTAACATACACCCCTAAATTAGAATCTATCGTAAATTGAGTTTGTCCTTTGACTAGTCCTTCGCTTACTAGAGTCTTACTTAAGTAGTCTATGTGAGTTCGCATCTCTATTAAAGCCTCTTTAAGGGCTGAAGCCTCCATAGATTTAACCTCGTTTAGGTTATGCAAAAGGTCGTTAACTTCCGACCCAGAAAGATTGCTACCCTTCATAGCCTTCTTTAGTTTATTACTAGCCTCACTTACCCTAAGTAGCTCCACGTTAAGATTACCCTTACTTCTAACCATAATTTCCTTCACCTCTTTATTAGAGTGAGTTCCAAAAGGTTTAGCTAAAAGAGTTGTTAGTCGTATATCGTATTGTTGTTTTTTATCTATATACTTGGTTAAATACCTTCCTGCTTTGTAGTCAGAATCTATAATAGCTTTACTAATATCCCAAGCTATAGTTGCTAATCCAGACTTATAAACGTTATGTGTTCCTTCATCATCGGGTGTCTGATACCTAACGTGAGAGTCCCTATACTCAATCATCTCTCCGTATCCTGTTTCTGGGTCAGGGAAATATTTCTCTTCGAATACAACCTCTGCATTCGGGTCATAAATCATAGCCACAACATCAGGAGTACCATGTAATTCCTTAATCCATCCTGGAGGAGCGTACTCCTCGTTGAACGGGGTTCTAGCTACAACCCTAAATCCTAGATTCTCATACATACCTGTAAGAGCACCATCGAAGTTATCAAGTTTACTACCCCCAGCTTTAATTAGTAGAGGCATAAGACCCTTAAGTGTCCCCCTCTCTCCTGTCTTTCCAGGGTTAAAGACACCTTTAATATCCCCATTAGGGGCAACGACACCAAAAGTCCCTTTAAACTCTCTAATTTGGGAGATTTTTAAAGTCTCCTCCTTTACCTCGTCAACAGCCCAAGCGTGAGGGTTTGTTGATTGGAAGTATTTCTGCTCAGACAAGAAGTTTGAGATAACCTCTTCCTCAGTAGCCTCTTGGAATTTTAAATCAATAACAGGTTGAGCCATTAGTATTTTCTGCTGTCTTCTAGATTGAGTACTCCCCTCACTTAAAGGTTCACCTGTTTTACTATCTATTAGAAACTTATCAGCAAGGTTTAACTCATCCCAAATATCACTAGCGTCTACGGTCTCATCGAATATCATTAAAGGCTCTCCTTTAACAACGATAGGGTAGGTAGGGTGATCCTTTATACTATCATCAGTTCTAGAGTCTATATACCCAGCCTCTGTATCAATTCTAATTGCAGCAACTATAGGGTTTCCTTTTAAATCTTTTATAATATCTTGATTTACAAAGTCATACATTTCATTATGAGAAGGTATACCCCATTTAGGTAATACTTTACCCCTGATAGATTTACTAATTATATCTTTCCTAACACCAAAAGCTTTAGGTAAGGATAGAACTAAGTCTCTAAACTCTTTTACAGACTTTATTTTTTTTGTTTTTATCCCCTCTGCTCTAGCTTTAGAATCAAAAGATTTAATAGTCATCTTCTTGTTAAGGAAGTCTACGACCTCTTTTTTAGAAGCTCTCTTATCTTTTATAGCCTGATCAAATTCCTTCATTACGTAATCAAACATATTTACGCTACCATCAATAGACCCTGGAGCCATAGCGGTTAAGAATACTAATCCGTCACTTTCCTTGGCTTTGTTGATTAATTTAGAAGCTGCCTGTATTGTGGAAAATGCCCACACCCCAGTACCTTCTTGATAAGGATAAAATACCCCACCATTAAACTCGTGCTTAACCCCAGTTGGAGAAACAACCACGCCAGATGCTGACCTATCCATAGTTAAAAGAGTAGCTTTCTGACCGTTAAATTCTTTTATACTACCTCTATTGACTTTTGAAACATCAAAGTTAGGGTAATATTCGGGGGTTTGGAATCTAATCTCCTGAGTTTGAACATCATCTGATATATCTATATCCGCAACATCAAGATCATTATTAGGTTCCATTTCGTTAACCTGAGCTCTTATCTCGTCATTAACCTTTTCTTTATCGGCTTGAATATCTCCAACCTCAAACTCAACTCCACCAACGGTAATGGTTCTACCATCAACCAAAGCTCCAGCTAAGTTCTTTCGTATGTCAGTTAAGGAAAGATCATCTAGACTCACACTCTCAGGGTTATCGAATTTTAAAGGAGTAATCTTTTTAAGGATTTCCTTCATTAACTCTCTAAGCCTACCAAGCGTTGATTGTCTATTTACGAAGTGACCATAAGCAGCGTCACCCATCATCTCAGCAAAAGCCTCTTCGATTTGAGCTTCTTTTGATAGGTTAGCGTAAGTTGGTTGAGCTTTAACCCACTCCATATAAGAGCCTTTCAGTCTACGACCATCTTTAGTAACTCGTCTCTTTACGTTACTCTCAGAAACCTCTTTCTCTATCTTACTGTACAACGCAGGGTCTGTCTTCTTAATGAAATCAACCATAGGGTGTATAATCTCGTGGAATAGAGTGTTACCCTGAACCGTTTCAAGGTTTACGTATATAGTTTTATCAGCAGCCCTAAAGAAGGACGCTCTCTTATTTTTAGCTATAGAGTCTGAGTCTTGCCCTAACTGTTTCATCTGACCAGCCATAGCCTCGCTATTACGGACAATATTAACATTAAGACCACCTATAGAGCTAAGTAATTTAAAGGCAAAGCCTAAAGCACGTTTGCGATCTTCAGGAACTCCCTCAAAGAGTTCACTATCATAGTTGGGGTCATTCTCGTCTAGTCTGTGTATATTATCTGAGTTAAAGTTTTTACCGTAACTCATATTAGCTCTATCGACTCCAGTGTGCATAGAAACCTTTCTACCACCAACATTCATTATTGTAAGGTTATCTCTTCTCCTAGCCTCAGGTCCTTTAACCACATCTCCAGTAAGAGGGGCTACACTACCATTACCAAACATAAGACCATCCTTAGAAGAGAATACAGACTCTTGACCTAAGTTTCTTCCCAGACTTAAAGCCTGTGCGTTATTTATACCAGTAATAACTAGACTCTCTTCAACAACACCATTATAAACGCCTTTAACGGTGTAGTATTTAGCACCAGTATCATCTAAGGCAGCCTTAAGTTTATCCATCCTAGACGCTTCTTCCTGAGCGTTAAGACCCTTTTTGCTAGGGGATATTATATGGTATTCGTTTTTATCTAAAACCTCTTTAGGAATCTCGTCAAGGGTTTCCTTTTTAGTGTTAATAAACTCTTTATTATTAATTGGGAAAGCTTCGTCTGATACGAGTTTACCATCTTTAGCAGCTTTTTGTTTAAGCTCGAATTCCTTCATAGCATTCCTAGCTGCAGAAACACTTTTAAACCTACCTTGAGTTACTTCAGATGTTTGAACGCTCTCGCCCTCTATCTTAACTCCAGGCTGGTTCTGTGATTTAACGAATGTAGGCTTCTTTTTCCCATCTTTAACTTGTTTCTTAATAGACCTGTACTGCTCTTTACTGTCTATCTTGTTGGCATCTGTTGTTTCAGTAACCTCAGACATAGACGTATCTTGCTGCTGTACAGCGTCAACGATCTCTACTCCTTTATCTTTAAGAAGTTTAGCCACTCTTTTCCTAGTAGCAACAGTTCTATCTGTAACATTATACTCGTTAACCTTACCCTCAGCCTCCACTTCAGCCATAGCGTCTGCTAAAGCGTTAACGTCCTCTGGAGTAACTTCTTTAGATGTTTCTAATTTGTCAGCTAAATCCTGAACAACCTTTTCTTTATCAAACATAACCTCCCTAGCAGCAATAGCATCAGGAGCATAGAATCCGTAAACTATTTCTTCTAGTTCTTTTTTGGCTACGTCATTAATAGAGGCATCCATGCTTATAGTATTATCTCTTACTTGTGATGCCACCTCAGGGTCTTTAACAAACTTTAAAGCTTCAGCTCTACTCATCTCTTTAGTTGAACCATCCGCTAAAGTAAATAATACAGATATATTTTCATTTAATGTTTTATGTCTAGCCTCTGCCATAGATTTAGCTAAGTGAGATGTAGTGTGCATACCACCACCCATAATAGCCCCAACAATGGCTGCATCAGATAATCTTACTGCAATATCCTCTATGCCTGTGTACTCTTCAGTACCAGTAAGTATATTAGTGATTGAGTTTGATAACTCTGTTCCAGCTTCAGAACCCCCCTCTATAAATAAGCTCTTTCCAAATCCTTCTACGAATTTCTTAGCTATTTCGGGTGCGTCCATTTTCCCCATCTTCAATAACTTTCTACCAGCGTTTACAGCGTCCAAAGTATATCTTTCAAATACAGCTTCAGCAGCCCCAGTTAAGGCAGCGTTAAGTAAAAGCATACCATCTGATATATCAATCTCACCCTTTAATCTCTGCTCTTTAAGTTCAAGAGATTGTATACCCCCTGCGGAAGCCCCTGCAAAACCAAGGGTTGCAAGTTGACCTAACCTCAAAGGTGCAGAAGCATACATAGAAAGGATTAAAGGAGCTGATTCTGCTAAAGCGTTACCAGTCTGGAACATGGCGTTTGAGAAATTACCCTTAAGGAGAGATTTAGTTATAGCATCTTCACTATAAACCCTAGTTTTCTCACGAACCTTATTAGCATATTTATGGACTTTACTGGAGAACTCACCACCACGCATCATATACATAGCTTGTTGGTAAGGATTAGCGGAAGCACCAACTCCTTCAAGAACTTCTAGAGGACCAGCTACTAATAAGTCTAAAGCTCCAGCGTAAAAAGATTCAGCTAAATCTTCCCATTGTCCACCAGACTCTGCCTGTCTAGTAGCGAGGTCAGACAAATATTCTAAAGATTCAACACTGTGAGGGTTATCTATATCTATAGAGACGTTACCTGCTTGAAGATTGTCTATGAAATCTTGATCGTATAGCTTTCTCTCTAAGCCTTTAATACTGGTGCTTTCTCCATTAACCTTTATAAACTCTGTTGGAATATATCCTAAGTCAATATTTTCTTTCTCAAGCTGTTCCTCTAATTGGTCTGGAGAATAGTTAGCAATAGCTTGTTCGTATTTAGCTTTATTATATTCCCCTTCAGCCTCAAAAGCATCATCTTCAGTTTGAGTAAGATACTTCCCTACTTCAAACTCATCTCTAGACCTTCCTCTACTTTCTTTTGAGGTGTCTAAGTCAAACTGTTCTTTTTCTTTTTGAGAAGATAAAAATTTATCATAGTCTACCCCTTTAGCCTCGTAAAAGGGTCTCTTCTCTTCTTGTTTTATAAGGGAAATTTGTTCGTCTACAGGGAGGTCTTTAAACCCAGAGAATCTTTCGTCTAAGCTATCTTGAGATAGTTGTACCAAAGAAGGCTGACCATCTTCCGATAGTGATGGAGTAACCCCTGTATCCTCTGGAGAGACTGCACTTTGTAACGCTGAAGAATCTTTTTTTTTTAACCCTAACAACTCTTTGTACTCATCTTCTGTACCATTGTACCCAGACTGAGCAAACAAACCATAAGAGTCTGCAAAAGCCTCAGCATTATCAGATAATAAAGTTTGAAACTCGTTTACATCTCCGTTATATCCTGTATTCGTAAACAGGTTGTGTGCGTCTTTTAAAGCTTCCTCGTTCATATTTCTTTGTTATATTTTGCTCCAACCCCTTGAGTAGCTGGTTGTTCTATATCTTGGCTGGCTAGTTGGTAAAGCTTATAAGCTGTAGACCCAGCCTGGAATTTTTTCCCACTTATTATGGATAAAGGTATTAAGTATTGACCGCTTCCATACTCAACTGAGGCTACAGGCATATTATCAGAAGTTATTCCAACCGAAAGAACCTTTCCTTCTACTGGTCTATTAGCTTCTTTAACATCGGATATATACTCGTCATTAAAGGTTTCTTGTAGTTGCCCCTGCCCTTCAATTAAAGTCTCAGGAGTTAGAGATACCTTAATATTACTACCTGTAACGTCTTGGTAAAGGTTGTTATCAGATTTAAACTCAACATCACCGTAATAAACAATATCCTTAGAAGCTCCTGTATACAGATCAATATCCTCTTGAGTTATCTTATCCTTTTCTTCTTTGGTAGGTTTAGCTCTCCCTGTTAATCTAGACTTTATGCCCTTAGATTCTCTATCCCAAATCTTACCACCAAGGTAGTCAACATACTTATTATGATCTTCTTCGTTAAAAGATTCAGAGCCAGGTATAAATCTAGCCAACTCACTTTCCTTGATAGAGTCAACATTTCTCTGTCCCTCAACCTCAAGTAGGTAAGCCTCTAGTCCAGTGTAGTAGTGACCATCTATTTCAAATGTTTCTCCAGAAGTATATGTCTTCTCAGCCTGAGTAGACTTGAAATCGTTAGTCGAAGCGTTTATTACGTGGTCATTCTTAAAGTCATTCAAGAACTCCTCCTTAGACCCAGGCAGTAAGCCATGATAAGTATTGTTATCAGACCCTAAGAAATCTCCTTGATTCTCAGTGAAAAAAGCTTTATAAGCAGGAATCGTATCTTCCTTCTTTATCTGACCATCAAAGTCATTTTTAAAAGATGCTGACCTAGAGTTAAGGTCAAAAGTACCACTCTCCATCTCGCTAATTATAGCGTCATAGTTTGAGTCTATTATACGACTCCCATCCTCATTTTGATTGTATCTAAGGTTATTAGACTCCTCGTTTAAAGGGTTGTAAAGTTGCATCTTAGTGTCAACCTGTGAAGCGTATTGTGCAAGCGATGTGATGTTAGACCGCATATCCTGAATCTGAGATTGTACTTCAGGGTCATCATTGTCCCAATTATCTCCAGAGAACTTATTTAATTCTTTAACCTTATTAGCTAAAGCAAGTCTTAGTTTAGGATCTTGTATAGATGAAAGGTCATAAGAAGACTGAGACTTCTTGAATCCCTCTTGTCTTTGTGCTTTTCTTTTATCAGCAGCACCCTGCTTTTGAATTTCAAGCTGCTCCTGCTGCATGGCAAGTTGTTGCCTAGAATTCTCTTCAGATAACAGGTTTCTATTATTCTTAAGAACAGTACCTGTGAAAAATAAACCCTCTCCAGCCATGTCTTAGTATTTTGTTTTCATGTAAGCCCCAACTCGTGCTTTAACCCTTTCAAGGTATCCACCACCTTTTAGCTTAGGTGCTTCTTCTTTTAATTTTGTAGTGTATTCTTTCCCTCTAAAGCTGAAAGTATCTTTACCTGCAGCACGAGCTCCAGAGAAAGCGTCATCAAACTCAGCCTTACGTATTCTTTCTAACCTTTTATTTTGGTAAGCTCTACTCTCCGCAGGATCATAGACATCAGTCTTAGTAGTACTATCAGCAACTTTCTTCACCTTACCACCATCTTGAGCTTCGTCATCTTCACCCTCTATAGTGTTCTCGTCATACTTAGCCACCAAGTCCTCCATCAACTTAAACGCAGCATCCTTATCTCCTTCCTGTAGTGCAGCTCTTACAGCCTCTACATCGTCAGGGGGAAGTATAAGCTCTCCACCTGTAGCCTCACCAATCTTTTCACCATCCTGAACTAAATCAATCTTATTAGTATCGTGGTCAAACTCATCAGGAGTAACACCACCCTCTTCTGCGTCAATAGTTGCTCCTTTCTCTGCCATAGCTCCAACACCACTAGCAACATCTTCTAACCCTCCAAAAATATTCTGTTCTGCTGCTGCTTTCTGTCCCCTAATTCCTTTAAGTTCTTCTCCTGCTACAGCTAATCTTTGCTGCTCTACAGCCCTTTGTTCGGTCCCTAGTTTTCCCATAGCTGCTGCTCTTGCATCCTGCTGCATCCCTAAAAGTGCTGTTCTCTGCTTTGAAGCTTGACCCTCAAGGGCTTGCACGCCAGCTAAGGCGTTTCTAGGGTCTTTAGATAAAGCCCCCATAGCAGAAGCTCTATCTGAAGCTTGCTGTTGCTGTAAGTTTTCTATGTACTGTTGAGATATAGGTTCCTCTGCCATTTTTTGAGTGGCTGAACTAACACCCATCTTTAGCCTATCCTTATCAAAAGCTTTCTCTGCTTTTTTAGCTTTACGAGCCTGAATACCGCCGTATATAGCTTTTCCTAAGCCAAGAGCAGCAGTAGCCATTCCCACAAAAGCCTTGGGAGCTTTTTTATTCTTTTTATATTTTGGATAAGTTTTAATTTTCATAACTGTGATTTTTACAAATGTACTAATTTTTTTTCTATTATCTGTTGCTTAACTCGCTCTTATCTATATCTACACTAGCAGAATATAGATTAAATTTGTATTTAGACAAATCAGTGCCCGTATCTCCGTTTGACGTTGAAAGCTCCGTCATCATGTAGCTACCCTTCATTTTCTCACCCTCTACCTGACCATTCTTTGTTAAGAAAAAGAATAAGTCTCTGTTAGGGGTTGATCGCATTAAGGTTTCCACCAATCTAGCAGTATTATATCTACTTCTATGGTCTTTAATTGGGTAGAAAGCAAGAGAGCCTACTTCAGAAACACAAGGATAGCCTATAGCATAAGTCTCTCCGCTGTCAACGTATTGAACGTGTAGCATATACTCTAGGGGAATTACTTGAGTGGCTGAAACGGGTGGTGGAGTTGTACAAATAAATTGGTCCCCTTTCACGTTCTTTTCCGCATTTGTACCACTATAAGCTAAAGGGTCTATATCTTCTACGTTAAACATACCATCTACATAAGCGTGATATATATAACTTGCCCCTGGAGTCATATCAATAACCGACATAGACTTATTAAACTCAACTAAAGGGAGGTTTTCATTTGAAACTCTATATATATTTCCATTCTTAGAAATATTCTCACTACTTGCTAGTCCAACGCCAATAATTTCAGAGCCATCTCCTTGGGTTGAGGTGTTAAATTCGTAACCACCTGGTCTATCTACACTTGACACGAAGGGTATTTGCGAATACTGAACCCCTTCTTTTGTTTTGTAATCAATAACTTCCATGTAGGATTTATCAAAATCAAGTTGAGAAACAGCGGTAAGACTTAGTAGAGTATTTGATAACACCTCTTTCACTACTCTTATTACATAAGTATGCCGACCACGATATTTGCCCCAAATTTTTATAGAATCTCCCTTCTTAATGTCTTCATAAAATCTCGTGTTAAAACCTGTTATGATATTACTTGAGTAAACTCCATTAACGATATTCCCCTCAACTTTTCTGTACCCAATAGATGTAGATATACTGGAGTCATAGCCATCAATATTGTTAGGACCTTTAGCAGTTTGCCCTATATTAGTCTGCATAGAGGTAAATAATTTAGTGTCACTCTCTAGAGATATAGCGTTATAAGTCTTAACAGACGAAGGTTCTATATTAAATGGAAACTGTAATTTAGAATTAAATTGATAACCATAACAAGAATTATACCCCACAGGGGTTATGCTTACCGCTTTATTGGTAAATAACTTTTGATAACCCCTATCAGTCATATTATGTTTCCATAAATAACCGTTTTTGAATCCTATAAATTGCTTACCTACCCTGGAGAAATACTCTGGGTGGAAACTATAGAAAGAAGTCCACCTGTCAGTACTCTCATTAAAGGCTAAGGTTTTAGCCCAGAATACTTTAGTTGGGCGTATATTTAAAGGAGTATCGGCTATTTCATCAAAACTATCTGACTCGTTATCCCAATTTCCTTCATCCCTCTCGTAAACAGCAGGTAACGTAACTATATACTCGTCATATTTAGGGTCGTATCCAGCGACAAGATTAAAGACTTGATTCTCTTGAGATTCAGGGTCGTATATAACATACATCTCTCCAATATCTCTAAAGAAATCTCTCATACCGTTATCAGATATAGCTGTAAGACCATCAGTTGATAATCTCAATACAGACCCTCTTTTGATGTCTACAAAATAGAACTTGTTACCATATTTGACTATACTCTCTGGTTGTAAGCAACAGCCATACTCTCCAGTGTATAGATTAACATAATTAGCTATAACATTTGTAGATAAGGATACTAAACCTTCTGCAGACGCTGTATTTAAAATATCTTTTCCGACTAAAACTCTACCTACCTTATTCTCATGGAATATAAGTAAATCATCATCTATTGTCTTTAAAGCCTGAATAGAGCCGAAATCCTTATTGTAATCAAAGTAAGGGCTGTTAGCTAGATTAAATGATGATAACCCATTTACAGACCCAGTACTCGAATAAGGTTCTGAATAATAAACAGAAGCCTCTAATCGTCTTTCTGCAGCGTTACTATTAATAACATTAATCCTACCTATACTGTAGTGATTTGTTCTATGGAAATCGTTAAGATAATAGTCCTCAGGGAAGAACGTATCCGAATCACTACCAGTACTATTAACAACCATATTTCTTGGCTTGAAGTATATGTCTCCACTACTTACATTCACAATAGCAGGTTGCTCTGAAATCTCAGACCCAACTTCACGATTAAATATAAACGACCCCGATTGGGTGGCATCTCCAGAGTGGTATCCATTAGCGATAGGAATCTTATCTCCAACTTCGTAGTAAACCAAGAAGTCTTCATCAATATTTTTCTTAGGTCTATATATTTCTACCACTAATTCTTCGTATCCTGTTCCATCCTCACCACCTGATAAGCCAGCGTGAGATATATCAACGGTTGAAGTTGAACCATCTATACCATCAATCACACTTACAGCGGTGTTCTTTGGGTCGTTTACCCTAAGAAAATATCCGTCCTCACTTATAGGGTCATCATTACCAGACGAATATAGATCAACTCCTGCGATTTCTAAATCGACATACTCAGCGTACTTTCTTCTACCATTCCCTGGGTTGTAGCTAACAAACCTAACCCTGTCGCCAGGAGCGAAATCATAATCTATTTGAGAGTTGTTAGCCTGGTTATAGCTCCAGTTCTCCCCCTTCAGTGACGAAAGACTAAGGTATATCTGTTCATCTTCCCCAGACCCTCGAACAGCATCAATAACAGTCATCTGTATGAACTCGTCTACGGTTGTGTTCCCTGTATAATATATTTGATAATTAGTAGCCCACTCTGGCGGTTTATTATATATGCTAATATTAACACTAGAAGAGGTTCCTAAATCAGGACCACCTAACTCAGAGTAGAACTTATTATAACATCTAGTACCGTTAAATGTTTTGATGGTTGTATCCTTCCCATCAACGATCTCTTGTCCTACCGCACCATAATCTGGAGCCACATTAACAAAAGAACACCTGTTAGTTTCGTCAAAGTACGCTATACCAAAGTTATGATAAGCCCCTGTTTTGAACGACCCTAAACCTACCGTACCAGAGATAAATTTACCTGCAATAGTACGACTATTAACATTAAATAATGTACTTACAACTCCGTTAGTAAAGCCATTACCGTTTGCCCTAGCAGAGACCATTTTTATCTTTATAATACCAGTATTCCCCACTACACTAGCACTAATTTGCTGCTTATTGGTAAGGTATGCAGGGAAGGATCTAACTTTATTACAGCCACCCTCAAAGTCCCCAGCCCCAATTCTATTAACAATAAATTGTGCTAACTCAGCGTTACTAGAAATCCCAGTTATATTCCACCTTCCAGAGAAGTTACCAGCCCTCCGATATCTACTACTAGATACCTTACTAGATCTACACGAGAACTCGAAACTAAAGTTAAGTTCTAAAGTTTGAGCCTTGGTAGCGTCTAAATCTAAGGTAGATAAATCAATTTCAGGTCTATATTGGCACTTTTCATGTGACCCTCTAAGCCAAAAAGTATCTCCACTATGATGATAAGTAGGCTCTTGAGTAAAGAGTACATCTTCCGTTTTTGACTCCAGCGTAGGGGCTCCAGATCCAGAGAATCCAGAACTAACAACCATATTAGTATTATCATAGCCCTCTAATACGTTACCATAAGCTAACCTGTTATTAGATAACATTGTTTGAGCCTTAGCAAGCTTAGGAACTGCGTCAAATAACTTTCCTGAATCTACTGCGTCCACAAAAGGATAAGACCCGTTGTTATAAAAGTTTATTTTAGAAGAAACTTCATCGTTGGCATACTCATACTCTGGAATTAAGATTAAATCATTCTTAAGTTTTTTAAGATAGTTGATGAAATTATTTGGTATAGAATCAATTAAAAAGAACTTTCCATCGTTACCCTTTCTACCTACAAGCTCTATATTTTTTACATCAGATATAGTATCCTCGTAGTGAACCTCAATCTTATTTTTTGTCGCAGCATAGTTAGAAGCGTTTAAAGGGAAGTTAGCAGCAAAGCTATGATCTATGTTAATATCTGATATTGGTCCATAAGCTGAAAGCTCCTCATCTACATGGTGGTATCTATACTTGAACTGGAATACGTTATCAAGGATATTATTAGTAGCCACAGTAGTGTCAAGCTTTAACTCTGTATCAGGTTTGTGTGTAGGTTGATGTTTTACAACGTCAAAGTATTTAGACTTCTCCTCCACACTACCGTAACTAATTAAAGGAGAGTAAGCCCCTTCAGGGTCAGCATACAAAACAAGTCCTGTAGCGGAAGTGGTATTCCAAAACCAAGGACAATCTGTTATAATCCCAGCAACATTAACAGAATTAAAACTCAAAGGGTATGCTGCTGCTTTTGAATCTTGGTTATATGGAGATGCTAAAGTAATTGTTAATCCACTTATATTGCTAATTTCGTAGTAATTAGCCAAAGAGGTAGAGGTATTATGTATACCTATCCAATCTCCTATATTGTCAGATGTTAACCCATGATCTTCACTAGCTGTAACGGTATAGGAATCTTTTGTCACAGTAAGATATACATCGTCATTTATCTTAGGTATAACCGCTAGAACTTTAGCATAACCATTATACCCGTAATTAGCTTGTACCGTAGTATGGTATTGAGTATATATATCATCCCCAGCTTTAAATGGGTGATTTTCTGAACCCCCAATAAATACCGTACTTTCATGTTTATGAAAATAAGAATCCTTAAATATGAATTTACACTTCTGTATATTTTCATCGTTAGCCTTTGCAAGCTCTACATTTAACTTTCTTGGTCTATTATAGTTATCAGTCCAATAAAGAACATCATCAACCTTATTAACCCCTGTTATTAGGTGTTTTTCACTGAAATTTAAAATCCTATTACCTTCGATAGTATTTGATTTAGAGCCGAACCTAGTAGCCCCTATATCATCCTGATAAACAGTGGTAATGGCATCATTCATTAGGTCGTATTCTAATATGCTGTCATACTTTCGAGAGTCCCCTTCGTGAGACACAAAGTAATACACTCTATTTTTAGGTTTGTCCTCGTAAGCTCCTACGCATACATATCCACCTGCAATTCTAGTTGTAGTGTAAGCGTTACCTGACGCTCTATGTTTAACTATCTGTCTAGCAGCTCCATTATAAGCATTTGATAGGGCAGCACCATATACAGGACTTGAATTTCTTTCTTCGTGAGTACGACCCTCCATTGTCTTCTCACCTAGAACATTAATATAGCTCCTATCTGTAGCCACCATCAGTGCTCCCTCAGCCTTTTTAAGTGATACAGCGTATACAGCACCCTGAAATCCTCCAGCAGGAGCTATTTCTGAACCTCTAAGCCTTAAATAACCAGAAGAATACGATGGTCCAGTTCTAATTCTAAATGGTTTATCACCCCCGTCAATTGAGTTATACATCCCCCAATCCCCATTAGAATATTCAGATCCTGCATCCATAGATACGTTTGTCCACAAATCATTAGAGTAACCACTCATAGGATGATTAACCGTAGAAGTCAAATCTCCTGACCCTAAATCTACGTGTAAAGAAGACCAGTCGTGCAGACTAGTAGCATTATACGAAAAACTATCCGCTGAGGTTGCAGCCGACTCAGTCCTAGAAAACTCTACACCAAACTCATCAGTAATATCATCGGTATTGTCCTTTCCAGTTCCTATTCCAGTTCCAGTAGTACCTATATGACCATGATTGTTTCTATCCCAAGGACCGCCATTCCAGTTACCCGAACCGTTTTCATCACCACTTCCATCTATATCATGCCAATAAACAATATAAACATCGATACCGACATTATGGAAGACAAAGCCACCATTATAGTAGTCTCCTATAGTTTTAGCTCCAGCACCCTTTTCCACCCTAATAGGGCGTATTAGATTTACGATGCTCTTCATGGCGGTTGAGGTTATCCCGTTATCCATATTAACCCTCCAGGCGTTGGAACTATTGTGTTCCGAGGAAGACCAATACATACCGCTAAGAGGGTCAAAACTAGTACCGCCAGAGTCTGTAGCGATTGAGGCTATCATCGCAGACCTATTAGCGTATATTTTAGCTAATTCATCTTTAGAAGGTAAGAACCAATCGGCGTATGTTTTGTTAACTTCGAGCTCCTTTTGCATTGCATGGATTCCTATCTCGTATACTGTGTTTGGCTCTAGGTCAACAGCTATTTGGAGAACGTGGTCTGGTTTAATAGTCGCATCAGTGCTAAAAAATGGCACATCTATAGAATTATTAACGTAATGCCAATTAACGTATTCCAAACCTACGCCACCTGCTTCTGTGGGGTTGCTGGATGGGAAATTGTATTCGAGATTTTTCCCCCACCAATTAAGATCAGTAACATCATCCGAACCGCCATCAAAAGTTTTATTAACCTCACTAAGTATTTCATCACCAAGAGTAACAACAGGTGCTTCTACTGCAGGGACATCTAGTAGGTTCCATTGAGTAGCTCTACCTTGAAGGACATCAAAATTAAGTCCGTAACCAGGGTAGGGAAGGTAGGCTTTAGATTCAATAGTAAACTCCCACTTGTTAGATTTAGGTCCACTAATAATAGAAACCTCGAACACAAGCCCATGAGTTATATCAGTATTTTCAATATCCACTAAGTTTAACTCTTCACTAATAGCCTCTCCAGGAAACCCTGAGGATTTATCAAAGTTTTTAATCGTAAGCCTTAACACTATATCTTCCCCGTCAGGATTTGGAAGTATCTTATAATGAGAATGATTATGGTAAAGGTGGGATTGAGTAAACTCCGACAAATCAGCGTCAATATCTGTAGTTATTGTCTCGTGAGCATCTTCCTGACCTATTGCCATAAACGGTGCTTCAGAAAATTCATTACAGGATACAAGTAACCAGTTAGTTAGACTAGATCCGCTAGTTAAGTCGGGATTTAATAACTCTATAACCTGCATATGTTCAGACGCATAACCTTCAATTTCTGGGTTTCGCATATATAAACTAGCCCCCATAGCACTACCGCCACCAAAAGCAGCTAAAAGCCCTCCATGTACAAAGCTTTCACCTATATTAAGGTTATCATCCCACTCGCCAAATACCACAAACCTATAAGTTTCTTTTGCGGTCTCAAAGGACGTATTATTATTTATAATACCCTGCAGCTTTCCTTTTAAAACATCTATAAGAGTCTCAACCTCTGAGGCGTTATTGTTATAGGTTTCTGTGAAGCTATTTACATAAGAAGAGGTTGCAATGGTGTTTAACTCCAAATCGTCTAAAACGGATTGGATTGAGCCTGTAGAAAAATCATCAACAAACCCAGACAACTCACTTATCGCCCCCATAAAGGCTAATAAGTTTATTTCAAGTTGTTCGTTTTTAGCGTTAAGATTAGCTATTGTGTTGTTAAGATTATTTATTGTAAACTCTTGGATGCTAATCTCATAACTTAACTCACTGTTAAGATCACCTAAAGAAGTTCCATCAGCAATAAGGGCTTGGATTGCATCATCAATAGCTTCTTTTGCCGAATCAATAGTATAATTACTTGCCTGATCGTAAGCCCACTGAGAGTAATGTGTCGGAGTTTCAGTATATTTAGTATTTATCTTTTCTAATAATCTAAGCAGGTAGTTTAAGTAGCTTGACTCTTGATTTTCCGTAACTGCAACTGTTCCTGTTTCAAGACCCATATAATAACCTGCCCAGGCTGCAGCGTCTACATCAGCCTGTGTAAAGGTTGCACCTTCTTGTGAAACAACATTACTAAAATCCCACAACAGAAGAGATACCCCACCTATTGCTTGCTGTATAGCGTGGTCTGAAATAACAGCGTCATCAGGAACCTTATATAATGAAATATCATCTATAGTACCGTTCCAATAGTTTCCGTTTTGTATATAAGGATTAATTTGAATATAAAACTCACCATTACCCTCAGGAATCTCCGTTATATTAACAATCTCTGTGACTGTTCTATCCCTCGTTGTATCAAAGTGAGTACTTTGATAAATTTCAATGGCGCTATCTACAAAACGTAAGTTAACTAGTAGGTTTGCCCCTGTAGTATCACCTGATATTTTGTAGGAAAATATGTAATTTCCTGTTGTCGTTATATTGGTGTCGATTGAAGATGATCTATAAAGAGTATGACTATTACTCGTTCCACTGCATTTTAATCTCTCGTCAACAACACTCCAACTACTACCCAGAGTCCACCCATTAGGGTTGTTATCATTAAAGTTACCGTTACCAATATAGTTAGGAAGTTCTACCGATGAGGCAGCAAGAACCGCTTGCTCTCCAGCGTTGGATTCAGCAGCATTCGCAGCATCTAACAAGGCTTGTATAGCGTCTACATCAGCTTGTGTAATACCATCTTCTGGTGTTACTGAAGCAGCACCATCTGCATAAGCAGCATCTACATCTGCTTGAGATACACCATCTTCCTGATTTGCTAAAGCTGTTTCTAATTCAGTTTCTAAATTTTCAATAGTAATATCTGAAGCATCTAATAAGTCTTGTGCAGCATCTACATCTGCTTGAGTAGTACCATCACCTACGTTGGCTTCTGCTGTAGCTAAATCTGCCTGTAACTCTGCATTTAAAGCGTTTGCAGCGTCTAATAATGCTTGTACGGCATCCACATCAGCTTGAGTGACTCCGTCATCCCCTAAGTTCGCAACAGAGTTATCATACTCTTCTTGTAAAGATGCAACCTCAGCTTGAGCATCTTCTAGTTGAGTTTGCAAAACATCATTAGTATAAGCACTTATAGTATCAACCCTTACTGGGAGAACGTTACGTATAGTTGCTTTTGCCTCAGGCACAATACTCGCATCTTCAGAGTAAACTAAGTAAGCATAACTTCGATTAGTATGCGAGGAAGATGTCCAGAATTTAGTACCTTTTGGAGCTGTAGCTGGTGAAATAAAAGTAAACTCAACATTATCTGATGTTAAAGACGCTTTATTCTCAAAAATGTTTTTTAATTCAGTCCTAGAGGGTAAAAACCAGTCGGTATAACCGCCACCCTCGTAGTTATTACAAAACTCTGCTGCAGATTCAACACCATCATTTTGCTGGGCATAGCTATCGACAATTTTCTGAGTTAATTCTTGACCCCCTGTGGTTGAAGTACCCCCTTCTACGTTATCTACATCTGCACCCCCCCAAACAACTCGTGGGAAATGGTCACCGCCATAATGTGTGCCATCAGGGTGTAGATACCCATACGAGGAAGGGATTACGTAAAACTGATCATTAGCGGAATCTATATCAGCCACCACACCACCAGCAAGATTATTTCCAATAGCCACCTCACCACCAGCAGCTATCTGAGACTCCAACCCTTCAACTAGTGCTTGGGCTACAGCTAATTGTTCGGCTATTAGATCAACCTGCTCTTGGGTTGTAGCAGTATTTTGGTTGTTAAAAGCAGCTTCAGCCTCAGCCTTTAAAGCAGTGATGCTATTAATAAGATCTGTGTAAGACGATTGAACATTGTTTGTCGCTACCGTCCAAAGGGATGCTATATCTATAGGGGATAAGTCACTAGTCCCGTTTGCATAAGCTGTTGTAGCCTCATTGATAGCATTAATTTCGTTTGATATATCTGTAGTAAAATCACCAATACCATGTACGTGAGTCCAAAAATCGCTCATAGTTGTGAACGTAGGGTTGTCAGCAAGGTTATTCTTTAAGGTTATAACATTGCTAACTATATTCTGTAGTGAATCTAACTGAGTCTCTAAAGTAGTTCCTAACTCGCTAGTGGTAGTAAAAGCGAAAGCCTGATTTAAGCTGTCAATCATCTCTTGAACCTTATCCTCTATACCGCTACTAGTACTAGACAAAGTATCCCAAGCAGAAATTAAGTTATTCACAGACGTAAGACCATCTCCCTCCACTCCATACGATGCGTCTACACCAGTAACAGCCTCATAGATAGCAGCGTGTAAATCGTCTAATTGATCTTGTACTTCCTGGACAGCAGCTTCTTCGGAAGCCAGAGCTTCTTCAGAAGCATCTAACAAGTCCTGTGCAGCATCAGCAGCAGCCTGAGTAGTTGCTTCCGTATACTCTTCTTGGGCAGCTTGAAAGTCAGCCTCTGCATTAGAGGCAGCAGCGAGAGCTTCATCTAATTGATCTTGTAGGTTATTAATTTCCTCTTGCATTGCTGCAACTTCTCCAGCAGTATTCTCACTTTGCCCAGATAGTAAATTCTCAAGTATAGTAGCAATGTGGTTATTTACGTTACTCAACTGAGTGTTTAAGTCATCCTTGGAGGAGTTTATAGAGTCTGAAATCGCTAACGAATTTGCTGCGTCCATATCTACAGCCTCCTCTAGTTGAGCTATGTCAGAGTTGTAGCTATTCTGCATTAGGGTTAGCTTATCTTGTAAAGCTGCAAGATCATTTTCAAGACCGTTTATATTATCTTGTAAGTTTTCATTATCATCTGACAGGTTATCGTATGTTGCCCCAGATTGAATTTCAGATATAAGAGTGGCTTTTACCCCAGAAACAAAATTCTGTTGTACTAAGCTTATTTGACTTCCAGCATCTAGCTTATCTTTCACGCTTTCTGCACTCACATCAAAGCATAGGTTGAAGTGATTAACTGCCCTAATAGTTACTATAAGACTAGAAACAGGAGCTTTAAGCTCTGAGATGGTTAAGTTCTCCATCACTAGTTTATCCCCCTCAACAGGTATATTCTCGTGAGATGGAGCACTGGATGCAGGATCCCCGCATATAAGCTGGAAATTGTTTTGCCAAAGAGGTATATCACTTGCTGGTATTAACCATTGAAAATCAGAATCTGTTGTTGTTATAGCAGGACTTAAATTATTTCCGACCTTAAAGTAAAAAGGATTATTTTTAGCCCAAGAATAGGTTGATATATTTGCGGTTATTAGATAGGCTCTATCAGTTTTTATAGAGGCAGGAAATTGTTGGACTATATCTCCATCCCCCACAAAGGACATTGAACCCCCAACCTCAACGGTTATAATATTATCTTGAATGTCTACAGTATTAGAGTAGTCAACAAAATTCCCTAAAGAATCGTTTGAGTGATAATTATTTAGTAGATAAAAATCGTCAGTACTAGCGTTAGCTGAATTATTGAAAACACTCACAGACTCACCGTTAAGCTTAGTTCCAGAAGGAAATCCTGTCATAAAATTTCCTCCTTGAGTAGTTACAGTAGTTTTAAGGGGAGCACCAACTCCTGGAGATAAAATTTCAGAATCAAAGTTAGTAAAGTGATCTACTAAGGCTGTCGATAAACTAGTCTGTGCAGAAGAAAATTCAAAATCGTCACCTACATTAAATAAGTTTTCACCAAACTCAAAGAATGGTTCTACTGCAAATCCCCCACCTGTAAGTTCAGTCCAGGTAAATAAACTTAATTTATCATTAGTAGGGTCTTGAGGCGTTGTTGGCTCTGCCCCGTTAAACTCAAGTGTCCACTGAGTTAGATCCTGAGTACCATCAGTAGGAGTAACACCCACAGGGCTACCGTCTGTAGTAGTAATAGCATTATCCTCTCCTACCCCTTCAAATGAAACTGTTGACCCTAATGTCACATTGCCTTGCCCTTCTATCCACAGTCTCCCATACGGTGGGTACTCATCCACTGTAGAACTCCAGAATACCCCCCCAGAGTACTTCGAACTAAAGTCTAAGATAAAGTCTATTCCTGGATTATCTGCTGTAATTGTTATTTTAATCGTTGTTCCAGCAGCCACAGGGGTGTTTAAGGTGAAATCAACACTAGAGGATGCTGTTGTGTATTCTCCAGATGTCCTGTCAACAATAGGGATATTCTTACTTAGCGTCCCATCAACGCTATTAAATAGATTATATATAATCTCAAAGGTATTCTCGTTCTGAATTGAATTGCCTACATTATCCCACGAACTAAAGACTTCAATTTGACTATAAGCATGACCCAGAGGAACCCTCTGATTAGACTCGTTTACGTTAAACATTGTAAATTGAGCTTCTCCTCCTACTTCTAGTTTATTAACCGTAATAAAAATATCTTGAGAGTATTGTGTTGCTTGCGGAGGATGCTCCTCTATAAACCCGTTCTCATCTATTTCAATAATCTGATCAACAGTTTCATTTATAAACTTAAAAGGAACAACTTGAGTTGACTCAATGTTTTCTACAGAACCAGAAGTACCGTCAGATGACGCTACATTTCTAATGTTCTCTGCGTGTCTATAATCACCATTCTTAATAAGTCGTGGATCAGAATCTTTATCCATACCACCCGTAAATACTCTCTTATCTTGTGCCATTCTTTATTAAAACTTTGGAGATTGTTTAAAAGATTTTCTAGAAGTCTGCATAGCAGTTTCTTTACTGAAATTCATCATTCTAGCTCTAGCTAATCTTTTCTCATTGTAATAAGCTCTTTTAGCCATTTTCTTCTCGTTAGCAGGAACTCCCCTCTTTCTTTGGATGTACTTGTAGTATACATAACATCGCAAAGCTTCCTCGCAAAACTTGTGTACGCTTGGCTTTGAGCCTGTAACCCCTAACTGAACAAGTTCTATCGCAGCGGCTAAAGGTTTTGCACCTTCAGTCTGTGACCCATCATAGTTAGCCTCTAAAGCTTCAGTACTATTTTCTTTTACTGGGATAAAGACTGGATTAGAGTAAGTTAAAGTAACAAATTCGCCCGACTGAGAAGCTTTAAGGTACTCACTATAAGGGGGTACCCTATGTTGGGGGTGCCCCTCGTTTATCAAGGTAGAAAACGCCTCTGCAATCTGGCTGTCTGTACTATTAATGTCATTTGTCTGGATTGTCACTGGAATATACGTTGCGGCTTTCAATAAGTTAGTTCCCTTAATTTCTGCCCCCAACTCTCCTATTGATTTAAATGTAAATTCTAAAGTATTGTTTGAATAAACAGGATTAGGAATGATGAGTTTAGTTTGTTTATTTGACCCACCCACTTTGACAGAACTCCCATTCATAAATGCCAATCTTATAACGTGGTCTTGACCCTGCACCTCAGTAATACCATCAGAGATATACTCCATAAAGATTCTCTTGCCAGCTAGGTTCGAGGAAAAACAAATCCTCCCGTCATTTCTATTTATTCTATAGTATCCTAAATCATTATTTCCCCCGCCTTGTCCATACTTCTTTCCTAGGTCTGCGTGGTAATAAGGGTTATTTTCGTTTAAAGAATCATCGTTAACTTGAGGTGACACGTTAGGATCTAGACTTAAGTTAGGATTAGAGGAGAGTGGGTGAAAATTTCCGTCAGCACCTTTGAATCCAATTCTTAATGCTTTAACGTAATCATCTGGAATTGGAACTGCCAGATGACCTGCCGCCGAGGGGTAGTCAATAACGTTGAGTGTAGTTGTTTTAACTTCTTGCTCAGTATCAAATTTCAACTCTCTTAATCCTTGTAACGCTAACAATCTTAATTGGTGAATCTTAGCCTCCTTATCGTAAGAAGTATCATCCATCAATAATTGAAAGTCATTAACTATTTCGTCTATACTTGTATAATCTATTCCTGCCATAATTAATTATCTTGTTGTATTTCTTTACCTGAAGCGTATTGTACTACGTCTGCCTCCCTAAGATTAACCCCTAAGTATTCTAATATTTTAACGACTAGCTCCCCATGACATCTTGCACTTAGAGTGAATTGAGATGAAGTGCTGTGATTATATACAGGCTTTCCAGATACAGAAACATAAGACCACTCTGGTTTATTCTGATACCTGTAATAATACACAACGCACCTGCTTATAGTCTCTGGAAATAAAATTATCCTTTTACCTCCTGATGAAGCTCCACTAATTAAAGCTATAGGATACGACATACTAGGCTTAACTAAGCTACTTCTAAGGATTTGATTAACAGTATCAGGAGTAACTATATCTACAGGTACGTTAGTACTAAGGTTGTGTTCTTCATCGCTTTTTATGGTGATGTGAGATATATAGTCCATTGTCTTATCAGTATAAGTTCCGTAAGAAGGGTCGTTAGAATTACTAAGGGTTATCTCCTCTATTCTTGAAAAATGTATTAAATCTTGCTCTGCTATTTCAGGGGCTAATCCTTTTGCGTAATATCCTGCAACCTTCTTAGGTTGAGACTTCTCTTTAACTATATCTAACCTTTTATTGTATAACTCTAACTCAGCTTGTTGTGCGAGTAAATTAAAATCTGAAGGAGTTATAAAACCTCTCTGTTCCTTATTAGCAAAGATTTGTACTAACTTGTATACTTCGTTAATCGTCATTATCTTAATATTTATTCAATAGCAAAAATACAAAATAAATCGGTATAATAAAAAAAAGAGGGCATAAAGCCCCCTTTAATTAAATATATTGTATTATATCATTATCCATTAAGGGATTGGAGTCTTCGCTCTATCTCAGCATATATCTGTTCTCCCTCGCCTTCAGAGCAAAAATCTACCATTCTTTCGATAGGTTTTACCCCGATTGCAGGAACACAGATAGTATTACCTGAAGATACCCACGTTACTCCTGTCTTCTTCATAGATATGATACCTGATTCTTGAGCCATCAATAATAGTTGCTTCATTTCTGTACGAGGATCGTTCATACCTGCTAAGAAAGCTGTAGGATTCTTCTCTGCCTCAACCTTCATGTCCCAGCGAATCTCGTCAACACTCTTGTTGGTACTAACACCTAACACCTTAGCATACCCCACAAGCTCATTTAAAGGCATTTTAAGAGCACTTTGTACAGCGTCCATAACATCAGCCACCTGAGCTATTCTGTCCTGTGCGTTCTTCTCATCGTCTTTAATAGTGAACATTATAGACTTAGACTTAATCCTATGTGGATTACTTCCGTTAGCGTTACACGTATCTAAATACTTTTTAAGGGTAGGGTTTGTGTGATCTACAAAAATAAAACCGTTAGTAAAAGCAATAGGCTCTCTCATTTTTGCAGTTTCTGGGTGGTCATCTACAAATATAGATGCTTCTCCAGGGACATATCTAATCTTTCTATTCTGCCCAGTTTCAGGGTCAAATATAATATCCTCAGCCTTTAGCAAAGAAACTACAGGGTATTGAGGCATTCCATTTTTCTTTTTAGCTTTAGAAACTAAATGATAAACAGAAGGTTTATACTCTTTTTGTTTGTTTGTAAATTGAGGAGTGAATTTTTTTTCTACTACGGGAGCTTTAGCTTCGACCTTAGTATTCGTAGGAGGTGTAACCGCCTTACGAGTGTTTGTTTTTGTTGTCATAATAAATTTCTAAAATTAACTTAAAGTTTGGTAAAAGGAGGGGATTGCTCCCCTCCAATAAATATAATTAATAGTTTCCTATTAAGCTCCTTCAGTAAATGCTACTGTAGAAATGTCTGCGTGAGAAGCACTAACCTCATACACAGCAGTATCAATTTTAACTGCAGCTTTTAGGATTTCATCCAAAACCTCTTGAGCTTTACCAGAGGTAACAGTAAGAGTTACATTAGAGCTAGAGTTGTCAGCAATATCAATAGGTGATACGTAAAACACAACAGTAGTTGCAGCAGTAATGTAAGCACCTTTTATATTGTCAACTGTATAAGCGTGCTGATCAGCAGCAGCATCCTTAAATCTAATAAATTTCGCCATTTTCTTAATTGTTTAAAAAGTTAATAATTATGATTTCTTGAACAATAAGAAACGGTTAGGAGCAAATCCTTCAAAACCACGCTCAGTACGATAGTTACAACGTAACTCATCAGTTGTACTTGTTGGATTTTTAAGAACTGCAGAACCTGTTAACCAGTGCTCCATCTCACGAGAGTATCCGTTAGCTGCTTTGTATCTCATACGTAGCGAAGGGATTTTCTCACCAGACTTAGCATCTTTCTGTGAATCCATAGGAATACACATTCCGTAACCATTGTAGTTAAAGCCAGTACCACCTAACAAGTCAGGACGATTAAATAGGTCGTAAGTTTTCTTGTGGAAAGTGTAACCACCACGAGAGAACGAGTTGAAACCTAAGTTTAACGCAATATCTTTGTTATTAGCAAAAGTACCATAGTTAGCACCACCTGCAGCGTAAGCTCCTTGAGACGCTAATAAGTCATCAATATCTAAAGACAAGTTAATACCAGCGTAAAGAGCCATCTCCTTAGCACCACGATATTTATCTAAAGACTTAACAGCAGCGTCAAAATCAGCCATTGTAATCGCAGAAGAACCTAAATCCATAGACTGTCCTTTATTTTCAATGAAAGGTAAAAGACCTTCTGTAGTAGTTACTGTACTTGAACCTGTGTCTGTATCTGCACTAGTTAAAGTACCATCACCAGCAGACCCAATAATCATTGCTAATTCAGCATAATCTTGGAATCTTTGGTAAGTATCAGCTTCACCTTTTAAGTACCATAAGTAACCACCGTCAACCTTCACATAAACTGCGTTAGTTGCTTCAGAACCAGAAACGATAAACGATTCCTTGATAATTTGTGTACTATTTTGGTATTGGTGAACACGAGGCGTAATACCACCTGGTTGATCTGTTTGTTCTGCCCAAGCGTTACCTACAATACAGAATTTTGTATCTGCAGTAGCAGTACCTAAAACACCATCAGACACCGTTTTAATTGTAAAATCGTCAGTTGGTTGTGCTGCATCTGCTGCTGTAACATAGTACAAAGCACCTGATCCACCCATAATAATATCACCATCTCGCAAAGCAGTATTACCAGTATCATCTGCTTGATCGTCATAAGCAGTGTCAATAGTAAAATCACCTGAAGAACCCATTACAGCAGTAAAATAATTATGAAGAAGAGTTTCTTCGTAATGCTCATAGGTTTTAGATGAAGTTTCTTTTTTAGAACCTAAAAGTTCCATTAATCCAGTGATACCTTGATCACCATATCGTTTGATTAGCTGCTCATCTACATCACGAGAATGCAAAGCTTGCCCTGCATCGGTAGTTCCGCCATCCATTCTTTTAACAAGATCGACTGAACTAACATAATTGTTTGTAGTGGCAACTGCAGCGTTAGATGGAGTAACTGAAAAGTTACCGCCTCCTGCTGCTAAACTTACTGTAGCCATGTTTTTATATTTTTAAAATAAATAATTAATTTTTTTTTCCTAACCAAGAATTTGTCTTCTTAACAGGTCCAGAGTTGATGTTTGTTTTTGAGGAGCCTCTTGTTTATCTTGTGTAAACGATGGGTTCTTAATCTCGTTAATTACGCTCTCTGTTCCTTTACTCCTATACTGATTAGCTACACCTCTAACAATCTTGTCGATGTTATTTAAAATGTACATATCT
>Ga0208299_1000445_pt1 | contig 38583 bp, 39 predicted proteins | sample 15_taG_FD_184089 | JGI IMG/M metagenome (GOLD analysis project Ga0208299, IMG submission 184089) | Marine viral communities from the Subarctic Pacific Ocean - 15_ETSP_OMZ_AT15312 metaG (SPAdes) (version 2) | ecosystem: Environmental > Aquatic > Marine > Oceanic | place: Pacific Ocean | collected... | reverse complement strand
GTCCAATATATACCCATTATTCATCCTCCTTTGGAGCATATTCATGTTCTTCTTCAAATACAAGTTGTTCATCTTCTTGCATTGTACTATCTATTGAACATTTTGACTGACCCAATACCCATCTTAATGCTGTGACTTCACCTAATGCTTGATGATATTCTGCTGGGCAACCTTCTTCTGGGTCTGTGGCTAGTATAAGCAACTTTTCATAAGCTGCTACAAGACCACCTATTATTTCATCTACTGCTAGTTTTCTCATTATTATATTCCTCGTTTATTATGGTTAAATGGGAAGAGAACAACCTATTCAAGGTTGATTTTTAATCCTTTACAGGAAATTAGAACAAACTCTTCCCAATATTATGAGCGAAGATAGGTGTAACAGTTTCTTCGTTATGTTACTTTATCGGACTATGGTGTACACCTGCCTGCGGACTCTCTACCTTTGCTCAATATTATATGCTGATACTCGTAGGCTCGTCTTTCGTATCATTTAAACTACTCCAACCTCGTCAGGTGCTTCGTACTTTATATCAAGACTCCAGTTAGGCTGGACATAGACTGTAAAGTAGAGTTTTATACGGTGTAGTACATAAATTTTACTGAATATTCATATAATAATATAGGAATGTGCAAGGTATTTCGGTCAGTTCCTTGCTAAACTAGGACTCTATTTCAACCATGGACTGTAGTTACATTCCTATAATTATTTTAAAATATAAGCTGGCGTGGATAGTTACAACGACACCCGAAATGATTCGTAAATCAACGTAGGTATCATGCACGTGCCACCACTACCAGCTTAGTAATAAATAACCATCAACCCTAATAAATTGGGTTTATATATCAATTTGGGCTTACCTAGCAATCTTAAAAAGAATGTGTGCCAATCTGTGTTTACCAATACGGCTGACCGAAGCTTGTTAATGATGATTATTTATTAATTTTTTGAGAGGTTCGCTAGATGTATTAGTAGGAATGTGTTTATACTCACGTTTATAGCAGACTTCAACTGCTTCCATACCTCTCAATTATAGCCTGCCCATTTAATCTTAACTGTATACGCCATATATGTGTTGAATAATTTCAATGAATCCACATAATTGTTAGTCGCAGGAGATATGGACAGGCTAATTATAGACTGAGTTAGAAGACTCATTACCATCCATTAATCCAGCTGTCAGTTTCAAGTACTATGATTAAATGGTCAAACGTGAGTAATGAGTGTTTCCCCTTCTATGAACCAAAAGATTTCTCACTTACCTTTGGAACTCAGTCTAATTCTTCTTTGATGTCTTATATTAACGACATAATGACCTATACAAAGCCACATGATTATACCTAATATATATCCGAGCACTATCATGATGTTTTCACTTTCTTTAGTCTGCTTTGTATTTGTTTTCTGGTTCTACCATATTTATTCAAACTATCATTTAATTTACGTTTGAATCTTTTACGATCTTTTGCTTTACGATTAGGCATGGTTATACTCCTTGTTAAGTAATGGGAGACAAGTCTCGAGAGCTTTCTTTTAGTTTAAACACTCTGTTACTGACTTGCCCCCCTGTTGGAGGATGCGGAGTCCTCGATTAATTATTTCTTATTCTTTGATTAGCATCATATAATGCTTTGTTAGTTTTATTCTTTGATGCTTGCCAACATTTATAACATAATAACTTATGAGTATATGTAAATAGCCTATCAGACCATTTAGGTTTAATAGGCTTATCACATTTATAACATTTAAATGACATATTAGTCACCCATGTAGGTTATGTTTTCAAGTTGATTGATTGCGATTCTAAATATTTTATTACCTTCACTATCTTTAACTTGTTCAGGTATATATATTTCACCGCCTTGTTTTTCCCTTAAACTGATCTTGGTGACTGGTACATATACATACTTACCATCATCTTTCCCATACCCTGTGAAGCTTATATCTACATGATGATTGTAATGTAATGTGCAATTGATTAAATATATTATCATGAGTTTGCACTCCTTTCTGCTTTACGTCTTGCTATTCTACGTTGATGTGAATTACCTGGATATTTAGCAACCCAACGGTCAGGTCTATTGTCCTTTGTTATTGGTGTTGCTCTTTTAAATAACTGCTTGATTTTTTTAATCATCTTTATTCTCCATGTACTGTTTGTAAGTGATACAGTCAAATGATTCTAAACCATATCCCTTGATTAACTTGATTATTGTTATAATAACTTCTACTATGTAATGCTTGAATGCATTCATGTTATACTCTCCATTTAAATTATGGATGAAGTGAAGAGCCCCTTACGCTTATCTCTTCATTATCTGAACGGAAGCCACCCGTCGTGGTAATATGTCTGGGAAGTATGCACCACCATACCTTATGACATATTAACTTCATCCTTGGTACTATAGTAAGAGACACAGGGAACGGAAACCTGCAGGGAAACCTAAATTACGATGGGCTTTAACCCGTATCTCTTGCTAAATCTAAATCTTTCATGTTACTGACCACGTTAGTTGAATATGTACGATATATGTGTGTGTATGTGATAGTATGTATCTATACGTCCCAACGTTGCACTTATACGAAGCCTTATAACGAATAACAACAACAAGCCCCCCGAAGGGGGGCTGTTGCATTCTAACCTACATGATCATGCACTTGGATACATGGCATCATACATGTCATCTTCTTGAGCATTGATAGACTCGTGAAAGTCCCAACGTGCATCAATTGAGGAAGCTGTGGTGAACAAACGCTTGGACTCATAAAGAGCCCCTTCATTGTCCCAATCTCTCTTGTACCAAACGATGAGATGATAGTCTACACCGTCAAGTGTGAATACATCAAGCGAGATGTCAAAGTTAACCCGAACAAGGTTCCCATTGATGTTAGTTAAAATGTCCCTGTACTGTGTAAGCGTTTCAAGGATAGTTTTCATATGAACTCCGTTATTGTAAGTGAAGGAATCGAAAAACCGACTAACGTAAAAAGCGATTCCAATAAACCGATTTTTCCCTTTCAGAGTTAAGTATATACCCACATCATTTTACTTCAATTTTTCTTACAAATAACATGGTCATTTAGTATTTGGATATTACTTGACTTTGTGCTTACCTTCAAGGGCTGGGAGGATGGGCAAATTGAATAATACAAAAGACAATAAAGATAATCCAGACAGTACATCGTCTTACAGTGGTTGTTATAACTGTGGGAAGTCTGTAGAAAAGTTTTTTATTTACCCTAATGGCTTGTGTGTTCAATGCCAATTAGTAAAAGATAAACGATTAAAGAAGGGAGTAAAGAAATGGCATATATGACAAGTGATGATATGGCTAGACCAGAACCTGTGACTGGTGCTGCTAGTGTACAGAGACTGAGAGAGGAAGAGCGTGATAGGATTCATGCAGAGCGTGCTCTCGCAGCGGAAGTGGCTGCCGAGCTTAAAAAAGAGAATAAGAAGAAAAAAAGTGGCAAGCGTAATACAACCTCTTCAAAATGAACCTATTAGTGAGATGGAGAAGGCTCTGTCTAATGCTTCAAAAGGGCTTGTTCCTATAGAGATAAATGGGGAAGTCTATTATATACATACTGCTGTCCAAGATTTAATTGACAGCATCTACATACAGACACAACGAAAAGAACATAGAAAGAAAAAATAATTGGATTATAGAACAATTAAAAAAATAAATCATTATGTATTTAGTGATTTAGATGAATATTACTCCCATTTTGGGAAGCAGGCACCAGAGCCTAGTACAGATTGGAAGACTGCATCTCAGGGCGACTGGGTTGAGGCTGATGATGGAGGCATTGTTCAGTTGCTTAAAGTATCAAACAATATAAAGCATCCTAATGATAGGAAAAATTATACAAATTCTAAAGGATGGGTAAGGACTGTTGTTGGTACATTTCTTATAAAGGATTCTACTTTTATGGATTCTGACTTTGACCAGCATGGCAATAGGTACACTTTTTCAAAAAAGATAACAAACCCTTCTAGGCGAGTTGTTGAGCGTAAAAATGTTACTAATAAAGAGAAAGAATTTGCAACACACATTGTAGCAGGTTCTGGGGCGGTTAAAGCATACATGAATGCATTTAATGAAGAAAGTGATGATAAGGCTAGAAAGAAATCAATAGTATTGTTAAAACAGAGGAGAGTTATGAAAGAAATAGAATCTAGTGCATTAGAAGTGGCGAGTAAACTTGGCATAGACCATGAGTACATACTCCATAGTCTAAAATGTATTGCAGATAATGGTATGGATGCGAATGTTCAACTTCAAGCAGTTAAAGAACTTGGAAAGGCTATAGGCACTCTAGGTAATGTAAAGAAGGTTGAGACAGGAGTTGTTGGTTTATTTCAAGGTTTCTCACAAGAACAATTAGAAGGAGTAAAAAGGAAATTACCAGAGCGGAGTTTGGATAATGCCACAGAATAATAACCCTATAAATATAGACCATATCCCTCCAGAATTTATTGCGGATATGGAAACTAATAGTCCTACTGAATTAGCTAAGATATATAATGTTCATAAAAGAACAATTCGCAAATGGAAACAGAGGATTAGAGAAACATATGCTTTTGTTAGAGCTGAACTCCCTCCTGAAGATATTGATGTTGAAGATTTAATCAAGCACCGTGTTAAGCAATTCCACGCTAAGAATAGGCGAGAAAAAGCTGAACACTTAATAGATATAAGAATACTAGACGATAAACCCATTGGTATTGCACATTTTGGAGATAATCATATAGACGATGATGGCACAGATATTTCTAAACTTTTGATGCATGGACAATTGGTTTCTAAGACAGAAGGATTGTATGGTGGAAATGTTGGGGATATGCAGAATAATTGGGTAGGCAGATTATCAAGGCTTTATGGAGAACAGGGTACATCTGCAAAAGAATCTTGGAGACTGACAGAGCATTTTGTAAAGATGGTTCCTTGGCTTTATTTAGTTGGTGGCAACCATGATGCTTGGAGTGGCGTAGGTGACCCACTAGAGTGGATGATTGGAAGGGGCATGACCAATTATAGTAATCATAAAGTTAGAATGAATCTTATTTTTCCCAATGGTAAAGAAGTTAGACTAAATGCACGCCATAATTTCAGAGGACATAGTATGTGGAACACTGCTCATGGGATTAGCAAGGCTATCCAAATGGGCTGGAGAGATCATATACTTACTGCTGGTCATATCCATGTATCTGGTTATCAAGTTTTAAAAGACCCAATGACAGGATTAATTAGTCATGCTGTTCAAGTTGGCAGTTATAAAACAAATGATAGATATGCAAAAGAGCTGGGGCTAGATGATAAATGTATTTTCATGTGTCCAGTCACTATTATTGATCCACAATATGAAGATAGTGACCCTAGATTAATTACAACAATATTTGACCCGTACGAGGGGGCGGATTATTTAACATGGAAAAGGTCAAAAAAATGAAAAAAACAAAAATAGAACACAGGATACCTGACAAAAATGGTATATCTAAACAATACCCTAAAGTTATGAAGTATCCTGAAAGGCACGGATTTATATGGGAAAGCAGCGAAACTCCATTACCAAGCACGATATAATAAGAGAGATAAAGGCTATTAATCAAGTTGTAGGCGTTCTAGTTGAAAGAATGAATGCTATTGAAATGGCATTTAACAGTTTAGTGGAAATGGATAAAAAAGAAAAACCTTTAAAGGAGTTTATTCTTGGCAAACATAAACAAGAAGAACGTAAGCAAGGAAGAGGAAGCTCTATTATTAGCCCATAATGACCTTATAGCATTTGGGAAGCTTTTTCTACCAGATGACTTTTTAAGGTCTGAGACTCCTGCGTTTCATTATGAAGTGGCTGATGTCATTGATGACTTGAGTGTAAAGCAATCTGCTTTTATTTTGCCAAGGGGTCATGGTAAAACTATTCTTACAAAAGCATCAATTTTAAAAGATTTTGTATTTTGTGACCCTTCTGATATGCTTTTCTATGGCTGGGTATCTGCCACTCAGAAGTTAGCTACGGGGAATATGGATTATATTAAGTATCACTTAGACTATAATGAGCAGATAAAATACTTCTTTGGGCATTTAAAAGGTAGGAAATGGACAGAAGAAGATATAGAATTAAGTAATGGCTGTAAACTAATATCGAAGAGTAATGTTACTGGTATCAGGGGAGGTGCAAAACTTCATAAAAGATATGACTTGATTATACTGGATGATTTTGAACATGAAGGAAATACTATTACTCCTGATGCTAGAGCTAAAAATGCGAATCTTGTTACTGCGGTTGTATACCCTGCGCTTGAGCCGGAAACTGGTAGAATTCGTGTTAATGGAACACCAGTTCATTATGATTCTTTTATTAATAATTTGCTTATATCTAATGAGCGAGCAATAAAGGATAAGAAAGATTTTGCATGGGAAATTGTTACATATAAAGCATTAGATGATAATGGTAATTTATTATGGGAAAGTTTTTTTACAAAAAAGATCATGGAGCAAAAGAAGAAATTCTATTATGATTCAGGTCAGCCATCCAAGTATTACCAAGAATATTTTATGCAAGTCCAGAGTGAAGAAGATTCTCTTTGGAAGTCAAGTGATATTAAAAAGTATGAAGGATATATTGAATATGAAGAGGGGATAAACTATATATCTATTGATGGTTCAAAAACACCAGTAAATACTTTTATAGGATGCGACCCTGCTACGGATATAGATACTAAGGGTGCTGATTATTCTGTGATGATGGTAATAGCTGTTGATATAAACAACAATGCTTATGTTATTGAGTATGAAAGACACAGGTCTATCCCTACTATTGGAAGTAAATACGATACTGGTTCAAAACTTGGAGTAGTAGATTATATAATAGAACTTTATAATAAATATCATTGTGTATCAGCTACAGTTGAAGACGTTGCTATGAACAGGTCTATCTTCCAAGCACTTAATGAAGAAAGAAAGAGATTAAATCGTTATGATATTGCTGTAATACCTGAAAAACCTGGGGGGACTCAGAAGAGGAATAGGATATACAGTGGTCTTAGCGGTAGGTTCAGTATGGGAAGTATATTTGTCAGAGATAACATGTTTGATTTAATTAATGAAATACTTACATTTGGCCCACGAATGGCTCACGATGATACTATAGAGGCATTGTATTATGCATGTAGACACACTTTTCCACCCAATTTTAAACAGGAAAAGGACAAAAAGTCGTGGTTTAAGCCAAAAAAACAACCAAAAAGCTGGGTAGTCGCATAAAATGGTAAGTATAAGTCAAATGAGGAGTCTGATACATAATACATGCTCCAAAATGGGTGAAAAATATGCATCAAAAGATGCTGTTATGCTGGTTTTAGCCACTGGTATAGTAGAATCTCGATATGAATACATACGCCAAATGGGAGATGGGCCGGCAAGATCATTTTGGCAGGTAGAGCCAGCTTCTGCAGTTGACAATTGTCAACATTATTTGAAGTATAGGTCTGAATTAATGAAGGATTGTGCTAAGGCTAGTCTTGTTAATCTTAGATATTGGCAAATATACGAAGAAGATATATGGGGAGAAATCTTAGAGAAGAATATAGCAGCTGGTATTGTGCATTGTAGGCTCAAGTATCGAAGAGTCCCAAAGAAATTGCCTCGTTCTATAGAGGGACAGGCTGAATATTGGAAAAAGTATTACAATACAGAGGGCGGAAAAGGTGATCCAGCCCATTTTATTGAAGCAGTTAAAAAGTGGATGATGTAATGGCTGAAAATGATTTTCAAATAGACCCTATTCGACCAGATGATCTATCTTTAGACTCAGAATCTAGTATGAATATTAGTTCGAGTAGTAAAAATAAGTCAGCTTGGCAAAGTTTTGTTGACATGAATGGTTTTAGACAAAGACATCCAACCTTAGTATTAGGAAAAAAGAAAAATGCCCGCAAAAAAACGCTACAAAAAAGAAAGTAAGTCTTCTTATCGTGATAGATTGAAGAAAACCGGTTCGGCTAGAAAAGCAGCGAATAAACGGGCTAAGAGAAAATATGCCAAGAAAAAGTAATAAGCAAAGAGCGGAAGTTATATACCAACTTTTCCAAAGGGCAGATAACGCCTATAGGAGAAAGTGGCAATCATCTTCACAAAAGTGTAGTGATTTTTATCACAACGACCAGCTAACAAAAAATGAAGAACGTATGCTAGAGCAATCTGGTATGCCTACTTTTACTATTAACAGGATAACGCCCGTCATAGAAATGATGAAATATTTCGCTACGGCTAAAAATCCTAGATGGCAAGCTGTGGGGGCAGAAGGTAGCGATACTGATGTTGCTGCTGTTCATTCTGATATTGCAGATTATTGCTGGTATCTATCGAATGGTAACTCTTTATATTCTCATGTTATCCAAGATGCTCTTATAAAAGGAGTTGGTTTCTTACAAGTTGATATAGACCCTGATATGGATAAGGGTATGGGAGAAGTTGTATTTAAAAGAATTGATCCTCATGACGTATGGGTAGACCCTATGAGCAGAGATTTTCTTTTTAGAGATGCAAGTTATATAATTATTAAAAAAGACCTCCCCAAAACTCAGCTTATTAGTTTATTTCCACAATTTAAGAAAAAAATTAATGCTGCTGATGGCTCTGCTAACCAAGGAGGTCAGTTTTATTCACAAAGAGAATCTTTCAATTCTGATAGTATACAGCCAGATGATATTGGTGGAGAAGCATACGATCCATTAACATCAGAAGAAGATGAAGTAGTAGATTGTTATGAATTCTATACTAAAGAAAAGTACAAACTTTATAACCTTTTTATTCAATTGCCTCCAGATTCTCAAGGATTAGAGGAACTTCAAGAGCAGGTTAATGAACAATTACTTCAACTTAAAAATGAATTACAAGTTCAGTTAAAAGAAAAAATGCTTCAAATTGATGAGCTTGTAGAGCAGGGCGAAATGATCCCAGAGAGAGGTCAAATTGAAAAAGAGAAAGCACAGAAAGAATTAGAAGACCAACTAGAGCAGGCACAAACATCATTAATGGCGAGGTTAAAAGAAGAATCAACTAAAATTGAAAACCAAGTTGTAAATGAACAAGAATATAAAGAATTAATTAAGAATGATTTGTTTGCATCTACTATTGTAGAAGCTGTGCCTTTTTATGATTCACGAATTAAGGTAAGTGTAAGTCTTGGTTCTGAAGTTATGCTTTATGAAACATATATGCCAATGGCTGATTACCCAATAGTGCCTATTCCGTATATGTGGACAGGTACTCCATACCCAATGTCAGCTGTACTGCCACTTATAGGTAAACAGCAAGAGATAAATAAAGCTCATCAATTAATGATTCACAATGCAAACTTGGCTTCTAACCTAAGATGGATTTATGAAGAGGGTTCTGTTCCTGAAGATGAGTGGGAACAATATTCTTCTGCTCCCGGTGCATTGCTTAAATATAGACAAGGATTTGCCCCTCCCACGCCAGTTCAACCCCAGAGCATAAATCAAGCTTTTTTCTCTACTGTTCAAGAGGGGAAGCAGGATATGGAGTATATGTCTGGTATTTATAGTTCTATGCAAGGTGACTTAGGGCAACAACATGATACATATCGTGGATTACTTGCACAGGATGAGCATGGGACAAGGAGAATAAAGGCTTGGATGAATGATATAGTTGAACCTTCATTGGAGCATCTTGGTAAATGTTTTCAATCAATTGCCCAGAGTACTTATCGAGCACATAAAATTTTTAGAATAATCCAGCCTTCTCATATCCAAGAAGAAAGACAAGTAGAGATTAATGTTCCTATATATAATGATCTTGGAAGGGCAATTAATATGTTCAATGATTATGCATCAGCTAAATTTGACGTAAGAATTGTTGCAGGTTCAACTTTACCAGTTAATAGATGGGCATTACTTGAAGAATATTTTAGATGGTATCAATCTGGGCTTATTGATGACATTGCTATGCTTGCAGAAACTGATGTTCGTGGAAAAGAAAATATTCTTAAGAGAAAATCAATATACTCACAACTTAAATCTCAAGTTGATAGTTTAGAAGGTGCTTTGAAAGATAGAGATGGCACAATCGAAACATTATCTAGGCAATTAATACAATCTGGTATAAGGGACGAGACTAAAAGAGGCTCAGAAGCAATAACCAAAGAAACACTTGATACTAAAGCACAACAAAAATTACTTCGTGAAAGAATGAAGGATCAAGCAAGAGAAAAAACAAGAGAGCCTTCTAATAAAAAATAATTTGCATTTATTAACAAAAAAGGAGTAATATAATGCCAGAACAAGAAGCAGCTAACCTGCAAGACAGCCCTGTTTCTGTCGAAGATGCCGTAACGGGCATAGCCGGAGGGGATATTGATGACCCCGGTGATTTTTTCGCACAGTTAGATGAACAAGTCAACGGGTCTTTCACTGAATCACCCCCACCTCCTCAAGAACAGACAACCTCTAATAAGAGCCCTGTTGCCGAAGAGACAAACGACACCAATCAGGTGTCACAACTCGAACGACTAGAAAAGAGATATTCGGATTCAAGCCGTGAAGCAAAGCGACTTAATAATCGCCTTCAGGAGCTAGAGCCTTACGCCCCTTTACTTGATCGTATGAGAGAAGACCCTAATTTGATTAGTACCGTCAGAGATCATATCAATGGCGAGAATCAACCAAAAGGCATGAAGGAAAGATTGGGATTAGATGAAGACTTCGTTTTTGACTCAGACGAAGCTTTTAGTGATCCAAATTCTGATTCTGCTAAGGTTTTCAATTCTGTTGTAAACGACAGGGTTAAAGGTATTGTTGGCAAACAAACCAAAGTTCAAAATGAACAAGCACAGCGTTCTCAAATGGAGAAGGATTTCAAAGAGAAATATGAGCTTGATAATGAACAATGGGAAAAATTTGTTGATTATGCTAATAGCCGTCAATTAACATTTGATGATATTTATTATTTGATGAATCGTGAAAATCGTGACCAAAAAGTTGCGAATGAAACAAGGAAACAAGTAGCTAATCAAATGCAAAATGTCAGGCAAAAGCCTCAGTCGCTTGCATCCAGCGGAGAACAATCTACAAACCCAGAAGACGGTGATGTGAATGATGCTGTGTTTGATTCAATACTCAAAGTAGGGATGGACGATATTTTTAACTAATGGAGTAGAAAATGGCCTCAACCCCTAGATTCCTGAGCAATTGGGATATCAACGATCAAGCTCTGGGTGCAGCTGGCTCTCGATTAGGTACTGATCTAAATACTGGTGTCCTTCGCAGAAAGTATAACTTTGGCAGTAGGGTATCAGAATTGGCGATTGCACAATCACCTTTTTTTAGATTTGTATCAAAAGTGGCTAAAAATCCTACCGATGATCCAAGTTTCAAGTTTACGGAACGAAGACCATCTTTTCATAGACGTTATGCATATGTAGTTGGTCAAATTAAGGCTAGTACTACTGATGTATTTGACGATGCAACAATCACTGGATATGGAGCAGATGCAACAATTGCTCTAGACGATATACTTAAAGTATATATGGCGTGTGATTACAAAAGTGGTGGCAACATCCAAAACAAGTTCGGACAAGCAACTGACAAGATTGATGTTGGTGATTCTGGAACAGCCCCTGAGTTCTTTATGGATAATCAAATCATAAAGATTCCTGTTTCTTCCACAGCTGGTGGTGGAGCAAATGGTGCTAAACCAGATGATTACATTCTATTGAGAGTGACAGCCGTCGCAGCAGCAGGGAATAAAACTTTTGCTATGCAAAATGTTAGTTCATCTGCTCGCAGTGTTCAGCTTGTTACTGGTTCAGTAATTAGAGCAGCTTCAGGTGAATATAGTTCATTTGCAAGTAATGTTCCTGTTGGTCGTACTTACGATCAAGAGATTGCTGGTTCATTAGAAGCACAGCGTTCATACGTTGTTGGAACTTCTTATGCAGAAGGTTCTTCACTCCTTGGAACTACTTGGAATGATCAGCCTTTCGCTACTGGTTATGGACAAACGCAGATATGGCGTACTGAGTTTGGTATGACAAATACTGCCCGAGCAACGGTTCTTAAGTATGAACCAAATGAATGGGCAAGGATTTGGCGTGAAAAACTCATCGAGCACAAATGGGACATTGAACAGTCCTTGTTGTTCGGTTCGCAGTATACTGCTAACTCTGTAGCACAGACTCAAGGTGCAGTTGATTACATCTTGAACAATGGTAATGTATTTGAACTTGACGTAGCTAGTAAATCTCAAGATTCATTTCTTGATGATTTGAGCAACTATGTTGATCCTAGATACAATGACTCCAAAGCAACTGTGTTCTTCTGCTCTACAGCAGTATACAACTGGTTGCATAAATTGTCAGGTTACTTTGCTAATAATATTGGCATGGTAGAACCCGGTGCATCTTCACCTGCAGCTGACGGTCAATCATATGGTCGTGCTGGCTTTGCAGCTACTGGAAGAAGCAAGCAATTTGGAGTTGACATGACGAGAATTTCTACAGTTTATGGTGACATGAACGTGGCTCGTCACATTGCTCTTGATCAAACTCAAGTTGCTATGCTTGGTGTCAATATGAAGCATTGTAAATACCGTCCTCTCGCAGGTAATGGTGTTTCTAGAGACACTTCGATCTATGTTGGTGTTCAATCCTTGGAAAACACTGGTACAGATAAACGGGTTGACATGATCCTTACCGAAGCTGGTATGGAATGGCAAATGCCCGAATCTCACGCAGTCTGGAAAGTAGCGTAAGATAACTTAATGTTCTTGGGGGTTAAAGTTTTGCACTTTCCCCCAATAGCGGAGGGAAAATGGCTTTAACTGAAATCACTCAAAGCGTAAAAGACATTACTGGCATATCTTCTTTAAGTGCTAATAGCATAGAAGATGCTCAGAAATTTGCAGTTTCTAGTATACCTAAAGATTTATTATTATTCGCACAAAAAGTTTCATCATCTTCAACTGATGGTAGTGCAATTTCATTTTCAATAAATGATTCTATTACTGATGTACAAAGAAACGGATATAGTTGTAAAGAAATTCCAATGTCAGAGGCAAATTGGGTACTTGATTCAACGAGTTTAAAATTTGCAACATCTAAATATCCTAAATTTTATCATAAACAAGGGGCTGTGCATTTTGCTCCCGTTACTGATGGTTCCAATGCTGGATATATATTTTACATAGACTATTCTAAAATAGATGATGATTCTGATTTAAGGAATGCAATTATTTATAGAGTGTCTTCTCTTGAGTTTACAAAATTAGCTAGTGGAAAGATTACAGACTGGGTAGACGTTGATGTTCCTGTCTCTCCTACTTTGGGTTCAGCCCCAACAATAACAGATTTGGATATAGGCATTATAGCTCCTATTTCTCCAATACTTGAAAAAATTACTTATTCCGATGCTTTTGTTTCGGATATACTTAAAGGGACTGTAACTGCCCCTTCAATAATAGATGTTAGTTCAAACGCACCAACATATACAAAGCCAGTTATGTCATTAACAAGTTTTCCTGCTACTTCTTGGGTTTTCCCAAGCCCTCCCATCAAGCCTAGTGTCTCGGCTCAAGTTGTAGCAGATTTTTCGGGGTCTAACCCTAATTATGTACCCCCATCATCTCCAACTTTAGGGACTAAACCAACAATAGGAAATTTAACAATTTCTATTACGCCTCCTGTGGCACCATCATTAACAGTTGTTAGTCATAGCGATGCCTCAGTAGGAGATATAAGTGCATCTAGCGTAGTAACTACATCTGCATCTGCTCCTTCTATTGTTGATGTTAGTGCTCATGCTCCAAGCTATACTAAACCAGTATTTTCAGTACCATCTTTAGGTACTATTGGTAGTTTGAATCTTCCAAGCGTTCCTGTAGCACCTGAGTCTCCTAGTTTTACTTATGAGGATGTCACTGGTATATCTGATATTGTTGAACCTATTGTAAATATATCTGATATGTCTGTCCTTAGTGTGAGTGCTCCTAGTTACACAAAGCCAACAATAGTATTAGAGTCTGCTCCTATAATAAGTGATTTATCAATTACAATTGCAGTACCTGTTCCACCATCTTTATCAGATAGTTCTATTGGAGCATTTGGTACTGTACCTACATATGTTCAGCCTCCTTCTCCAAATACTGATTATGCTCAAGTTGATACTTATGTTGATACTGAGGAAGATGTAGAGCTTGCTAGTGTTAAATTAAGAGAGATGGACTCTAAAATTGGTGAGTTTAGTGCTAATATGCAAAATGCAGTTAGTTCTTTTAATAGAGATAATGCAGAGTACCAAGCATCAGTACAAAAAGCAATTCAAAATGCACAACTATCATCATCTGACGATGCCCAAAAACTTCAAAAATATTCTAATGAATTGTCTGCGTACCAAGCCGAAGTTAGTACAAAAGTTCAAGAGTATCAGCAAAATTTAGAAGGAGATACTAGAGCTTGGCAAACAAGTAGACAAACAGATTTACAAAAATACGGAAGTGATATACAAAATGAATTGAATGTATTTAATAAAAATAATGTTGAGTATCAGCAGGATTTTCAAAGGGAAAATGCCAATCTTCAAAAGGACATTCAAGAAGCAACACAACAAGCACAACATATATATACTACTAGAAAAGCTAATTTAGATAAAGACCAAAAGATTGCTTCAGATAATGCATTACAAAATTTTCAAGAAGGCGTTCAATTATATCAATCTAAGCTTACTAAGTATCAAAATGAATTAAGTGCGTATCAATCTGAGACAAATGCAGTTGTTCAGAAGTGGACTAATGAAGAGTGGATTCAAAACTTTGAAAAATATAAAACTGATTATGATAATTTATTAAAAACGTATAGTTCAGATATTCAAAGCGAATTGAATGTTTTTAATAACACTAATGCACGTTATCAAATGGAATTTCAAGAAGCTCTTAATAAAGCTAATCATGATCTTCAAGTAGCTGTTGAGAATTTAAGAGTTGAATCACAAGAAAGAATGAAGAATGCTGATTCAGAAAATGATATTAAGAAATCAAACTTGCAAAAAGATCAAGCTCTTTCATTGCAGAATAAAGCTAACGATATGCAAGCTATTATAGCAGATAATACAAGTAAGATTAATAAATACCAAAGTGAACTTCAAAGTTATCAATCTGAAGTTCAAAAAGAAGTGCAAGAGTATGATGCAAATCTTAAAGGCGATTTACAAGTATGGAATGAAGATAGACAAACAGTATTACAGCAATATCAAAGTGATATGCAAAATGCTTTGAATACTTTTCAAAAAGACTCTGCTATTTATCAAGCTGTTGTTCAAGAGAAGATACAAGAAGCTCAGTTAGCAGATGCTAATGAAGCTCGTAAAATACAAAATTATCAAAATGAGATTTCTTCTTATACGGCAGAAGTGTCTAGGGTTGTACAAGGCAATTCGTCTGAGTGTGATGAATGGCAAAAAAGGAATACACTAGAAATTCAAAAGTTTGGGACTGATCTTCAAAATGAATTAAATGAATTTAACAAAGAAAATGCAAGATATCAGATTGAGTTTCAAGAGGCTGTTGCAAAAGCTAATCATGATATGCAAGCAGATATTCAAAATCTTCAAGTTGATATAGATGTAAAAAAGTCTAATCTTCAAAAAGATCAAGCAAACGCATTGCAAAACGCACAAAATAAAATGCAAGCATTGATTGCGGATAATAGTAATAATGCCCAAGCATATCAGAACAATCTTCAAAATTATCAAATGCAAGTAGCGACACAAGTCCAAGAGTTCACTGCTAATTTGAAAGCTGATGTTGATGTATGGCAGGCTGAGAGAGCTACTGACCTCCAAAAATACACAGCTGAAGTACAAAAATTTCAAGCCAATATAAGTAACCAAGCTCAAAAAACAACTATGACTGCTCAGCAGGCACAGCATTACCAAGCTGAAGCAGATAAGTATTATAAATGGTCTGTGAATGAAGTAAGTTCATATATTGCAAATAATTCTAAAATGATAGATAGAACAATTGCTGCTCAAGCAGCCCAACAACAATAATAGGAGAATAAAATGGCAAGTACAAGAATGAGAGTTAGTACAAATGCTCAAGTATTTCATAGAGTAGCTGCCGCTGGTGATATGGCTGTTCATGATGTAGGAACAACCGATTCAGTCGCTACTGGAATGGGTGGAACGGCAGATTTTGAGTTAGAATCCGATGAAACTGTAGCACATGTAGATGCATCAGCTGTTTTTGATGCAAGTGAGTCAGCTATAGGCTCTGCCGCAATAGCAGATTATATTTATCTGAAAAATAGTGGATTTACAAGTTCTGCAAAATCAACAGCTACAACTTCTAATCTTACAGTTGGTATTGGTGGAGCTTTTGCTAGTGGTGGTTTTACATTAGCTGCTGGTGAAGCAATTGCCTTGCATGGATTAGGTGCTGGAAGTGATAATCTTAGTGAAATTCAATTAGATTCATCAAGTGGCGATATATATGTAGAGATTAAATATTTATAATGGCATCTACCCGATTAAAAGTAAGTAATCAAGCCGTACTTTATCATAGGTTTGCAGCATCTAACGATGCTCCTCAAACTGATGTAGGTACTAGTGAGGCTTTAGCATCAAAGCTTGGTAGCATAGGTGATTTTCAGCTATTAGCTGCTGATACAATAACCGTAACTGAGCAAAATAAAGTAATCGCAGCTAGTGATACTGCATTGGAAAGTGTAGCTGCCCCAAAACTTATTTGGATTAAAAATAGTGGATACCAAGAAGCTGCTAAGACTAATACTACGGCATCAACTGTTCTTGTTGCTACTGGTGGAACTTCTGTGAATGCAATAACATCATTAAGCCCAGATCAATCAATTTTATTAACTGCTCCATTTGGAAGTGGTTTAGATAATCTTGATGATATTGATTTGAAATCATCGTCTGGTTCTGTTTTTTGTGAAGTAATAGCTGTTGTAGATGCATCATGACAGTACAGGAAATAATGGAAAGAGTTGGGATGGAAGAAACCACTCTTGCTCTTGCTTGGATTAAAGATGCTATTCTTGAGATTCAATCTTCTGAAGAACATCAATTATCTGTTGACTTACAAGATGTTACGGATGGCACACTTGAATATGATCTGCCTTCTGATCTAATTGCTATTAATTCTATTTCAATGCTTGATACTGATGCTGATAAATATAAAAGCATTAGCAGACTTGCATCAACTCCCATTATGGAGATAGATAACAGCCCATGAGTTATGATGTAAATAAGTATTGGTTTTATAAAATAAAAGGTAGAAAACTTCGTCTTTATAAGTATTCACAATCATTAGGAACTGTAGACAACCTAGGTCGAGTTAGTGGTGGAGACAATACTGGTGATTTGATTTATCCAGATGAAACTATTACTAATGGTCTTAGGATTGAATATCGAAGATTACATGAGCCTTTTGTGACTGCTGACCCCGTTACGACTAATAGTCTTACTGCAGATAGTTCCCCAAGCGAATCTTCTCATGTTAATCTCAATAGAATGAAATCTTTAGCTATTGTTGATTACATTAAAGCTATGAAACATGAAATGGCAGGAGATATAGAATTAAAAGAGTATTATATGAAAGAGTTTTGGACTAAATTGTCCAATGACCAAAGCAATAAAAAGAATGTGACTATGACATTCCCAAGCGGAAGTTATGCTTTAAGATAGATAAAATAGATATGCCCATGAGAGTTGTCACGCTCGGTAAGGCATACTAAGGAGAACAAAATGACAATGCAAAAATATTCAGTAGTAGAATCAGGAAATGTTGGTCTTGGACAAGGTGGTTGCTTATATGAAGACACAACAGGCGCAGTAACTGGAGAAGATATAGTTGCTATTCAATGCCTAGCCGAAACTAAATTCACTACTCTTACCCCAGCCTCATCAAGTTATATTGGAACATCAGGTGGTAATGGACAAGCCATTGCAGCAGCTGATGCTTTTCCGTCTGGAACCATAATAATGGGAAGGTGGACTGGTTTCACTCTTGCCTCTGGCGCAGTTGTCGCCTATTTAGGATAGTATAATGCCTAAAATTGGTATAGGATTATCATATGTCACGGCTAAGATTGGCACTGGTTTAGTTGTCCTATACAAAATATATGAAAATATGGTCAATACTAACTGGGAAGATCACACCCGTAATTGGGAAGAAATACAATAACAATGCTAAATAAGGAAATATTATGGCAGCTCTAACAGGAAGCACCGTTGCTTCAACATACAAAGATTTATTACAAGTCTCTAATTCAAATAGTGGTGTAGATGCTACGGCAAGAGCCGTAGAAGATGGTGAAGGAACTGCAAGTCTACTTTACCTATCAACAACAGAAGTTTATTCTCCTGGAACTGGGGGTACATCAAATACTGCATTTGGTAAAAGTGCTGGTGATGCACTTGCATCTGGTGGTGATTACAATGCTTTTTTTGGTGAAGATGCTGGAACAGCTAATACTACTGGAGACCAGAATACTGCTGTAGGAAGGTGGGCTCTTGCTAAGAATACAACAGCATCAGATAACACAGCAATAGGTACAAATGCCATGTATGAAAATCTCACAGGCTACAATAATACTGCCGTTGGGCAAGGTGCTTTGAGAAATAATACTACGGGTTATCGAAATGTTGCTATTGGTGTAGCTTCTGTTTATCAAAATACTACTGGTTATTACAATACTGGGGTAGGTAGAGGTGCATTGGAAAATAATACAACGGCTAATTCCAATACTTCTGTAGGTTATGAGGCTTTAAAAGCTAATACTACAGCCTCATACAACACAGCAGTTGGTTCGAATGCTTTAACAGCTAATACTACTGGTGATTCTAATACTGTTATTGGTTTTGAAGCCATGAAAACAAATACAACTGGTGTAAGGAATGTAGCATCTGGTAAAGAAGCACTAGAATTAAACACTACTGGTAGTTACAATACCGCAAGTGGGCATAGGTCTTTGTATAATAATACAACTGGTTCTGGGAACTCGGCAGGCGGTTATCAATCATTGTATAATAATACCACAGCAAATAGTAATACTGCTATGGGCTATGATTCTTTAAAATATAATACTACTGGAGCTTATAATGTCGGTGTTGGACATAGTGCCTTATTAGCTAATACAACGGCTAGTAATAATACTGCTGTAGGTTATAGTGCTTTAGAGACAAACACGACAGGGGAATATAATTCTGCTCTGGGTCAAGGAGCCTTAGAGTTAAACACAACTGGAGAGATGAATACTGCGATAGGTCGCATGGCTCTAACTACTAACACTACGGGTGATGATAACACAGCAGTTGGTAAAAATGCATTACTTAATAATACTACTGCTAGTGATAATGTAGGGATAGGAAGTGGTGCATTGAAAGACAATACTACAGGTTCAGAAAATGTTGCAATAGGTTTTGACTCTCTTAAAACAAATACAACAGGAACCCTGAGTGTGGCTGTAGGAACTGATGCATTACAAGCCAATACTACTGGGTCTAGTAATACAGCGGTTGGTTATTGGTCAATGGGAGACTCATCTACTGGTGGTTCCAATACGGCTTTAGGAGACCGTGCTCTTAGAAGGAATACTACAGCTTCAGGTAATACAGGGGTTGGTTATTATGCTTTATATGAGAATACGACAGGGAGTGACAATGTAGCTGTCGGGTTTAACTGTGCCATAGGGAATACTACGGGAATTAAAAATACAGCAATAGGAGGCTATGCCTTATACACAAATACCACAGGGCAAGAGAATGTTGCTATTGGTAGGGGTTCAATGTATAGTAATACTACCGCTAGTTACAATACAGCACTTGGTCGCTCTAGTCTAGAAGCCAATACGACTGGTCACACTAATGTTGCTATTGGATATCAAGCACTAGATAACAATACAGAGGGTGATTATAATGTAGCTGTTGGAAAACACGCATTAGGTGCAAATACTACTGGTAATAATAATACCGCTGTTGGTAATATTGCCCTAGACGAAACTGATACTGGTAGTAATAATACAGCAGTTGGATACACGGCTATTGGTGCTGGCGATGCTGGCAATGATAATACAGCAATGGGGTACTATGCTGGGAATAGTATAAGTGGAAGTGCTGATAATACAGCCATTGGGAGCGAGTCTCTGCCAGCACTTACATCTGCATCTAATAATTCGGCATTAGGTAGGAAGTCAGGTTGGAAAGTTACTACTGGTGCAGGCAATACAGCCGTAGGCGATAGCGCTCTTTCAAATATTACTACTGGAAGTAACAATACTGCCGTAGGTTATGAGGCATTTGCTGGCTCATCGGCTTCGAATGAAAGTGTAGCCCTTGGAAAATATGCAATGGGTATGACTAGTGGGAGTGGGTGTGTAGCCATAGGTTTTAATACAATGTTTAAAAACAGTGGGAGTGATAATGTTGGAGTAGGCTGGAAAGCTATGGCTGATAACGTAACTGGAGCTTCAAATGTAGCTATTGGGTCAGGCGGTGGTCAAGGCATGAAAGGCGGTCAAAATGTAGCGATTGGTTTTAGGACAGTTTACTATGGGTCTACAGCAACTAATAATGTTGCAGTAGGTTACGCAGCTTGTCAGGCAGTTGGTAATTCAGGCTCAAATAATGTTGGAATAGGGCATAGTGCTATAACACTTGCTGAAGCACCCTATAATACAGCAGTTGGTTCATTAGCTGGTGATACTATTACAACAGGGACAAATAATATAATGCTTGGTTTTCACTCTGAGGCGAGTGCTGTTGATGTTACTTATGAAATAGTTATTGGTTCTGGTGTGGACACAAGTAATGCTTTTGCTGGGGCTGGTACAGAAACTTGTAGAATTGGAAGAGCATCTGATTATATTACTTGTGATTTTGGTGAGAATGCTACATGGACACATTCTTCTGATGTTAGAATTAAAAAAGACATTGAAGATAGTCAACTAGGGCTTTCTTTTATCAATGATTTACGACCAGTAACATACAAGAAAAAAGCACCAAGCGAATATCCAGAAGAGTTTAGTGGACATGATGCAGAACAAACTGAAAGAAAGAATCCAGATAAGAAACATTATGGTTTTATAGCACAAGAAGTTAAAGAAGTTATGGATAAAGCTGGACATTCAGAGTTTCCCGTTTGGAAAGAAAACCCTGACGGTATGCAAGAACTTGGTGAAGTTGAATTTATTACACCATTAATCAAAGCAGTACAAGAATTATCTGCACAAGTAGATATATTAAAAGCTGAATTATCAGCACTTAAAGGAGAATAACAATGGCAGAAGCAAGAGAAGCTGACCAGATTGCACAAGATTACTCAGCAATGGGTGATAGCGTGTCTTTAATTGATGCTGTTATAGCTGGTGAAGCTATGGCTGATGATGAAGATGCTGATAAAAAAGCGTGTGTGTCTCGGAATGTAGAACACTTGGAACTCATGGTCGCTAAAGACGATTGGGGTTCAGAAAGTATGTCCGCATCAAGCGCAGCAATTACTGCTGGTAAGGCATATATCAAATAACAACAAACAACACAAGGAGTTTAAAATGTCGAAAAAAGAAAAAGAACCGACATATAATCTGTTTGGCAAGGAATACACACAAAGCGAGTTAGATGCTTTGGATGACGAGCAGAAGGGAATGATCCAGCATAGAGATGATCTATTGAATAAGATTAATCGTGCAGAATTCAATCTAATTCAACTTAGATTTGGATTAAAGGCTTTTGATGATGGTTTAGTCGAAAGTGGGATGGAAGTTGTTGAATCCAATGATGAATAGCATGAGACACATAATATCAATATTGTTTAGTTTACAGTTAGTTTCCAGCCCGAGTTTAGAAGGGTTGGAGACTGATTGGGATTCAATGCAAAATAAGATTAATGAAAGTAGGTCTATTGTTATTGATAATACTGGGATAGTGCATTTTTACATAGGTGGAGCAAATAAAGATGAATTAATTTACTTTTGTTCTATTCATGACATATATGAGGAGGTTGTTATTAATGAGTAAAGAAAAAATATTAGAAAAGATTGAATTACTGAAGACTCAACGGCAACAAGCAAAGGAAGTATTCATAAAGTGCGAAGGTGCAATAGAAGTACTTAAAGATTTAGTCAGTAGCAATGACAAAAAAGATGAGCGAAAAAAATAATAATGGAAAGCCAGAAACTGCTCGAAGTTATAGGGGGGCTGTGGTTGATGATAACGCTATTATTTCTATCAACATCAAATGGCTCGGACAACTCTTGGTACTGGTTGGGATGCTCGTTTATGGCTATTGGCGTATTGAGTCTCGACTTGGGAGCCTTGAAGAAGCGATGGTCACGGCTGACATTAAGATTGGGGACTTACTTGGTAAACATATCGTGGAAGAGACTTTACAGAGAGAACAATTAGAAGAAAAAGTAAACTTCTATGAAAAAGAATTTAACATTAATCCACTTAGTTGGGGTAAACGGAAGAAAAAATAATGGATTTCATGGCAGTATATGGCGAAGCAGGAATGATTGGTGTTGTGGGGGCAATGTTTGTTTATCTTGTTGTACAGATGTCAAACAAGGCTGCTCAACAACAAGAAACTTTAGAGAATCTGAAAGTTGAAAACAAGGGACAATCAGAAACTCTTGAAAATATGGAAGGTATGATAATTAAATTAATTAGCAGGTGGAACACATCAGATGATAAATTAGATCGTAAATTTGATGCAATTACAAAAGAAATAAATGATCTTGATAACCAAGTTTCAGAACTCAAAGGTTCAATGAGTAGGATAAATGGAAGACATTAATATGGATAGTCTAAGAGTAACAAGTATAAGTACGAGTTTAGGTCTAGTTTACTGGACAGATTTACTTTCAGGAGTATTGATGTGTATAATGTTTTCAGCACAGATTTACTATCTGTATTTAAAAACAAAAAAAATAAAGGAGTCTTAAATGGAATGGCTATCTGCAAACTGGGAATGGGTTCTACTAGGATTCATGGTTCTAGAAAAACTAGTTAAAATGTCACCTTCTGATAAGGACGACATATTGCTTGATGTTGTTTGGCAGGGGTTAAGTAAAATGGTAAAGGGAGAAGAAAAATGAGTATGTTATCTAAATATGTTGGAAGACAAATAAAAAAGAAAGGTCTTAAAGGTTTTATCATGTGGGTTCTAGATTTAGTTGCTAAAGCGACTCCTTCTAAGAAAGATGACAAATTAATTGCTGATATAAAAAAAGCAATGGAGTCAATGAAGTAACATGCCAAAGGCTTTCCACGAAATCGCCAGATGGGATGGAGGTCTTAATACCCACTTTGATGAATCTGACATAGAGGGTACTGAGCTTTCTGACGTTTCCCTCTGGTCTGTGTCCAAACCGGGTCAAATATATACAATATCTAATTACGTTGCTACTGGTACTCCACCTCAATCTGGTATATATAGTACTAATGTATTTAGTGTTGCAAGTGATGCAACTCCATTAGTTAGGTATGGTTTTATAATTGCTGAGTCTGATTATGCTATAGGGACTAATGAAGTAGCTGCTGTCGTTGAGACTAGATATGCTTTCATTATAGATTCTAAAGGCGAACTTACTGTTTTAGAGGCTTTTAGTTCGTCTTTAACCACTGAAATAAACCTTGATAGTGCTAGTGGCTTAGATACTGCTGCTCCCAAGCCAAGAATGTTTTGGTCTGAAGGTGCTTTAAGAATCTCTGATAGTATTCATGGTGCTAATAGCAAAGTAAAATGGTGGGGAGTTGTAAGTTTTCAAAGATTTACAAATTCTGACGATGTATGGTTGAACCCTATGGGTGCATCAGCAGGAAATGCAGATTCTAGATGGGTATGGGCAGATGCATCTCAACCAAAGCCTGCTGTAATTGGTACAGCTACTAATACTAATGCTTACAAAGATAATTTCGGTGCTGTTATTTATGGGTCAACAGCCCTTAACTATCCATCTCAAGTACCCGGTACAACTATGGGCAAGGGTATTAATATGAACATTAGTGCAAGTACATCTGCTACTGATGGAGGTTGGGAAGCTACGAGTTATGAATTTGGTCAAACTTTAGTATATGTAGGTAATCAAGAATCAATGATTGCTCCTATGAGAATATATAATTCTGGTGACACGGCTGATGTTAGTATAGCATCACAACAATATTGGACTAGCGTACAGGTATTTGCGAGTACAAGTGCCACTTATGATTATGATAAAAGAGTTACTGGTGCTAGGATATATATAAGAAAGGTTGGGCAGAATAAAAGGTGGACATTGTTTCTTGATGCTGATTTTGAAAGAGGAGTAAGAAGAAATACTTTTGATAGTTTTGATACTATTTGGGTTAGGGGTGGTGTTGGCACATATTCTTCAAGTGTAGGATTGAAAATTAAATCTCCATCCCCTCAGACTTATGAATCTCTTAATGGATATTCTCCCAATGAGAGTGTATGTTCTTTTGAGAATGATACTCATGGTTGGGAAGATTCTACTGTTTTAAATAGAAGAACTTTCCTAATTGGTGTTAAATATCTAAATGATTATAGTGGTCAAAGCGAAGTAATGCCAGATAGAATATATTATAGTGCTATGACTAAATATGATACATATCCCACTACTAATTGGATTGATATTGGTGTTAATGATGGAGAAAGTTTTACTGCTATTGAAGGGTTTGCCAATAGAATATTAGCTTTTAAGCAAGGTACACTTTATATTATTAATGTTCAAAATCCTAATGATGGTGGTTGGTTCTTAGAGGCTGAGTTAAAGGGTATGGGCATTACAAGTGCTGATGCTGTAACGAAATCAGATCAAGGCATATTGTTTGCTAATACTACTGGTTTATTTAGATTTGCTGGTGATGGCATCCCAAAAAGATTAACCGATAAACTTAATAAAACAGATTGGACTACTGACTTAAGTACTGCTAGTCACTTTATTCAAGTTGGTTATGATGGTGCATCTGAGCAATGTTTCGTAGGTGAAGTAGGAATTGTAGCAGCTGGATTACATACTGCTAGTAGCCCAGTTTATATATATGATTTCAGAACAGGCTCTTTTGTAAAGCATACTAATTATTTAACTGATGGTCGTTCTAATTTCTCTAATATACCAGATACAAGAGAACTTCTTTGGATAGAGCCTGACACTACAGGGGGTACTGGTGATGAGGACTTTAAAATAAGTAAATATGTTGCTAATACTCTTGGTGCTGAGGAATCAGCAGCTGCTGGGGATCAGTATTTTATTACTAAGCTTGATGATTTAGGTAGTCCAGCACTTATGAAAAAGTTTTATAATTTATATATCAATCTTAAAACTGGAGGGAATTATGATTTTGATGTTATAGTTAATGGTGGAGCTGCTGTTAATATGAACGACAGTACACTAGGCTCTTTTACAAAACTAAAAGTAAGTTTATCTACTGTTGCTAATGCATCTACGTTCCAATTAAAAATATTAAATAAAACTACTACATCTATCACTATAAATAGTATTTCATTAGAATATAGAGTATTATATAAGCGAGTTTCATAATGGCTATTAGAGATAGTGTAGTTTCAGATCGCCCACCAGATGAAACTCAATTAAAAGATGGTGATCGTGAAATATATCTAGATGGTCAAAATCTAGTTGAAGTTATAAAGGTTAATGGTGTCTTATTTGAGAACATTATAGGTGGAGATCAATCTGAACCTGTCCTTGCTTCAGGCTCTGGAGGCATTGGCAACTGGGAGTCCCTTGATGACGGCTTATATGCAGGTAATTTAGAGTTATTATCTGATGATGCTGTATTGATAGCAAAAGACGCAGATGGCGATGCTAGAGCTAAATTTGGGCAAGTTGCTACAAACTCTTTTGGATTGCAAGTATTATCAGAAAATGGGTCAGCGGAGCTAATGGGTTTTTATGGTTCTACTGCTACTATCGCAGGATGGACTATTAATACTACTAGTATTTTTAAAACAATAACTAGTGCTGGCGTGACTAAAAGTGTAGGACTTACTACTAATGCTTCTAAACCGGGCTTTACAGTACAAATCGGTAGTATAGAAAGAATAAGACTAGGTTTTTTAGATACTACTGAATATGGTATGAAAATAAAAGATAGTACTGGTGCCAATCTTGTGGAGATAAAGGCAGATGATGATGGTGGTACGGCTGATGTGGCTACTATTGCAGGGTGGACTATTTCTCCTACTGCATTGACTGGTGGTAGCACATCAACAACCATAGCACTTGTCCCCGGTACTGCAATTTGGATGGGTGATGCAAGTTTATCGAGTGCAAAATTTTCTGTTACAAATGCAGGTGTATTAAAAGCGACATCTGGTACTATTGGAGGTTGGGACTTAACAGATACTGTATTGAGGTCTGCTACTTCAGGAAGTAGAATACAACTGGATAAAGGTAAGAATCGTATTTCTATTTTTGATGGAACAGATGAAACAATTGTTATGGGTTTTCTTGATGGAGTGCATAGAAATGATGCTTCTGGAAATGCAAATAGTGCGAATGCAACTACATTGGTACATACTGGTAAAGATTGGAAAAATGATGAATTGAATGGTTTAACTATAAAATTTACAAGTGGGAATGCTTCTGGAAATACATCTTTAATTACTGATACCACAGGAGGCGATACAATAACTTATAATACTATGAGTCCAGCACCAGAAGCTGGTGATGCTTATCAAGTTTTATATGGTGATAGTGATTATGGATTTTGGGCGCAGAATGGTGATTATTTACAAATAGATGGCGATGTTGAATATTTGAATGGCGATTGGCTTATTTCACATAATGCATCTCTTAGAATATTTAATGAAACTTCTCAAGAAGTACTTCGCTTAGGTTCTGCTAATAATGGGGAGAAGGGTCTATTCTTATATGATGGCACGGGGTCGTTAGATTCAGATTTGCTTGCAAAATTTCATACCACAGGTTTTCAAATTGGAGATGTTGATGGTGCTGATAATAATATTAGCTACGCCCTAGACACGGGTGTACTAGCTATAAAAGGCAGTTTTACAGTTCAAGATGCAGTATTACCTGCTTTGGCATTTTGGGTGAAAAATGCACAATGGGATTCATCTTTTGATAATACATTTGGTTCATCTCCAGTTGCTGTTGCTGGTGCAGATACATATCATGCTACAAATTATGAAGGTGAGGCTATCATATTTGGTTATAGTGGCAATGGGACATATGATGCTACTGTTAATGGTGCTTTTATGTACGAGGGGAGTAAATATATCATAGAGAGATTTCAGGGGTGGACTACAAATACTGGAGAAACTCAAGATAAAAAGACTTATGCTATAGCTACAGCAGCTCCTTCATCAGGTGTATTGGATGGATATATTGTATATGAGACAATAGGTGGAACAACTGCTCAGCCTGTTGTTGATGGGGCTCAAATTAATTGCCCATTTTATATGGGGGGGGTAACTGGCGACCCTTATTTTAGAATGGCATTTTGTACACGAACTACTACTGTTGCAACTGATGGTACTATCTCTGTAGTATGGAAATATGATCCTAATTCTATAAATATGACTACTTTTACTCCAACATCTACAATGGTTGTAATTGGATACATGAGAACAATAGAATATGATAAAATTGAATATATGCAAATGTTCAGAGAAGCTATACCTATAGACACTGTACAAGATGCTGGTGGGTGGACTACTACTAATTTCAATGCTGATGGTACATCTGCCATTCTTAATAGTCCCGGTGTAACTATTACTGGTGGTGGTATAACTATGAGTTCTGGTGGGAGTATTAAGGGAGGGCAAACTGATTATAATACTGGTACTGGATTCTTTTTAGGTTATAGCGGTGGGGCTTATAAATTTTCAATAGGTAATACTAGTACAAATAATATTACTTGGAGTGGTTCTGTTATGTCTATTAGAGGTAGCCTAAATGCTGATGATATGACTACAGGAAGTATAGAATCTAGTGATGGGAATACAAAATTTGACTTGGATGAAGATGTAATAATCATTAATGATGATTCTCACGATAGAGTAGCATTAGGCGATATAGGTGATTCTGGGTATGGATTAAAAATATCTGCTCCCGGTTCTACTGCTGTTTCTGCTGATGATGATGATTTATTTCTATCATCAAATTGGGCAGTTCCTAAGTTTACATTACTATTTGGAGGTGCAAATGAAAAAATAGATGGGTCTGGTTTATTAGATACTGCTTATACTACTTGGGTAACTGGAACTTGTACTGCCAATGATAGCCCAGGAACATCAATGCAAGATACTTCAAAAGATTGGGAAGTTAATGAGTGGGTTGGTAGTACTGTCGTAAGGACAAATGCTGGAGTCAGTGATGCTACGAGTATGAGAGCCTATGGTCAAATCACAGCAAATGATTCTGATACCCTCACCCATGTTGCCTTAGCAGGTGGTTATCCTAGTACTGGTGATGATTGGGATATTGGTGATACTTATACAATATCACCTAAAATGTGGGGAAGATATGCTAAATCAGACTCTTATTATGTTGGAACGAAAAAACAAATTAGTTCTCCATCTAATTTAACTTGGACTGAGGATACTGAGGGTACTACAATTGCAACATTCCCATATTTGCATGATAAAATAAATAAGTATATTCGTTTAAGTGCTTTTCTTTCAGCAGAGACATCATTACGCCTAGGTATATATAGACAAACTTGGAACACTGGGACAGCACAGAAACTACAATTAGAGCTTGCAGGTGTCGAAGATAAGGGAAGATTCTTTTATACTACGTCTTTTATAAATGCTCTAAATACTGGGGATGCTGTATGGAGTGATGATTTAAATACAACATCGGCTCCCCTTCATGGTCAACCAGCTTGGTATGTTTGTACTGATGGTGGCATAGCATCAGGCGATTTTGCTAGTATAGGAGAACTGCAAATTGGATTAGCACAGGGGAATTTGAATACTCATTTTGATGAGATATACGACAGGTTCCCATTTACGAGAATAATAAATACTAATGCTAATAATGGCTCATATGAAGTTGCTACACTAGATTTGACTTCTCATTTATCAGCAGCCAATCCCCTAAAACATGGTGATTTATATATTATTAGACTTACTGGGGGAAGAACAAGTTCTAGTATCTCTACTGATGATAGCCACTTAGTAATACAACCACAAGTGACTGTTCATGGATATGATTTTAATGCAACTGATGGTGATAATAGTAGTTAATAATGGGATAGCATTCTATGTGTAAAATTCGTAAAATCTCAATGTGTAACTGTATGGAAATGAATTATGTCAGCCAGAAGTAGATATTTATTACAACGTGATATTGCTCGAGAGAGCACAGATATTGGCAAAAAAGCTGCTGAGGCTGGCGATTACTTTGCTAGGGAGAAAAGAAGCACTCAAATTGGTGGATCATTAGGTGCTTATGCAGGGGTGCAACTCGCTGGATTAATAGCAGGTGGGCCAATTACATGGGGAGCAGCAGCTGTTGCGGCAGGTCTTGGTTACTTAGTTGGTGGTAAAGCTGGTGAAGAGATAAGTGAACGCAAGGAATCTGGGCAATGGATGATAGGGAAGGAAGACAAGTATAGTAATGAGCAAAGTGGATTCCATAGAGAATTAAAGGATCGTGGTAAATTTTTAAAAGAAGATAGAAAATTAACTTCTGAGTCTCTAATGCAGGCTAAAAAGGGTGCTGATTTATTGGGAGGCATAGGAAAGGGGGCTTTAATGGCATCTGCTACGGCAGGTATAAAGTATGGGGCAGTAGACGATATAAAGACTAAAATCAAAGCTGGTAAATTTAGTTGGATGCTTCCTGAGAAAAAACAGCCTGCATTTGGTGCTGGTAATCTGAAGGATGCTGGTAAGATAACAAAAGAAGGGGCTGAATATGAGAATATGTTGGATAAAATTAATAAGGCAAAGCCTCCTGTTATTGATACTATAAAAGATGCTAGTAACCCAAGAGTTATAGCCGATGCTGGTTTCAATCCTTATGCGACTTTTGACGAAGCTTTGGGGACTATGGAAGAAAATGTTGCAAAAGGTATTGATGCTCAATCTAGTGGAACTTTGGCTGATAATGTTTTACCCGATCAATCAAAGCATATACTTGGTAATGTTCATCAGCAGAGCATTGGTGATGTTCCTGCTACTCAAAAATTATTTGGTGCGATACCACAGGGAGAGACAATTAATCAAGAAGCTCTTGACCAAGCCAATGTTATTAATAACTCATTTGCTGAAGCAAGTGCACAGAATGCTAAACGTACTAATGAATTACGAAATAAGTCTACCCTATTTGGGCAGGCACAACAGAAGAGCAAACTTCAACAGACCTTTGATTTATCTGAGATTGATAATTACGAAGGTGGAATAACTTCTACTAGTAGAGAAGGTGGTATTGTAGGTGGTCGTGGAGATATGCCAGCATCAGAGATTCCAGAAGGTCTTGCTATTGCAGAACAAAAGAAAAAAGAGATGGAATTTTTTGCTAAAAATCTTGATATTAAGAGAAATTCTAAATGGGATTTGCAACCATCTGAGATTGATTATGCCAAAGGTACAGAGATGCATACGACGGGAATACCTATGGATCATTATAAGAAACTAAATAAGAAAGACACATCTGCGTTTGGAATGGAAGATTTTACAGAACAATCTTATGAGAAAACTATAAATGAAATAGATTATAAGAAAACAATGGGGCAAGACTTTGCAAAAAGTCAAAAGCTTGAAGGTGTAAAAGATATATCAGTAAAGCCTGCGTCTGTTGCCGATGCACATCAGCAAGCAATTGCACAATTTTATGATCCTGCTCTCACTGCTACAGAATCTTGGGGTAATACTGCTAATATAAAAGCATTTAAAGAATCATCTATCTACTCAAGTTTACCGGGTAAAACTGCTTCAAATAAGTATTATAATTGGCATAATATGGTATCTAAAGCTTATAAGGCTAATCAATAATGGCTGGCGAAAACAGTAGAGACTGGAACCCCGATAGCTTCTTTAAGGGAGATGGAGAGGCTTATACTCCAGATGAACTTGCTACAAATTTTGGGCTAGATAAATCTGAGTATTCTACATATTTCCCTAAGTATGATAATTGGAAAACTGAATTCGCAGAAGCAGACTATGCGATAGCACAAGAAGAATATGAGGCATCTAAGACTCTATTGAGTGCAAAGAAAGAATCTGGTGATGAAGAGATAGCTAGGAAAACAGAAGAAGTTGGTACTAGTTTAGCACAGGGATTAGGTTCTTCATATAGTCAAGCTGCTACCGCTTATGCTGATGCTTCTAAACAAGCTATTGGACAACAAATATCATTTACATCTGGGGCATCTGGGAGACAAAAAAGTGAAGCATTTAGTAGGACTCAAGAATCTTTAATGGAAAATACTGTAAAGCAAAATACACAATTTACATCTGCAACTGGTGACTTAGCTAAGGCAACTACCGATCTTCAGAATCAATATGACTTTGATACGGGTCAGATTGGAAGGGATTATAAATCAGCAGAGATTGATAAAGATTATAAAAGTAAAGCAGGTCGAGCACAATGGGAAGAAAGTATATATGATACATTAGCAAGTCTTACGAGTGCTGGTGCTTGGGATGAAGAAGAAGAAGAAGGTGATGATGGTTGGTATTTAGGTAAAAATCTAGGTGCAAAAGAAGGATGGTGGGAAATTGGCTAAGTCATATTACGAACCACAACAGAAATCAAGTTTATTTGATGTGGCTTTGCAGACTGGGGCAAGGGCTATAGCTGGACAGCTCGTAGGAGACTTCTTCGATAAGGTTCCAGAAGAGTTGAAGCATGCAACTAGTATGGAAAAAGCGCAGATAAATGCTGTAACCAAAGGCGAGACTGATGCTTTAGCTGAAATTAGGTCTGTTAGTACTATGATTGGTGGTCTTACTGATCTTGCTAAAATTAATGCAAAGCGTGTAGAGGGTGAACCAGATGTATTAGCCGATCGTTTTGCAACAATTGAATCAGCTTTAACAAGACTTGCTGGTGATGATAATATTTCATATTATGATTTATCTAGCCCTGATGATGATACACTTACTACTATAAGTGGGACAAGTGTTCCAGTACAAAGACAAGCAAGATTAATGCTTGATACATTTAAAGGTGCTAAAGGTGTTTATGAGCATATTGGTAAAGTGCATGAAGACAATAACGCTCTTATTGAATCTCTAAATACTCTTAGAGCGAGTGCTCAGGGAGGCACATTCGTAAGCGATCAAGAAAGTTTAAATAATGTAATAGATAGTATAAGGTCTATATATGAGAATAATATAAGACTTGGTGGCGATGATATTATTGATAGTAAAGCATTAGACAGAACAACTAATAATCTTCAAGCGTGGGCACAGGCTAATCATAAAGCTGCTCTAACAGACTGGGATGCGAAAACTCCAGGGATACAGTTTGCTGGTGAGATTATGAAGAATGCTACAGTAGATTTGGGAGACTGGAATGTATCTAAAGACCTTAGAAATACTATAATAGATGATCTTAAGAAAAATAACTATATGCAGGAGGGTGGTCAAACAATTAGTTATCAGCAAGGTGCAAATATGGCTATGCATTATCTCCAGACAGGTGAGCCAATAAAAGCTAATGCAATATTCGATAAAATAATACCCGGTGGTTCGGCATTTGAAAATAAGAAGCAAATATCAGCATTAATGACAGCTAATGAAACATTAGATTTTCAAAAGGCTACAGCACTTCAAAAGCAGATGAATAAAAGAGTTAGTACGCTTAAGGCAGTAATTGATAATGACAACGAGAGTCAAAAGGCAGCTGCTAGTGTATATTATGGTAATACAAAAACTCTTAATGATGGTATATTTGATGATGTTGGGCGTGTAACTGGGCGTAGCTGGAAATACGGAGGAACAGAAGAAGAAGTAACAAGATTATTTGGTCTTGTTGGTACTGGTGACTGGGAGCCAAAGGAGGATGTAATACCATTAGCTCAACTTGCATCTGATTATACAAATCAATATTCAAGTCCAATTAAATATGCTTCTAATGTCCCAGATCAAAATATAAGAGCAGCTGTTGATGGAAGGGCAAGACAAGAACAAGCAGCGAAACCCCTATTAAAAGTTCTTTTATTCTCAGGCGTAGGGAAAGCGAAAGGCATTATTCAGGATGAAAATGGTAAAGAGTGGACATATGACACTATGGATGAGCTTACAGATAAACAGGCTTACAAACTATTAAAAGACTCTGAATCACATGGGGGACTCAATTGGTTGCTTGGTCTTAATACTGGGAATGTAGAAATAAGTGATGAAGAGAGACAGCAAATTATAACTAAAAATCTCAGGGATATAGATCCAACTGGTAAAGGTAAAAAAGACAAGAGTGCTTGGTCAACAAATGTAGCAATGAAAGGAGAAGATACTAAATTAGTATTCAAAATGGCTAATCATTGGTATACACATGAAAAACTTCTTGATAATATTGCTAGTCCAGATAAAATAGCAGGGATGAATGAACAAAAAATGAAGATGGACTTCTATAGGGGTCTTTTAAATGGTCAACTTAAACTTAATTTCGTAGAATCATTAGGTGGGCCAGCAGAAAAGGCGTGGCTCAAAGAAATTGAAGATGGTATTAAGGTAGCTGCTGGGGCAAATGTAATTAAGGTAGATGGCGAAGAATTCGTTATTCCTAAAGTAACCTACGATAAAGATGCTAAGGCTTTAGTTGCTGCTGAGATAGCAAAGAGAAATAAAGAACGGATTGATTTAGATAACTTCCAGATTGATTTAGCTGCTCAAGACCAACCATTACCCGGTGATGATGTAGTAATAAATAGGAGTTTAGATAATCTTCTTAATCCTCAACTTAATATAGATGCAATGGACGCAGATTCTTCTGATTTTTCATCAACAGATTCTTCCGATTATGCTTTAGCCATAGATGACTCTGGTAGTATTACTCCCAAAGATGTTGATGCTCGGCAATATGCAGAGTGGATGAGGGAAACTGGTCAGCTGGGTCAAGGTGGTGATGTAAGTGTTGTCCCAACAGATAAAGTAGAAGAGTCATTAAAGAATTTAGAACTTCAATCTATTGTACTAACGGGAAGGGAGAAGATGGAGTTTACGAAGATGTCCAATTATGGTGACAAAATGACTAGTCTTGAAAGAAGACAATTTAGAAAAGATGGTATCGTTCCACAGAAACTTATAGGTGCTTATAATAAAGATAAAACATTATCATATGGAAATGAGTTAACAGAAGATTTTAAAGAGATTGAAGAACTAAAAAATTATTTAGTTAAAGCTGAGAGCAGAGTGGATGAACAATTAAAAAATCAAGGAAAGGGTCATACATATACTGATAAAACTATGCAATCTGCCCGAAGAAATGTTCGTATTACTTTAGATAAAATAAAAAGATTGGAGATGGGGGTTAGAAGCAATATTGGGAAATCTATTAATCCCACTACTGGATTACTAAGTGATACTAGCACAAACAAAGCAATATATGATTTATTAGCAAGAGCTTTCCCCAATAAATCAATAGAGGAACTTCAACAAATGATGATGCAGTATTCTACTTCAGAAACAGAAGATTATGCTCTTACTAAATAATGCAATACCAATATACAACATCGGAATTCGCAGAATTATTACGGACTGCGATGCCGTCTTTACTAGAATATGACTTAAGTGACGAAGCACTAGTACAAGATTATTTTGAGCAAAACCCCGATGAAGAGCAAATGGCTTTGGTTGCTCCGATTGCTATTACCCCCACCGAAGAACCAGCACCACCTCCAGTACCCACATCAGTAGAAAGCGTAGAAGAGAGTTTAGCTTGGATTGATGCTAGGAATAGAAAAAATCTATTAGGCGTTGATGCCCTCCCGGGTTTTTGGAAACAACTAGGGCATAATCTTGAAAAACATATGCATTCTCTTAAGTCAGGTGCTGTAGGGTTAACTGGTTATTTTGCTAATGGACTAGGATTTGATGAAACTGGTGCAGCTTTGATTGAATCGTCTGAAAATCTGAGGCACATGGGGTTAGAAAAGCAAAAAGAAGCATTGATAAATGACCCTCAGTTAATGGCGTTGGAAATGTGGATGCAAGAAGATGACTTTTTTACATTAGACGATTTTGTAGAGCATCAAGGTTCTTATATGAAACTAGGTTTGGCTAGTGGTTTACCAAGTATAATAGAGATGGGAGTTGTAGCTGCTTCTACATATGGTCTTGGAACTGCTGCTACGTTCTTAAGGGGAGGTGTCAAAGGAGTACAAGCTGGTACAAAACTTATACAGGGATTATCACATGGAGCTGCTATCACTACTGCTATGGGCATGGAGGGTAGTTCTCAATGGAATGATGCTATGGCTTATGGTGAGGAGCAGGGGCTTAGTCCAGAAGAAGCATCAGAAACAGCAGGTTGGAGTTCTTTATTATATATGCCCGTTGCTGGAGCGGCAGAATATTTTCCATTAGCAAGAGTAGCAAAAAGAATGGGTCTTCAAAAAGTGGCTCAAAGAGAACTTTCTGATATTATAACAGGTAAAGTTATTCAGAATAGATTAAGGAGAGGTGGAATAGAAGGTCTTAAGGGGGCAGCTATTGAGGGGACTACTGAGTTTACACAGAATCTTAGTCAAAGAATAATACAGTCTCAATATCAAGGGGACTGGGAAGGATTTGCAAAAGAAGCTTTATCTAAAGAATCTAAGTTAAGTACTTATGCTGGTTTCTTAACTGGTGGTGGGTATAGTGTTCCTAGTGGTATTGTTAATACTGGTGAAAAAGGTATTAGAGAAAGAATCAATAAGATGGTAGATGAAGGAGGGGAATCTGAGATATTTGCTAAAATGATTTTTGATGAGGCTACTAAAGACTTGAGCGCAGATGAGCAGACTAAATGGAATGCAGCTTTATTTGGAGACAAACATGGGCTAACTGCGGAAGCAGTAATGGATTTAGATAAAAAAGCAGAAGATAAAATTGCTGAGGATGAAGATATTGATCCAGTTAATGTTACAAGAAAGGTTGGAGAAAGTGGCGTTGTAGATGATTACTTAACATCTCTCGTTGTTGAGGATCACAAGTTTACTGAAGAAACCTTAGTACAGCCTCCTGCTACAACTAATAATCAACCCACCACGAAAGAAGAACGAAAGTTATATGAATTTGCTATTAATTATTCTGGTGAAAAACCCGGGTCTAAAATATTAAATCTTATCAAAGAAGATACAAGAAATCTTGGCAATATTGTAAGGCATGATAAATCTAGAGAATTATTAAGCCTTGCAGTAAAGACTATTGCAGAATCAGATGGTCTTCCTGCTGGTACTGATCTTACTGATGTACATGAAAATGAATTATCTAATCTTGTATCATTATTTAGTGAAAAAGGTAAAATAGTTTCTTCTGAATCTAGAGATATAGATGGGAACATTATAGATTCTATAGAGTGGAGCAATGTTTCTCTTGAGGAATGGCAAGGTACTGGTATATTAGACAAGCAAAGCATGGAAGACGTAAATGATTTTATTGATAGAATGGGGTTTGAGTCTCAGAATAAAGAATACGATGCTTTCATAGATGCATACAACCAATCTCAAATTGAATCTGCCGATGAGAGACAAGCCAATATAGATGCCATGTATGAGGCTAATATGTCAAAAGGGTTTGGTGAAGCTACTGATGCAGAGATTGAGGCAGAGCAAGACAAAGGGTCTATGTCTATAGAAGACATGAAAAAGGCTCAAGCTCAACAATCAGAAACTCCTTGGGAAGATGGAAAAGAGACTGATTATTCTAAAATGAGTGAAAGTGAAAAATACGAAACACGATTTACAAGACTGAATGATGCTTTAAAAGATGAACAAATGGGAATGATAGATGCTCAAATTGATCAAGACTTAAAGAATAATCCTAATAAGAAAAAAGACCCACTTGCCTTAGCAAGTGCTTTTAAAAAGGCTTATGAAATGTTATTAGGGGAGGGTTCTTATGAAAAAAATGGTGTTGGTAGTGAAGTTTTTAACTACTTAAGGGACAAAGCAAAAGGAAAAGATATAACTTTTGAAGATTACTTAGCAAAACAACTTGCACTAGAGAAACAAGAGACACCTGAAACACCAGAAGTACTTACTTCTCCAGAATCACAAGAAACATTTAAAAGCTTACCTGAAAAGTTTATTTCGACTGTTGATATTAAAGATAAGGGAGTTGATATTAGAAAGGGTATTGAATATTCTCTCGAAGTACAAAAAGGTAGACGAGGCACAATTCTTAATTATATTAATCGTGAAGTTGGAACATCAGCAATGAATAGGAAAGTTGGGGAAGACCAAGTTGCTAATGTAGAAGTAATGCAGAAAATGTTATCAAATATAGAAACTTCACAGGTTACAGAGGTAACTGAAACGCCTCTTCCAGTAGGAAAAATTTCTACAATGTTGGTTAAGGATTTAAAAGTTGCACTAAAACTCCTTGGGCAACCTATAACTGGTAATAAAGCAGAGCTTGTTAGTAGACTAGAAGCTGCTCAGAAACAGCAAGATGTACAACCTAAAACTCCTAAATCTAAATTCTCAGAAGAAACTATAGTTGAGACTAAAGAAGATAAAAAAGGAAGAATTTGGACTTATTTTTCTAATATTGTTGAAAAGGCTGGAGTTAAGACTACTAAGTTTTTTTATAACAGAAGTGACAAAGATGCAACTCAGAGGAAAAAGGCTAGGGTTACACAAGAAGCAGCATTTGGAGATGAGCTAGAGGTTAAACCTGAATCTTTAGAAGGCATGGATGGTGAAGTTACTCATGTTTGGGAGATAAGAGAAAATACAGACCCTGAGAGTAAATTCTTTGGTAATAAATCTGCTACAGTAACATTTACATTACCAGATGGGCAATCATTTAAGGGTGAAGTAGAACTCCAAAAGAAGGATGCTCATGGAGAGCCTACTATAGTTTATGGTAAAACTGGCAAAGAGCGTTCAAAGGGTGATGTTGTAGCTGCTAGTTATAATAAGAAAAGAAATGAAATAACTATAGATAAAGATGCTCTAAAGCAAAAGTATGCTGAGAAATCATGGACTAAGCCTAAAGTCAAAGGTGTATTTGGATTGCCTAAAAATGCTTTTAAAACTTATGAGTCATTTGAACAGTTTGTAGTTGAGCATGAAGTTTTACATTCAAAATGGAAACAGGGTAAGGGTGAGACAACGGGGGAGTATGAAAATAGAATAAACAAGATGGCTATGAATAATCTTGGTTTATGGGAGAAAGCACCTGTTGGAAGTGCAGCTGGCAAAAAGGCTTTAGGAAGTATCCAGAGAAGACCTACCAATAAACATAAAATTCAAGCAATAAAAGCCCTTACTCCTAAGCTAACACATGAAGTAGCTGGGGCTCTTGGCATAACAGTTCCATTAGATGATAAAGGTAATATCCAAACAGGAGCATCAATTATCAGGGGTTTAAAGGAAGCAATATATGAGCAAGTAACTGGTA